>Ga0310691_10000883_pt1 | contig 50821 bp, 34 predicted proteins | sample 176DNAGHGlowgp2_FD_203887 | JGI IMG/M metagenome (GOLD analysis project Ga0310691, IMG submission 203887) | Sheep rumen microbial communities from Palmerston North, Manawatu-Wanganui, New Zealand - 1766 DNA GHGlow gp2 (v2) (version 2) | ecosystem: Host-associated > Mammals > Digestive system >... | reverse complement strand
CTCAAAGGTACGAATAAGCGAGCGAAATGCAAAAGGAAAACTTGTTTTTCTTTTCATTCCCGAGCGCAAGTCCCTAAGAGACAAAGTCTCAAAGGTACGAATAAGCGAGCGAAATGCAAAAGGAAAAAACAAATAAAGACAAAAAAGTGCCCAAAAATTTGGCAGTTCAAAAAAAATGCCGTACCTTTGCACCGCTTTTCGAAGGAAAGGCTTCTGTAAAGGGCGCTTAGCTCAGCTGGTTTAGAGCATCTGCCTTACAAGCAGAGGGTCGGCGGTTCGAATCCGTCAGCGCCCACACAAAGAGAGAGATTGGCAATTGTCGCTCTCTTTTTTCATTTTTACAGACGTAGTGATTACATTTGCGCCGGCTCTATCGGTCTGACATGATTAAAATTGAAAAGGAATGTTGTTGGCTTTGGCGACGCTACGGCTACCCAGAAAAAGAAAAACGCCCTGTTTATGGGCGTTTCAAGGGTGTTTGTTGTAGCGGGAGGGGGAATTTACACAGGTTTTCAAAGGAAAACAAGAGAAAATAAGGGAATTGATTTTCAGCAAGTTACGTTTTTAGTATTTTCCTTTGATTTCCTTTTTTAACATTATTTTTCGTTATCGAGTACACTTTTAGTACACCTTGCGAGTACACCTTTGGAATTTATTTTGTATCTTTGCACCCAGATACAAACCAAAGAATTTAGTTATGGCAAAGTTAGACAAAAAAGCAAAGGACAATCCGCGTTTAGAACAGCGAGTTTTGGCTGATGGCAGAATCAGCCTCTATTTGGAGTATTATTTTGGACGTACCAAAGAACTTGTGACAGACGAACATGGAGAGCCTGCCAGATATGAAAGCGGAAAAATGGCAGGACAACTAAAGTTTAAAGTGAAGCATGACAGGAAAAAGGAAAACTTAGACCTATATCTTATAGCAAAGCCCAGGACACCAATTGAACGTCAGCAGAACAAAGAAACACTTGCACTTGCAGAACATATCAGAGAGGAAAGGGGGCAGCAGCTATTGAACGACAAACAAGGCTACAGGCTTATGATGGATAATAAGAACCTGTTAACCTTTTGGGATGCATTCACAGAAGAAACCAATGTTGCCGACAAGCGATTACTAAAGGCAGCATTACGGAACTTTAGGGCATTCCTCAAAGAAGAATATCCAATGTTTGCCACAAAGATAGAGGCAAAGCAATTGCGACCAGAAATGATGCAGAAATTTGCCGACTACCTTGTGGATAATCACAGGGGGCAGGGTGCTGAAACTTACTACAGACGTTTTAAGCGACTTGTAAACTATGCCGTCGGCAAAGGCATGATAAAGAAAAGCCCCTGTTTGGGCATTGCCCCACCCAGAACCGATGACGTATTGGCAAAAGATATTCTATCAGCTGACGAACTGCAACGGCTGTTTGCCACCCACTATGATAGAGAGAATCCAGAAATAAGGCGCGCTTTTGCTATGACTTGCTATAGTGGCATTCGTCATTGTGACATTGTGAAGTTGACCTATTCAGACGTGGACTATAGTAACAAGGTACTGAAATTCAGACAAAGCAAAGTGGCAGGCCATAGCAGCAAAAGCGGTGTAAATATTCCGCTTAATGATACCCTACTATCTATCATTGGAGAAAAGCCAGATGATGCAAAGGACGATTTCATTTTTCATTTGCCGTCAGATACCATGTGCCTTAGAGCATTACGGCATTGGACTAAGCGCGCGGGCATTGATAAGCATATAACGTGGCATTGTGGCCGTCACAGCTTTGCCACCGTCCTACTATCCAATGGTGCTAACATCAAGGTGGTTAGCGAACTGTTAGGACACAGCAGCCTTAAATTTACGGAAATATACGTTAGGGCTGTTGACGAGTTGAAGAAAGAGGCGATCAATAGTTTGCCTACCTTGGAAGTCGGTAATATTTAATCGTTGAGGCTATGAGTTGGGAAGAATACGAAGCAATTGAAAGCGTTTATAACTTCTTAAATGAATTAACGACAGAAGCCTGTCTATCACTTGGGAACGAAAATGCGGTGAGCATGGAAGAATATCGTTTTTTAAAAAATAGTGAAAAGCTATACCATGAGATATGGAAAAAGGCAGTAAACGAATACTATAATAGTCAAATATTATAAACGATGAGGCTATGAAAAGGAGTGAGATTAAAGACCTATATAATCAGAGTGACAGCGCGCTTAGATTGCTAAAGGCTATAGCCTTACTATTGCCATATTGTAACGGAGAGCAAGCGACAGCAGAAGCCACCCAAAAAGCAGCAGCCCAGGCAGCAAACTTATGGAATCCTGTAAAAGTCATGTGTGACTATATGATAGACGATGGCAGTATAGATATGACAGGGCGACTGCAAAACATAAAAGCAGAGGTTAGCCAGATTGAACTATCTGTTGCAAAAATGGGCTACAGCAATGAGCGAATGCCATTATTACTAAATTGTCGTGCTATCATAAATCAGATTAAAGACATGGAGGCGTGGACTACTGACACCCCAGAGCCTCAACAAAAGCACACAGTAGCCCCACAACAGCCGATTGGGGGCAATAGTGGAGAGTTGGCAGGCAACGGCAAAGAAAACGCGCCAGAGGGCAGCACACAGCCAAATATCAAGAAAGAAGAATTGCCAACCATATATGATGACGCGATAAACAAAGCCAGGGAACAGCAAGTTTTCTATAACGCGATAAAAGGGGGATGGATGCAATTAAACGGAACTACCTATAAATGGCAAAAGAATAAAGAATACTTAGCCTTGATGTGTGGTTTGCTTTATTGGGGGGATAAGGTAAAAGATGACCGTACCGACCCCTTGGGATATCGCCCCAAAATCTTGTCAAAGTCAAAGCACCGCTTTAATTATGAATCTGGAGAGTGCAAAAAGACATCAAAGGACATCAAAGACCTTTTTGGAGGTGTTGACGTTTCAAATTTACGAAGCCAACTTAGTGAACTGCCAGACGAATACGGCAGCATTACAAGGCTATTCCCTACAGATTAAGACAGGTTTGTAAAGGTTAGCAAACACTTCACACGTTAGGCAATTTTTACCATAGAATTAGCGGGTAAAAGTTGCCTTTTTCTTATGTTTTCCGATACCTTGCTTTTAGTGTATTTTGATAATTCCTAACTTTGTATTGTTCAAAGCCGATGGGAACAGGATGCAAGCCCCAGAAGCGGAGAGCGCGGCAAAGTTTGGGCGCGGCTTGCATACGCTACCCAGACAGCCACAAACTAAATATAGTTGGCAAAATGACAGAAAATTGGCAACAGGTGGCCGACCTTATAACGGCAAACATTATCAGCACAACAAAAGCAGTGCTGACAGTTGATGAGGCTGCAAGGTACATGGGTATTGCGAAATCGACATTGTATAAAATGATGATGAGGCGCGAAATACCCTACAGCAAGCCCAATGGCAAAGTGTGTTTCTTCAGCCGCGCGGAACTTGAAGCGTGGCTGATGAGCAACCGCGTGGCAACGTCTGACGAAATCCGCGACAAGGCACAAGCCTATTGCGCACACACACGAACCAATAAGAAGAAAGGGGGTGCAATATGAGTGATAACAAAATACCTTTGCCCTGCGAAGTAGAGAACTTAACAGAACAGAAGCCAGAGGGCAGCGACTTTTTATCAGCTGACGAATGGTTTGGTACTGATATATCCAAAGATTTCTTGGACTTCACAGAACCATATCAAAAGCCCCACTACACACTTTCTAAAGACGGCATACCATTTGCCCCACTTGGAGGTATTCACGCGATTACAGGACAAAGCGGACATGGTAAGACGATGACGTTTACACAATTCATGGCTGCAATACTTAGCGGAGGTTTTGGCGGGCTGCGATATGAGCAATCCGACAGCACACCCAAACCGATAGTGCTTTATATCGATACGGAAATGGAAAAGGATAACACTATAGGCGTAAAGAATCGAGTGTGCGAACTGATAGGCAGGAATCCACAGCAGTCTTATGATGACTTTAAAATTCTGATGTTGCGTGAAACTGAAGAAGCCATTGACAGATGGAGAAAGACGCTACAGGCTATTTATGAGGTACGACCTACTGTTGTATTCATTGACGGCTTGTTAGACCTTGTAAACGACTTTAACAAGAATGACGAGTGCCAACGGCTGATATATCGGTGTATGCAAGTAGCAAGCCATTATAATATTTCCGTTTGGTGCTTAGTACACCAGAACCCAGGTAACACCACAAAACTTGTAGGACACCTTGGCAGTATGCTTGAACGCAAAGTTACTGATGTATTCACTACCATTAAAGAAACCAATGACAAAACAGGCGATGTGACTTTCACAATCAAGCAGACAAAGGCGCGTGGACGCGATGTACCCGCGTGGAAATTCCGAGTGCTACCTGTTGGCTGTTATGGCAGACCAGAACAGATTGACGAATCCACAGACTTTGACGATATCGAGAAAATACGCGAATGGTTACAGCAAGGCCAGAACCTTATCGAATGGCCTGCAACAGCCAACGAAATTAAGCGTATCTTTAAAGAGTGTGGAGGTGTTGGCAGCAGCGACAGACAGCAGCGTGACTTGAAAGCTGCGCAAAACAGACGGTTTATTGTCGAGCAAGACAAAGCAGAATGGGAACAAGGGCAACGACACCCGAAATTTTATATTAATCTTTAAAACTGTTTGCGTATGACAAAGAAAGAATTTTTGAGCAAAGCATTATTGCAATTAATGGGCAATAGCGCGTATGGCAAATGTAGTTGGCATGGCAGAGAGGAATGGAAACAAAGTATATACACAACACTTGAAAATGCATTTCGAATAGCCAAAGATAACGATTTAATTGATGACGAACCAGACAAGCCGCCATGAACCTAACGTTTGGTAAGAATCCGAAATTGTAGATATATATAAATATATCTATACCTAAGAATCCTAACGGATTTAAGCCCCTATGCCCCTTGTCCTATATCCGCGTACAGATATAAGGACGCGGATAGAAAAGGACAGACGGGGCAGGAAATAGGCTATAAAGCGACATTATGTATCACACCATCAAAACGAATTGAATATGACACGAACAGAATTTTATCAAAAGACCTGTATTGCATTTGCAAGCAATGGGGCAATAGTTAAAGAAAACTTTTCTACAGATTATTGCATCAACCTTATAACAAGTCTTGCTGAAAAGCTGACGGAGAAAGTAGCTGAATCAGCAGACTTTGACCCAGAATATCAGTTGCCATAACTTGACGAGCAAAGAAAAAAAAGAAGCAAAAAAAAGAAAAGGCTTGCGCGCGGAATTGGTTTTACAGGGGATGGCCTACGGCCACCCAGGACGCGACAGCAGCCGACACCATCAGCACCAACGACCTACAGCAGCGGACACCCGCCAACCTGTAGGCCGTCAGTGTAAAAGGGCGCGGGTGCTTTTTATTGATGGGTTAGTCATATCCCCAAATCCACCTGCCTCGCAATGCGTTGACACACTAAATTTTGAAATTTTGGTTTTTCTCACGCCACAGAACAGCGTAACATGGCAGAATTGCGCAACGCAAGAGGTGAATACCACACGAAAGGCTTTTCCCCACTTAAATGAACGAAAAATTCTCGACAGCCTCAACGATGGCAGAGCCGACACCACAGGCGGCATGAGCGAAGAATAATAAACCTGATACACAACTTTGCCCGCCATATAGGAATTATCAAGTAACAATGAACTATGACGAGAGTAAAACAAAAAGAGGGGAACGGCTATTATCTTCATGTTGGCACGAAGATAACTTATTCGGACAGGGATAAACTTGATGTTATTGCAAAAGGAATGGGAATGACCCTATACCAACTACTGCAAGCCTTGATGTTGGCAATGGTGCGTTACTTTGATGCAGGCAGCTTGATAACATACGAACACAACGCCATGCTGAACGCTTTTGCTAACACCCTGTTTTCACTGAAAGACAGTTACAGCCCATTGTCTTTAAACGGCCATGAGAAGCGAACCGTAAACCACGCCATTCTGTTAGTGGAACAGCCGCCAATGAAGCAGCCGCAATTGATGGCAGTAAGCAAAGATCAATACGGCAACCTGATTGAATCATATAACTTTGATACCATGCTTTCCGATTTCATGGGAGCATTAGACCCTGAAGCCCTGCAAGCCATTACAAGGGAACAGAAGAAACAGGGCTATTTCAGCATTGCCCACACCTTGCATGAACTGATATTGCAGCGAGCCGAGAAACCAGCCGACATCATGAGCCAAGAAATAGCCGATATGTTTACGGATGCAAGAACCACCACAGGGGAGCAAGTGAATGAAGATGTCCACTACAATCGCAAATATAATAAAGGCGATGACTATACAGCACCAACACCCCACAAAAGACGAGCCAGGGCAGACCTATAACAACCAGAATCAGCAGAAAACAGCCTCAACGATACATGAATACCAAATATATTTTGTACCTTTGCAATGGCTATGTGCTATAGCCGACTATATTTTTTGGTTTGGGGTGCAGATGTAGTGATACATTTGCATCTTTTTTTGATAATACATGAGGGCAAAATGTTATTTTTCGTTATCGAGTACACTTTTAGTACACCTTGCTAAAACAAAAAGCCCTGTTAATCAACGAATTAACAGGACTTCTTTGTAGCGGGAGGGGGACCCGAACCCTCGACCTCCGGATTATGAATCCGACGCTCTAACCAGCTGAGCTACCCCGCCATTTCGTTCTTAGCGGGTGCAAAGGTAACACAAAAGTTTTGAATACACAAACTTTTTTGGAAAAAAGTTTCAGTCAGCAGTCTTTTTTAGGGAAAATTGTTGTGGTGACATAACTTTTCCATGAAAAACTTTTCCATTCAGATTATTTTTAGTAATTTTGCAGAGTCAATACAATATGATAACACCGTACTAACAACAAAACTATGCAAAAACTAACCATCGAATACCCGCTGTCGACACAGTCACCAAAGATTGTTTGGGACATGATTAGCAACGCCTCGGGCCTGCAGAAGTGGATTGCAGACAAGGTGACTGAGGAAGATGACACAATGACCTTCACCTGGGGCCAGCCGTGGACGGAACGAGACACGAAGCAGTCGCGCATCATAAAGATAGACAAATACAACTGCATCCGCATGCTGTGGGACTACCACGAAGACACGCCGGAGGCCATTTGGGAGATGCGCATTGAGAAAAGCGACCTGACGGGCGAGCTCAACTTGCTCATCACCGACTATGCTGCCGACGATGACGAAGCTGCCGACTTGCGTGGCATCTGGGACGACAATTTGGAGCGGCTGCACCGGGTGAGCGGACTGTGATACGTTGCTTATAAGAAATGAAAGAAACGAATGAAACGAATGAATTGTGAATGAAGAAATGCAGAAATGTGCGTTCTGGCAACAAATTTCTTTCATTTCTTTCATTTCCTTCATTTCTTTCATTTAAAATGTGTACCTTTGCAGTCCGAAATATGTTTCGCATCCGGAAATTAGACATATTTATCACCAAACAGTTCGGGCTGCTGTTCTTTGCAACCTTCTTCATCTGCCAGTTTGTGCTGATGATGCAGTTCTTGTGGCGTTACGTTGACGAACTCATCGGCAAGGGACTGTCAATGGACGTGCTGGCACAGTTCTTCTTCTACATGGGACTGATGCTGGTGCCACAGGCCTTGCCGCTGGCCATTCTGCTGTCATCGCTCATTACGTTTGGCAACCTGGGCGAAAGCTCGGAACTGACGGCCATCAAGGCGGCAGGCATCTCGCTGCTGCAGGCCATGCGTCCGCTCATCGTGCTGGTGGTACTCATATCGGGTATCTCGTTCTACTTCCAGGAAGTCATAGCCCCAAAAGCCTTTGTGGAGTTCCGGCAACTGTTGTTTGCCATGCGCCAGAAGAACCCGGAGCTGGAGATTCCCGAGGGCATCTTCTACGACGGCATACCAGGGTCGAACCTGTATGTGCAGAAGAAGGATATGAATACGGGCATGCTGTACGGTCTGATGATATACCGCATGAACGGCAGCTACGACGATGCTGCCGTCATTCTGGCAGACTCCGGGCGCATACAGTCGACGGCAGAGAAGAAACATCTGCTGCTGACGCTGTACAGCGGCGAGTGGTTTGAGAACATGCGACAGTCGGGACTGGGCGTGGCAGCCAGCGTGCCCTATCGCCGTGAGACGTTCTCGACAAAACAGATAGTGCTGGACTTCGACAGCAACCTGGACGTAGAGGAGATAGGAGGCATATCAACGGACGCGCGTGCCAAAAGCATGGGGCGTATCCTGCATGACCTGGACTCCATCCGCGAAGTGAACGACTCGGTGGGGCACCAGTTCTACCACGATGCCCAGCGCACCATGTTCTACCGCCCACACCTGGAAAAGAAAGACTCGGCAAAGGCCGTCAAGGAGGGATTCAGCGAAAAAACCAATGTGGACTCAATATACGAGAAACTGTCGGGCGAGAAAAAGCAGCAAGCCATCAGCGTGGCCGTCAACGATGCGCAGATGGCACTGAGCGAGATGGAATTCAAGACCGACTACTCGAGAGCCATGAATCGTCAAGACCGCGTCCACCAACTGGAGGCCATCAACAAGGTGACACTGTCGCTGTCGTGCCTCATCTTCTTTTTCATCGGAGCACCGCTGGGCGCCATCATCCGCAAGGGCGGACTGGGCATACCGGTCATCATCAGCGTACTGGTGTTCATCGTGTTCTACATCCTCGACAATACGGGCACGCGTATGGCTGCAGCAGACAACTGGACCGTTTGGTTCGGCAAGCTCATGGGTACTGCCGTGCTGTCGCCCATAGCTATCTTCTTCACCTACAAGGCCAACAACGACTCGGTGGTGTTCAACATAGACCTGTACAAACAAATAGTTTCCCGTATGCTGGGACTGCGTTCCAAGCGCAACATCACACGCAAGGAGGTCATCATCGAAGACCCGAAGTACCTTACCGATGCCGAAATGCTGCGTAACATCAGCTTGGAGATTTCCCAGTACAACAGCGCACACCATCTGCTGCGCTGGCCAAGCCCCATCAAGGTATTCTTCCGTCCGGGCGACGACCACGAGATAGAACACATCAACAACGTGCTGGAAACGGCCATCGAAGACTTGTCGTACACAAAGAACAACTACGTGCTGATGAAGCTGAACCAATATCCCATCATTGCCACCCACGCCCACACGCGCCCCTTCAAGCGCAAGTGGCTTAATGCAGTGACAGGAATGTTCCTGCCCACGGGGCTGTTCTTCTACTTCCGCATGATACGCTTCCGCCTGCGCCTGTACAGAGACCTGCAGAGCATACTGCGCGTCAATGAGAAGCTGATACCGCGCGTGGTGAACCTGGGTGACCTGCAGAAGGAAATGGGCACCATCCTATAATATATATATAATAAGGTTTAAGAGATAGCACTATGGAAAAGATGAAACTGAATACCATTGAGGAGGCGCTAGCCGACTTCCGTGAAGGTAAGTTTGTCATTGTCGTCGATGACGAAGACCGCGAAAACGAGGGCGACTTGATTTGTGCTGCCGAAAAGATTACCCCAGCGATGGTAAACTTCATGCTGAAGAATGCCAGGGGCGTGCTGTGTGCGCCGGTCACTATCAGTCGCGCCGAGGAACTGGAACTGCAGCATCAGGTGCAGGACAACACGTCGCTGCTGGGTACACCGTTCACGGTGACAGTTGACAAGATAGAAGGTTGCTCTACGGGAGTCAGTGCACACGACCGTGCCGCCACCATCCGCGCACTGGGCGACCCATCGTCGACCGCCAAGACCTTCGGGCGCCCGGGACACATCAGTCCGCTATACGCCCAAGACAATGGCGTGCTGCGCCGCTCGGGACACACCGAGGCCGCCATCGACCTGTGCAAGCTCAGCGGGCTTTATCCGGCCGGAGCTCTCATAGAGATCATGAACGATGACGGTACCATGGCGCGCATGCCCCAGTTGATGGAGTTTGCCCAGAAGCACGAACTGAAAATCATCACCATCAAGGACATGATATCCTACCGCCTGCGTAAGGAAAGCATCGTCGAGAAGGGAGAAGAGGTGGACATGCCCACCGAGTGGGGACACTTCCGCCTAATACCCTTCCGCCAGAAGTCGAACGGACTGGAGCACATGGCGCTCATCAAAGGCGAGTGGCGCGAAGACGATGCCGTGCTGGTGCGTGTGCACTCCAGCTGTATGACGGGCGACATCCTGGGCTCGAAGCGTTGCGACTGTGGCGAGCAGCTGCACAAGGCCATGCAGATGATAGAGCGTGAGGGGCGTGGTGTCATCGTTTACATGCAGCAGGAAGGGCGTGGCATCGGACTGATGAACAAGATTGCCGCCTACAAACTGCAGGAGCAGGGACTGGACACGGTGGATGCCAACGTCCACCTCGGCTTCAAGCCCGACGAGCGCGACTACGGCTGTGGTGCCCAGATACTGCGCCAGCTGGGTGTGCAGAAGATGCGCCTGATGACCAACAACCCCGTAAAGCGCGTAGGACTGGAGGGCTACGGACTTGAAATCGTTGAGAACGTACCCATCGAAACCACGCCCAACAAGTACAACCTGCGCTATTTAGAGACGAAGAAGAACCGCATGGGCCATACCTTGCACCTGAAGTAGCAGAGCCTTAGTAAACTTTGATGTTGACTGACGTGCTCTAAAAACGTGCTTATTTTATGTACGGACTGAGGGTGACAGGCATTCTACCAGGCTATCTCACGAACAAGACATGAGTAAAAGGGGGGCTGTATTGGTGATAACATCGTGGAAGTCACCATGAGTAAAAGCACAAATCCGTCATTTCCAACGCATTTCTACTGGCGGATTACGTAAATTTAAACTTTTTTGTCCATTCCCAACGTTTATTAGCGGGAAATTTTGTATCTTTGCACCGTGTTTCGTATGAGACACAAGACATATTGCTTATCTTCCCGTGAACGAACTGCAACCTCGAACAAGGAGAATAAAACGAGCAAACCTATTATCGAAGGAGTATGCGCCATAGCGCAGACTACTCCATTAGATAATAGAGGCTGTTGCAGGCCTGTTCACGGTGATGGTTCGGTCTGCGCTTCTCCTTTTATAAGAGTAGGTGCAGACGCCCTCAATGAGAAAGGCAATATTGCACAACTTTTAATATTTATCTGTTATGAGAAAAAATTATTTATCGAGCTTGCTGACCATTATGATGGTCGCAGTGTTTAGTGTCAGTTTCATGTCGTGCGGCGGCGATGATGACGACGATTCTACTGGTGGAGTTCTTGTTGGCGAATGGCAGGAGTGTGAATCAAACGGAGTGTTTAGAGACGATGCTACTGATTATGAAGTGATGCATATGCGGCTTCGTTCCGATGGCACTGGCAACTGGTGGTCAGTAAGCAAGGGTAAGGAAGATTCACATAAGTATTCCTTCAGCTACTCTGGCTCTATTAACGGTACTTCGGGAACGATAACAATGACCATTACTTCGTCTACGATTTCTTCTGAGGTGGGGATGAGTGCTTCTCAGCGCGTCACCTATGAGAATGGAATTCTTCATGCGGGGGAAGTTTATTACAAGAAGAAGTAGTTTGCATTCCTATAGTTTCTCGCACTACAGGCCGTCCGTCGTGGTGGCCTGTTTTATTTCTGTGCAATGAACTGAAGGAGTTGTTAATACCACATGTTAGGAATAATTAACTAAAAAGTGGATGATGGTGTAAGTTATTTCCCACTCTTTTCCGTACCTTTGCACTCGGAAACCAGAGATTAACAATAAGACAATGAAAGAATTACAGCTGAAGTACGGATGTAATCCGAACCAAAAGCCCTCACGCATCTTCATGCAGGAGGGAGAGTTGCCCATCGAAGTGATTAACGGCCGGCCTGGCTACATCAACTTTCTGGATGCCCTGAACGCCTGGCAGCTGGTGAAGGAGTTGAAAGAGGCTACAGGGATGGCTGCTGCTGCATCGTTCAAGCACGTCAGCCCGGCGGGTGCCGCCGTGGGACTGCCACTGAGCGACACACTGAAGAAGATATATTTCGTCGACGACGTAGAAGGTTTGGACGACAGTCCTGTAGCCTGTGCCTACGCCCGTGCCCGCGGTGCCGACCGCATGTCGAGCTATGGCGACTTCGTGGCTCTCAGCGATACGTGCGACAAGGCCACAGCCCTGCTGCTGAAGCGTGAGGTCAGCGACGGCGTCATTGCCCCCGACTTCACCGCCGAGGCCATCGACATACTGAAGGAGAAGCGCAAGGGCACGTATAACGTCATCAAGATTGCTCCCACCTACAAGCCTGCACCTGTTGAGACCAAGCAGTGCTTCGGCGTAACCTTTGAACAGGGACGCAACGAAATCCGACTGGACGACCCTGCCCTGTTTGAGAACATTCCCACCAAGAACAAGACGTTCCCCAAGGAGGCCATGCGCGACCTCATCATTGCACTCATCACGCTGAAGTACACCCAGTCGAACTCCGTGTGCTACGTGAAGGACGGACAGGCCATCGGCATTGGTGCCGGACAGCAGAGCCGCATCCACTGTACCAGACTGGCCGGCAACAAGGCCGACATATGGTGGCTGCGCCAGCACCCGAAGGTGATGGCACTGCCCTTCAAGGCTGACATCCGCCGTGCCGACCGTGACAACACCATCGATGTGTACATATCGGAAGACGAGCACGACGACGTGCTACGAGACGGACAGTGGCAGCAGTTTTTTACCCGTCAGCCCGAAGTTCTCACATTGGCCGAGAAGAAAGAGTGGATAGCCAAGAACACGAAGGTGGCTCTGGGTTCGGATGCTTTCTTCCCCTTTGGCGACAATATCGAACGTGCCCACAAGAGTGGTGTCGAGTACATCGCCCAGGCTGGCGGTTCCGTACGCGACGACCATGTCATCATGACGTGCGACAAGTACGGTATTGCCATGGCCTTCACTGGCGTACGCCTGTTCCATCATTAATTTAATTGATAGCAGCGGACAACAGCGTACTGTCTGTAAGTGTCCGTTGTCGCCCGCTGTAAATAAATACATGTCAACATGAGTAAGGAAAGCGATTTTGAAGATATCCTGGTTAACGGAATCAACTTCGGTCGTGGAGGCGGACCTCGCAAGGAAGAGGACAAGGTGAAGACCAAGGCTAAGAAGAAGAAATACATTACCGGTGCTCACGGCAGTGGCTCTGCACGTCAGAAGGCCAAATACCGTGAGCAGCGGGCTAACCGCCACAAGAAATAAAGAAAAAGCATATTACTGACTACTGAAATAAAATACCTAAACAAATGAAAAAAACATTATTGTTAATTGCACTCATGGCAGCCACCATGACGGCCGCAGCACAAAAGTATGCAGGCGGCGACATCTCTATGCTTAAGAAGTTTGTGGATGCAGGAGCTGTCTATAACGACAAGGACGGCAATGCCATACAGGACCCGCTGGTCTTCTTCAGCCAACAGGGATGGAACACCATGCGCGTCAGACTGTTCGTTGACCCGACAAAGGCCACTGCCGACCAAAAGAAGGAGGGGGTCATCCAGGACTTGGAGTACGTCAAGGAACTGGGCAGGCAAATCAAGGATGCCGGCTTGACGTTCATGCTCGACTTCCACTATAGCGACACCTGGACCGACCCCGGCAAACACAGCACCCCGGCTGCATGGACCAGTCTGAGCACCGAACAGCTGAAGACCAAGATTTACGAGTACACCAAGGACTGTCTGCAGCAACTGAATGCCGCAGGAGCCACTCCCGACTTCATACAGACGGGCAACGAAATTACCACAGGACTGCTGTGGAACACTGGCCGGATCTATGCTGGTGGCGGAGCACCGACAGGTGGCTCATGGGACAACTTTGCTGGTTATCTGGCCAATGCCGTCAAGGCCTGCAACGAGGAGTGCCCCAATGCCAAGATTGTCATCCACACCGAACTGCACGCTCCTAACGACGTTCCCAAGTTCTACAACGAGTTAGCGAAATATCCCGAAGTGAAGTACAACATCATCGGACTGAGCTATTACCCCGACTTTCATGGTGACCTCAGCGTGCTGGATGGTGTGCTAAACACTCTGGAGGCGCAGCATGCCGACAAGCAAATCATGATCGTAGAGACGGGATATGGCTTCCAGTGGCAACTATCCGGTGCCAAGTATGACTTTACTGCCAACTATCCACTCAGCGAGAACGGACAGCAGCAGTTTGCTCGCGATCTGATTGCCTTGCTTAACGAGCATCCTCATGTCAGTGGACTATATTGGTGGTACCCCGAATACACCCTCAACGGCATCGTGTTCAAGGGCGGCAGTGAGGACTGGAACAAGAACTTCACATCAGGATACTGGAATGCAGCCCTGTTCCACTATAAGACCGGCAAGGCCCTCAAGGCACTCTATGAGCTGAAGAACTTCGTCGGCGACAACACTGGCATCAGCACCATCAGTGCAGACAAGAAGGATAATGCGTGGTACACCCTGGATGGCCGCCGTCTTTCAGCCAAGCCACAAACGGGAGGTCTCTACATCCATCGTGGCGGCACATACGTCGTAAAGTGAGTACCGTCTTTGCCGCTTTTCTGTATTTCGTCTTTACTATCTCGTAGGAATTTCTGGTCAGTTCCTTCAGCAGTTTATCGGAAGCTGTAGCGGGATTGATGCCTATCCAGTGTTTGGACGACTCGTTGTATGGATTACCGATACAATCATTCTGCGCCTTCAAATCCTCGATACGTTTCGGCTGGCATTTCAGCGAAAGAACGATACAGGGCTTCATAGTTTCTCGATTCCTCGAAAGCACGAAGCCCTGTATCGTTATTATTTGTTGTATCATTGTCTTTTTTTACACTGCAAAGGTATGGCGATTCCGTCAATTAATGCACGATTTACAGATATATCAACCTTTCTTACGGAATCTCGAATATTTGTAGTACCTTTGCAAGCGAATTTCGAAACATTATAAGACGAATGGACAATATCAAGATTGTAAAGACATAGCTTTTATGAAGGTATTAAGGATAAACGGAAGCCCGAAAGAGCATGGGAATACTTTTCAGGCACTCAGCGAGTTGGCAAAGACGTTGAACACTGATGGTATAGAGACAGAGATTGTCAGTATCGGCAAACTTCATAAGATAAAAGCAATGAGGACATCCGTTTGTTTGTGTCACCTGCTTCAGGGTACCTGCTCAGTGTGTAGCCAGGGGAAGGAGCGTGCCTTCAGCGATGTGGAGCATGAGGATGTCTACAACACCATTTCATTTTATATGTGCAATCACAACACAGCGAAAAAGAACGGAGTGTTATGAAGAAGGCTGTAATTCTTTTTCTTTTTTCTTTTTTTGTCATGTCACCAGTCCACGCGAAGTTCATCAAGGTGCTGGCCATTGGCAACAGTTTCTCGCAGGACGCTGTAGAACAGAACCTTTATGAGTTAGCACGCGCTCAAGGCGATAGTCTTATCATTGGCAACGCCTACATCGGAGGGTGTTCGTTAGACCGTCACTACAAGAACCTGATGGGCGACAGTTGCGTCTATGCCTATCGGAAGATTGTAGGAGGTCATAAGATGGAGAAAAAGAAGGTGAGCCTGCAGTCCATCATCCGCGACGAACAGTGGGACGTTATTACGCTACAGCAGGCCAGCAAATGGTCTGGCATCCCCTCGAGTTTTTCAAAGTTAAGGCCCCTGAAACAACTTGTGCAGAGCTACACTACCAATCTGCATGTGCAGTTCATGTGGCACATGACGTGGGCCTATGCGTGGGATTATCATTCGAAGGACTTTGCTGTTTACGACTACAACCAGCGCAGCATGTACAGCAGCATCGTCAGTACCATGCTTAACGCCCTGCCCATGGCTGGAATTTCGCGCATCGTCCCTTCAGGAATAGCCATCCAACTCATGCGCTATCGGGTGGGTGATGTGCTTTGTCGCGACGGTTTCCACCTGTCGCTGACCTTAGGGCGCTATACTGCTGCCTGTACATGGTGCGAATTCCTCACAGGTAAAATAGTTGACGGTAACGGTTACTGGCCAGAGAACATGACGGAGGAGGAGGCACAGCTATGCCAGCAAGAGGCCCACGAAGCATGCTTCATGCAGCAACAAGGTCTCTATGCTGTATTCTAGATGTCTATTTACGTACAATCACGCTACCGTTGGCCTGGTGGGTGGCTAAGATAAGCACCTCTGCAATCTGCACATGTTCAGGAGCATTCGCTGCATATACTGCTACGTCTGCGATATCGTCACCCGTCAGTGGTGTGATGCCCGTATAAAGCTTTGCAGCGCGTTCGGTGTCTCCGCGGAACCGTGTGTTGCTGAAGTTCGTCTCCACCAGTCCAGGTTTCAGGTTCGTTACGCGCACAGCAGTGTCCGCCACGTCTATGCGCAACCCGTCCGTCAGTGCTTTTACAGCGGCCTTAGTAGCACAATACACGTTTCCGCCTGCATAGGCAGCATCGCCAGCCACCGATCCGATGTTGATGACATGCCCCTTGTTTCTTTTCACCATGCCAGGCACCACGAGTCTTGTCATAGTGAGCAGTCCCTTGATATTTGTGTCTATCATCGTTTCCCACTCGTCCTCGTTTCCCAGATATTCCGGTTCCAGTCCCAGTGCCAGTCCTGCATTGTTCACTAGCACATCTATGCACTGCCATTCAGCTGGCAGTCCATTGATGTACTTTTTTGCCTTTTCGCGGTCACGCACGTCGAAGGCCAATGTCATGACTGGCGTGGGTAGTTCCTTTTTCAGTTTCGATAGTCTTTGCTCGTTGCGTCCAGTGAGAATCAGCCTATCGCCATTTTCCGCAAATTTGTGGGCACAAGCCAAACCTATGCCGCTGGTGGCTCCCGTTATCAATACCGTTTTATTCATTCGGTTTTGCATTCTCAGCGTCGATGGCCTTAATCTTGTCGCGCACCAATTGCACTTCGCCTTTTAGTTTTTCTACCTTGCGGTTCATTTCGTCAATCAGTGAGTTGCCCTTCTTGCTCTGTGCATTCAGGAATCCCAGGTTGTTCTCGTAGGTTTGCACCTCCTGCTTCAGTTGCTCGTACTGACGCATCAGACGTGCACGCTCGTTGTCCAGTGCATTTTCACCACGTTCAGCTACCTGTTTGAGATTGTCCTTGAATTTCGAAAGCCGTTTACGTGCTACACTGATGTTCAGGTCCTTGTACAGCTTGTCCAGCACGGCGTGGTACTCTTCGTACAGTTTGTCTTTCTCCTTGAAAGGTACGTGCCCGATAGTCTGATATTCCTCCACAAGCTTCTGCACCTTTTCCTGCAATCCGTCGCCAGCCTCCTCGGTGACGGCTTTCAACCGTGCTATCACGTCGCGTTTCTTCTCCAGGTTGTCGCGCTCCTCGTTGCGCGTGCCTGCTCCTGCAGCGTTACGTGCCTCAAAGAATTTGTTGCATGCTCCTAGGAATTCCTCCCACAGCTGGTCGCCCAGCTTCTTGGGCACCATGCCGATAGTCTTCCATTCCTTCTGTAGGTTGATGAGCTTGTCTGACGTTGACCTCCACTCTGTGGAGTCCTGCAGTGCCTTAGCCTTCTCTATCAGTGCGCGTTTTTTCTCTGCATTCTCCTTGAAGGTGTCCTTCAGTGTATGGAAATACTCTGCTTTGCGTCCGAAGAAGTCATCGCAGGCAGCACGGAAACGCTCGAAGATTTTCACGTTCATCTTCTGCGGGGCAAAGCCGATGGTCTTCCATTCTGTCTGCAGTTCTATAATTTGCTTTGTATGCCGCTCCCAGTCGTTGCCGTTCTTGTTCTCTTCGGCAGCGATGGCTTCCACTTGTTCGCACAGAGCAGTCTTGCGTGCTAGGTTCTCTTCCTCTTTGGCGCGTAGCGTCTCGAAGTGTTGCTGATGCCGCTTGTTGATGACTGTCGATGCAGCTTTGAAACGTTGCCAGATTTCCTCGCGCTGTTCTTTCGATACAGGACCAATCTCTCGGTATTCCTGATGCAGCTTCTGCAGTTGGTGGAAGGCACTGATGACGTCTTTTTCGTCAGCCAGTTTCTCGGCAGCCTCGCAGAGTTTCGTCTTGAGTTCCATGTTTTTCTTGAAGTCATACTCGCGAGCTTCGCTGTTCAGTTTCAGCAGGTCGTAGAACTGCTCCACATATAGCTGATAGTTGCGCCACAGTTCATTGGCACGCTCTGCGGGAATGTTCTTGATGTCGCGCCACTCGTCCTGAAGAGCCTTGAAGTCCTTGTACGACTTGTTAGCCTCCTCGGGTGAGGTAATCATTGTCTTGATTTTCTCGATGATGTCCAGCTTCTTCTGCAGGTTGTCCTGCTTCTCCTGCTCCTGTTCACGCAGCAGCTTCTGACGCTTTTCCCTGATGACGCTCATCTCGGCTTTGAAAGCTTCCTCCGTGTCGTCAGGTGTAATCTGGTACGCCTCGGGGTCTCCGCCAGCGTCTATGTATTCCTTCAGCCTTGCTTCGCGCTCGGCAATGTGCAACTTGTAGAAGCATGTTTTCAAGTGTTCCACCTCATCCTTCTGGGGTATTTCCTCACCGTGTGCCAATTCGCGTGCGCGTTCCAGCACCTCTTTTTTCGACTGATACTGCTTCCGTTCCACCTCTGCAGATGCTGTGTCGGTCTCCGTGGCTGGCACTTCTTCTGCTGTCTGCTGGGCTGTGGTTTCTACTACGTCTTGTTCTGCGTTCTGCTCCATGATGGGAGCTTTTTCTTGAGAGTCCATCATCTTGTAAATGATTTTAGTGAATGATTGTGTTCGTTACGTTTGGGCAAAAGTAATAAATAATTCTGAAACAGCCTAACATTTTGTGAAAAAATTAACATTGAGGCATAAATTTCCTACATTCCCTTCCCTCTCTACGGCACTCTTCTTGCTTTCCACTTAGTCCCCAAAAGCTATGTTTGAGGTTCATGAGGAGAGGGCTGTCAGATGAGCCGTTTGTGTCGGAAGACGAATAGTGACACTATGGAAATGGCTACTGACAGTATGATGGCGATGGCAAATCCAATGGGACTGTTCTCCATGCCGTTGATGAGATTCATTCCGAAGAAGGAGGCCACGAGTGTGGGCAGCATGAGGATAATGGTCACTGAGGTCAGCGTACGCATGATGGTGTTCATGTTGTTGTTGATGATGGACTGGTAGGTGTCCATGGTTGACTCCAGGATGTTGGAGTAGATGCTTGTCGTTTCTCTGGCCTGCGACATCTCGATGTTGACATCCTCAATGAGGTCTGCGTCCAGTTCGTCTATCTGCAGTTTGAATTTCAGTTTCTGCAGCAGGTTCTCGTTGCCGCGTATCGACGTGTTGAAGTATGTCAGCGAGTCCTGCAGTCGGCTCAGTCCTATCAGGCTTTCGTTGTTCACTTCGCGGTCCAGGTTCCTTTTCGCCTTGTCTATCAGCATCGATATCTGCTTCAACCGTTTCAGATACCACACCGCACTCGACAGGAACAGTCTGAATATCATGTCCACATAGTCGGTGAATCCTTCGTTGCGCTTCTGCTGGAAGCTCAGGAAGTCTATCATCATGTTCGTCTCGTAGAAGCACACCGTGATGGTCACGTCGCGCTTGTGAATGATGCCTAAGGGCACCGTTGTGTACGGTGTCCTAGAGCGCACTTCCTTGACGTACGGTATACGCAGGATGATGAGCATCCATCCGTCGTCGTACTCATAACGTGCACGCTCGTCCGTATCGCTGATGTCCGAGAGGAAATAGTCCGGTATCTGGTACTCCTCCTCCAGCATCTGTTGGTCTTCTTCTGTCGGACACGTCACCTGTATCCAGCAGTTAGGCTCCCACTGGTTAATCTGTGTCAGCCCCCCTTGAGTGTTCCAATAGGTTTTCATTTTTGCTAATCCTTTCTTTTAGTGTTCACTACACCATGTTGGCGGCAAGGGGATTAGCAGCCTTGCTCGCCATCCCCCGCCTTCACTGTTTAAAAGTATCCGCCGGGTAATCGTCCATAGTCTCTTTGCTTTTTGGTTTGTCGGCTGCAAAGATACGAAGAAACGGCCAAAGAGCAAAATAAAACTCCATTTATTTTCATTATTTGTTGGAGAGTTACAAAATAAAGTTAAAACAACAGGACAAATGGCGGAAAAAGTACTTTTCGTGGCCGTTAATTCGTACCTTTGTACCTTGTATGAAGATGGGGAATTTCATATTGAAGGTGCTGATGCCGCTCCTGCTGGGGTCGGGCATCCTCTATTGGATGTATCGCGGAGAGGACTGGCAGACCATTGTCCACGTGGCTACCGACGAGATGGACTGGACGTGGATGCTGCTGTCGTTCCCCTTTGGCATCCTGGCCCAAATGTTTCGTGGCTGGCGCTGGCGGCAGACCCTCGAGCCCGTGGGTGAGCGTCCTCGCACGTCAGTAAGCATTCACAGCATTTTTCTGAGCTATGCCGTCTCGCTCATCATTCCCCGCGTGGGTGAGTTCACGCGCTGTGGCGTGCTGAAGCGCTATGACGGCGTGTCGTTCCCCAAGGCCTTAGGCACCGTGGTCACCGAGCGGGCCATCGATTCGCTGGTGGTCATGGGCGTTACCGGCCTGGTGCTGCTGTTGGAGATGAGCACCTTCGGTACTTTCTTCCGTAAGACGGGCACGTCGCTGGAAGGCATCTTGCAGCGATTCTCGTGGGCAGGCTATCTGGTGGTGGCCATCTGTGTCGTCGCCATCCTTGTGCTGTTGCACTTCCTGTTGCGCAAGCTCTCCATATATAATAAGGTGCGAGCCACGCTGCGAGGCATTTGGCAGGGGGTCATCTCACTGAAGGACGTGCGCAACATTCCACTGTTCGCGTGCTTCACACTGGCCATCTGGCTGAGCTACTTCCTGCACTACTATCTCACCTTCTTCTGCTTCGACTTCACCGCACATCTCGGTTTAGGCTGTGCGCTGGTCACTTTCATCGTGGGCTCCATTGCCGTCGTCGTGCCAACCCCCAACGGGGCAGGTCCCTGGCACTTTGCCGTCAAGACCATGCTCATACTCTACGGCGTACAGGACGAGCAGGCACTCTACTTCGTACTCATCGTACATACTGTACAAACCATGCTCGTCGTCACGCTGGGAGTCTATGCCTGGCTGGCGTTGAGTTTCACAAAAGTAATTACAACTCCTAAAACAATAATACAATGAACGAAATTCAGAATCTTAATCCGCAGTGCATCTGGAAAAACTTCTATGCACTCACACAGGTGCCACGCCCCAGTGGACACTTAGAGAAAATCCAGCAGTTTTTACTCGACTTTGGCAAACAGGCCGGAGTGGAGGTGTTCCAGGACCCTGCAGGCAACATCGTGATGCGCAAGCCTGCCTCTAAAGGGATGGAGAACCGTAAGTGCGTCACCCTTCAGGCCCACATGGACATGGTGCCAGAACGTGACACGGAGTCGACTCACAACTTTGAAACCGATCCCATCCGTCCCAGGATAGACGAAGGGTGGGTGAAGGCGAAAGGTACCACCCTGGGTGCTGACAACGGTCTGGGCGTTGCTGCCATTATGTCAATAATGGAGGACAAGACGCTGAAGCACGGTCCTGTAGAGGCTCTTATCACGCGCGATGAAGAGACTGGCATGTATGGTGCCAACGACCTTCCAGAGGGAGAGTTGCAGGGTGACATTCTGTTGAACCTTGACTCAGAGACGTGGGGAAAATTCGTCATCGGTTCAGCGGGTGGTATCGACATCACTGCCACACTGGACTATCAGGAGGTTGACACCGCCCCAGAGGACGTTGCGGTATGCGTTACGCTGAAAGGGCTGCGCAGTGGACATAGCGGACTGGAAATCAACGAGGGGCGTGCCAATGCCAACAAACTGATGGTGCGTCTGGTGCGTGAAGCCGTTGAGGAACTGGACGCCCGCCTGGCTTCGTGGCATGGTGGAAAAGTGCGTAACGTGATTCCATACAAGGCTGAGGTGGTGCTTACCCTGCCAAAAGAGAACTTGGAGGCAATGCAGGAACTGGTGGATGCATGGCTTGACGATTTTGCATCGGAATTCAAGGGCATTGAAAGTGGTATCAAACTGTCGTGTGAGAAAGTGCCTACACCTGCCAGGCAAGTACCTGTGGAGATTCAGGACAACCTGATCAATGCCATCTATGCCTGTCACGACGGAGTGGTACGTATGATTCCTTCTTACCCCGATGTGGTGGAGACCAGCTCCAACCTGGCCATCATCGACATTGAGGGCGGACATGCCGCTTTCAAGATTCTGGCTCGCTCGAGCCGCGAGGACATGAAGGACTACGTGGTTAAGATGTTGGAGAGCTGCTTCAATATGGCGGGCATGAAAGTAGAGATGGCTGGCAGCTATGGTGGCTGGGATCCTAACCCTGAGTCGCCTATTCTGCATCTGCTGCTCAAGGAGTACAAGCATCTGTTTGGCAAGGACGGCATCATACAGGTGGACCATGCAGGACTGGAATGCTCTGTCATCCTGGGTAAGTATCCGCACATGGACGTCGTCAGTTTCGGCCCTACCATGAAGTCGCCTCATACCACCAGCGAGCGTGCGCTCATCGAAACGGTAGACCCCTTCTGGCAGTTGCTGAAGAAGACACTGGAGGATATTCCGGAGAAATAGTTTCTTTTGTAATGTGGTAGCTTTGGCCTTGAAATGGACTATGAAGCAAGTTAGACCAAAGAAGAATCTGGGACAGCACTTCCTTACCGACCTCAGCATCGCGCGCCGCATTGCGGACACCGTTGATGCCTGTCCCGATTTGCCCGTGCTTGAAGTAGGACCGGGCATGGGTGTGATGACGCAGTTCCTGGCTGTGAAGCCGCGCCCGCTGAAGGTGGTGGAAATAGACCGCGAGTCCGTTGATTATTTGAAGGCCACACTGTTTCGTGACGACACTCATGCCGATGGCACAGACCAACCGTCCTCAGCATCCATTATTGAAGGCGACTTCCTGCGCATGGATTTAAATAAGGTGTTCGATGGCCGGCAGTTCGTGCTGACGGGAAACTATCCTTATGACATTTCGTCGCAGATATTCTTCAAGATGATAGACAACCGCGAGCTTATCCCCTGCTGTACAGGCATGATTCAGCACGAGGTAGCCCAGCGCATGGCATCGCAGCCAGGCACGAAGGCCTATGGCATTCTGTCAGTGCTCATCCAGGCTTGGTACGACGTGGAGTATCTCTTTACCGTCGAACCTTCCGTATTCAATCCGCCCCCCAAGGTGCAGAGTGCTGTCATTCGCATGACGCGCAACCAGACGCAGCATCTGGGCTGTGACGAACAGCTGTTCAAACGTGTGGTGAAGACTGTCTTTAACCAGCGCCGTAAGATGTTGCGCGTATCTCTGCGCCAGTTGCTCACTGACGGGGCTATAGCGCAGTTAGCGTCCTCCATCGCTCAACAACAAGCGTCTGTTGCCGCCGACCCACAAGCTGCCGCTAATTCCAGCGGGTTGTTGCCCGACATTCTCTCGCTGACCCTCCGTCCCGAACAGCTCACCATCCAGCAGTTTGTCATGTTGACCAACGAGGTGGAAAAAGTGCTGTGTACGACCACAACATAGGTGTGTTCGCACACAAACGATTGATTTACGTCAAGAATAAGCCCCTTTTTTGCAAAAAGAAGGGGCTTGTTCTTGCAGTAAAGCGAAAAACATTGTACCTTTGCATCGTCTTCAATAGAAAGTTAGTACTTAAGGTTTAAAGATTACAGGAAATTATTCGACAACAGGCAGCGGTCTGATTAAGGTAAGAAGAAAGATTGTTTTTTAAAGGATAACACCGACGTCGTGAGACGCACTTCATAAGAATAGGTTTTTAGTTATTGATAGTTGGTGATGCAGTACCCAGAGTGTTTCTGTGTGCTGCATCATTTTATTTCTACAAAAAGTTAAATAATGGTCTAATTTTTAGATTTATAGGCATAAAATTTGGATAATTCGTTAACAATTCTTACCTTTGCCCGCACTGAAGATTACTAACGACAAAGAATTGTCACTCTTTAGACCAATGAGGCTGCTCATCATAGTCGCACTCCTCGGAGTGTCGATAGTAGGACAGGCACAGCGCCTGGCCCTGAAGACTAATATGCTCTATGATGTAGCGCTGATACCCAACATCGGGGCAGAGGTGAGCCTCGGCAAGCGTTGGACGGCATCGGCCGACTGGTTCTATACTTGGTTCTCGTCAGACAGCCGCCACCGCTACTGGCAGGGCTATGGAGGGTATGTCACCATCAGGAAATACCTTTCCTCGCCGTCTTACGAAAGCACGGCATACAGCCTGCCCCGTGGCCACCACTTGGGCATCTATGCCTTGGGGCTCACCTACGACGTAGAGTGGGGCGGCCGAGGCTACCAGGCTGACCGCTTTGGCTTTGGCGGAGGTGTGGAATATGGCTATTCTCTCTCCATCGGGCGGCGTTTAGATCTGGACTTCTCCATAGGAGCGGGCTTCCAGGATGGCGAATACAAGGAGTATGAACCCATCGGCGGCCGCTATGTGTGGCAGGCTACGCGCAAGCGCCACTGGTTCGGGCCTACCAAGGCCGAGGTGACGCTGCGGTGGAACTTAGGGAAAGGAGGTGGACGATGAGTCGCCTCCGTCAGTTCTCTCTGCTGAGTGTCGCGCTCTTTGTGCTCACTGCCTGTGAGTATAAGGAGTTAGACTATGCAACGAGCCAGTGGGCTACGCTGACTATGCACTTCGACTGGAGCAAGTCGTCAGAGGCAACAGTGAAGGGTATGACCGCCCTGTTCTTCAGCGACGACGATGCAAAGGCCGAGCCTGTGCGCTACGACTTTGCCGGCCATGAGGGCGGACAGGCCCGTCTGGCACTGGGCAGCTACCATGCCATTGCCTATAACTACGACACAGAGACTATCCTCTATCGTAACACCATGGCCCTGAGCACGCTGGAGGCATATACCCGTGAGTCGAGCATCGAAGAGGGTACACAGCTGACGCGCAGCGGTATGCCACGAGCAGTGGGTACGGAAGAGGAAATGGTCATCCTCGAGCCCGACTCGCTGTGGGCTGATGCGAGTGGTGGACTCTTGCTGGCCAGCGTCAGCGACAATGCCGACGTGACACTGGTTCCCACAGAGCGCGTGCGCCACTGCGAGGTTACTATCAAGAATGTGCCCAACCTGCAGTACACAGGACAGTTCGGCGGAGCACTGTCAGGCCTGTCGCCAGGCGTGCTGATGGCTAACGGCCAGCTCGTCGACGGCTGTGTCACGCAGGCATTCCCCTGTCAGGTGGTAGACGGCAGCTCGCTGTTCATGACCTTCCGCATCTTCGGACACTGTCCCCATCAGGGCGAAGGCATCAGCAACCGCCACCTGCTCACCATCTACGCCATCCTTGCCGATGGCTCCAAGTGGTACTATACGCAGGATGTCACCAGTCAGGTGCATAACACCTCTGACGACCCAGATGTGTATCACATAAACATCGAGCTCGACGGACTGCCCGTACCCAAGCCCATCGTTAACGGCTCTGGCTTCCAGCCCACTGTCGACGGGTGGCAGGGCATAGAGATTCCAGTAGGTATGTAACATCATAACGAGATAGATAATTCATAATAACAACCCTTTAAAAAACGAAAGACTATGAGAAAGAATCTTTTTTTCTTTGCAGCAGCAGCCCTCGCGCTCGCTTCCTGCAGTAATGACGAGACCGTTGCGGTCAATGAGAGCGATGCCATCAGCTTCAGGCCGTTGGTGAACTACATGACCCGCGCGGCTGATGTGAACCTAACTACTAATGGCTTTACGGTTACGGCTGTAAATCATGGTTCTAATCCTGAGACAAAGTATTTTGATAATGTTCCTTTTAGTCTGAGTGACGCTACCTATACCTCAGCTACTAAGTATTATTGGCCAGAGACTGGTTCGCTGGATTTCTATGCTTATTCGCCCTCTACTGGCGCACAGCTATCAAGAACTGACTACAAGACATTTGTTGTTACTCCATCAACGACCGCTGCAAACCAGATAGACTTTGTCTATGCTAACACCAACGAAAAAACAAAGGCTAACAGTGGAACTGGTGTTACTATTAACTTCCGCCACGCAGAGTCAAAAATTGCCATCAAGGTGAAGAACACTTCTGCTGACCTGAAGTTTGACGTAACTGGTTGGAAAGTTGGTTATCTGTCTTCTTCTGGCACCTTCACCTATGCGGGAAGCAATACTGACACACAGAACAATGCACTACTTGATGGAAGTTATTGGGGATCTTTGACAACAGCCACTGCTGACACGAAGTACGAGAACACTTTCTCAAGTCAGACCATTCCAGCATCTACATCTACGGAAACTGGGATAAGTGGCTCAACAGAAATGATTCTGGTTCCACAAAACCAAACAGCGGCGACTGCATACGCAAACTCTGGTTCACCTGCTAATGGTGATAAGGTAAACGGTTCTTATATCGCAGTAAAGATGACTATTAAGAGTAATGCCAATGATGCAACTATAGTCAGCGAAGGCTGGGCTATTTGGCCTGTAGCCTTTACCTGGGTTCCTGGTAAGAAGTACACCTACATCGTAGACCTTGCTGGTGGTGGGTACAGTGAGACTAATACTGATACCGACGAAGACCTCGACCCCATCCTCGGCGGTGCTGAGATTAAGTTCGTCACGGTGACGGTTGATAATTGGACTGAGGAATCTGACATTGTTGTCCCCGCAGCCCCCGCTCCTTGACATTACTTTTGTTTCTATGAAGGAAACAGTGTGTTTCCTTCATAGAAACATTTTGAGAACAAAACCGATGAAAAGGCAAAAGAGCCTTTTATGGGTGCAAAGCCCTGTGAACCAAGAAGATAAGAGACGTGTAATGCGATACAAGGATATAGGAGGAATCGTGCTGCTGCTGGCCACAATGGTATGGCTGGCAGGATGTACGGGCAGCGACGGTGACGATGTGCAGACCCCCGACCCCAGCACCGAGGACATACACCTCAGTGCCGACGTCTGGCAGGTGATGGATGGCACACGAGCCACTACCTTCGACAATGCCGATGCCCTGCAGACGGAAGGGGCGTTCACCTGTACCGCCTACGAGAAGAACACCACTACGGCCTTTATCAGCGGTACGTCTGTCAACTGGAACACCACCACCGGCGAGTGGCTCTTCAGCGACGGCAAGCACTACTGGCCCTCGGGAGCACTCGACTTCTTTGCCTATATGCCGGCCACACCGCCTGATTACATCACTGGCCCGACTTATACTGGTACCCCTGAGAATCACACCGTGTCTTTCACCTGCTCCAGTCTGCCGATGACGCAGGCCGGGCAGGAGTCCTCCAGTCTGAAGGAGTTTGTTTATGCCCTCGCCCTCGACCAGGACAAGAATGGCACGAACGATACTGCGCAGCCCATGCCGGGACAAGTGTCGCTGACCTTCCGGCACCCCTTTGCCCGCATCAAGCTGCAGTGGGCCGCATCGCCCTATGACCATTCAAGCATCACCCTCACCAGCGTCAAGCTGAAGGGCATCGAGAACAGTGGCACGTATAACTCCTCAGCCACGCCACAGTGGACGGCAACGGGCGATGCCACCGACCTCACCGTCACATCGCTGGCGGAGAATGGCGCAGCCGTGCCCTACCTTGTCATCCCGCAAGAGTGGACGGGCGATATAGAAGTGATAGCCTCATGGACCGTCTGGGGTGAGACTAAGGAGAGCACGCTGACCGCCAATGTGGGCACCACCACGTGGGAGCCTGGCACGAGCTATACCTATACGTTCACCATCACCGATACTGACCTGAAGGTGGACATCGGGAAATTCACCGAGCAATGGTGACGACACGACGAAATGATGACGCGACATAACGACATGACGATGCGACAAGACGACATGACGACATGACGACATGACGAAATAACGACATGATAGAAATAAAGCGTTTTGGATATTATTGGTTAGATACCTGGGTGCTCGCTAATGTGATTCAGTTGGCGACGCAGGACTTCTGCGCCCGATATCTGAACCGCAACAACGACCCCACAGGGCGTCAGTATGATCAGATGACGCAGGCGGCACGCTCCGCTCCAGCCAACATCGCAGAGGGAGCATCGCGCCACTCCACATCAAGGGAGACGGAGATGAAACTTACCGACGTGGCTCGCGCCACACTCTCTGAACTTGGCAACGACTACCTCAACTGGCTGCTTCGACAGGAGAGCATCCCCTGGTCGATACACTCCGCCGACAGTCAGGCAGTAAACGGCATACAGCTGGACCGCCCCAGTTATAAGGACGATGTGTTCCACGAGAGCAGTATCCATATCCTCCGGCAGAAGCATAAGTTCGATGCCTGGCTCACGGGCAACGACTCCATCAGGGCTGCCAACTGCCTCCTGGTGCTCTGCCATCGCCTCGTGCTGATGCTTAGCAGGCAGATAGAAAGCCAGCTGCAGCAGTTCAAGCAGGAAGGTGGCTTCACCGAGGGCCTCACAGCAGAACGGCTGGCTCACCGCACGCAGCAGAGCGTGAGCACAGACGCTCCTGCCTGTCCTGTCTGCGGCAAACCGATGCTGAAGCGCGTGGCAAAGAAGGGCATCAACTCCGGCAAGGAATTCTGGAGTTGTAGCGCCTATCCGGACTGCATGGGCACAAGGAATATTATCGACACGGCGACGTGGCGACATAACGACATGACGTGGCGACATAACGACATGGCGACGCGACATAACGACATAACGACATGACGACATTTCGATATTGCAACATAGAGACAAAGCTCGCAACGCTGCTTACGGCGCTGCTTTTGCTGACTGCCGTCAGCAGTCAAGCTGCAAAAGTGACCTACCACGTGCTGACGCTGCCGATTGATGCTTCATCTGCTCACATGGTGAGTGATGTCAATGGCAAGCGTCTGGAGGCTGTTAGGGCTATCGTGGACAATGCCACCAGTATTGAACTGCCGGCTCATTTCAAGAGTCCGTTGGCCACGAACTTCAAGTACTATGCAGCTGACCAGGTGGAGAAGATAAGCACCCATACCAGCCTGCGTTTACATGGAAATTCAGACAGGGTGAAGGGCTACATCTATAACCTCAAGGCCGAAGCTACAGAGATGACAGAATTAGATCGTTCTTCTGTAAGCTCTAACTGCGACATCTATGTCACTTACGATTACATATATGCTAACAATGAAACTGCAAATCCAATCGCCAAGCTCGATGGTACGGGAAAATACATCATCGGTGTAAAGAAGGGTTTCTTGGCTTTCAACAGAGGACGTAACAACCGTCCGGCCGTAGTACCCAAGAGAATGGTGACTGATGCACAACTGATTAGCGAAGACTTTGTGAAAGTAAATGTTGACGGCAGCGGTATCACCACCTATTGGAGCAGTGGCGACAACAAGAACCCGCAGTTAAGCGTTGGGTCGCAGTTCCACTTCCTGTTTACGCTGGAAGGCAACGACCCATACAACATCATCATCCGCACTGCCTATGCAAAGGACTCCACCTATATGGAGAAAGAGGCAAACAACAAAAAACATTATAAATATTATAAAGAAAGTAGCCTCTTTGCTCCTTCTACAAACAACTGTTATCTGGCCAGCGACGAGCATAGGGAATACAACATTGACTATGTCAACAACACGCCTTTTGCTGATTATCCCCGAAATTTGACAGAGGGTACAGATGATGGTTGGACTGACACTCCCGGTTTTTTCCACGGTCAGGGTGCACCTATCTGGAGCACCTTTGCCCTGTTGAACAACACTACGGGCGATGGCTATGTCTTTATGGGTAGTAGAACATATAAAAGCAATGGTGACTTTGAAAGCGTAGGTGGTTCGTACCCTAACTATCAGTACAAATACCTGAAGTTTGAAAACGCCAACCTGACCATCGGCAATATGACCTCGGCCAATGCCACGACGAATTACTCTACCGACCAGTATTTCTATGAAATCAAGACCATCACCTTCAACGTGAAGACACCCTTCGGCAATATGGTGTCTGCCGATGTCAAGATGAGTGAGTACAAGATTCTGAACGACGACATCATCATGAGCGACATCCCTACGTCGCTGGAGCGCAAGTATTGTACGTTTAGAGGGTTCTATAAAGACGCTGACCTTACACAGGAAATCACCAAGTATTCCGAACTGGAAGGTAGCACGAACATATATCTGAAGTACGAGGTGTCTGCCACCATACCCTTCAAGGCCATTAAGCCTGCAGCTACTTATAGTGATGCCACGTGGAAGGCTGCCACTTGGTACGAGTTGACCGACGGCGGCAGTACGGAGGAGAATGGTAAGAAGCTGAAGTACGACGGCACAACAAGCACCTTCATGAACAATGGTGCGCATAACAAGTTTACGAAGACCAGCGAGTATGCTTTCATCGGAGACCCCTACGAGTTGCAGGTGGTGCTGCGCAGTGAGACCTCCGGCACTACTCCCTCGTATGTGGGTGCAGTGAGTGAAGGCAATCTGGGTATCAGCACCAGTGGCGGCGACGGTTATCACTGGGAGATAGAAGACGACAACACAGAAGGCAGTTTCCTGCTGCGAAAGTTTGGTGGAACAGGCCATTGGAACTGGGATGCCGGTCATAGGAGCGAAAATATCTCATACACCACGGATGCTCATCCGGTGAGCCTCACGTATGGCAACGCTCAAACCGTCACGTTCAACATCACAGGTCTGACCTATGCCGACGGTAACTACATCAAGGTGACGAAGGGAGGAACAGATGAAGCTCAGGTCATTTCTACCACTCCGGCCCTAACTACCGGCATCGGTAGTGTGGCGTCGGGTGGAACCGCTACAGTTACGGCTACGATAGCAGCCAACAGCAGCGGAGCTGACAAGACGTTTACACTCACCATCACGGAATATAACAAAAGCAACACGAAAGTAGGAAAAGAAACCGTTATCACCGTTACACAAGGCTATGCTGCCTATACGGGTAACACTGTACAATACGGCACCTCGTCTTCCACCCGCGTAAAAGTGTTGGAGTTGAGTAATGCCAAATACACCTACCACATTGTGGACAAGTCGGGACGCATCGCAGTCAAAGCCACTACCACGCAGCCTATCTACTCGCCCCTGTCGATAGCCAGTATCCCCAGCATTATTGTCAGTCCGTTTATTCTGGACGAGACGGTGAAGTTCTATGATGACAGCTATGTAGATGGAGAAGGACGTTCTACGTTGACCCAGGAGATTACGGAGACCCCTGATGTTGACAACCCGGAAGTTGGTGCCAATATCTATGTGACCTACACGACGACCCACCTCAACGATAAGCCCTTTAGATTGAGCGAAGACCAGGAAATATTCGTTAAGTTGAATGGCCAGTATGTTTATTATGACGGGGGCACGCTCAAGAGTAGCGCAGAAAAGGGCGACAGTGACACCTATAAGTGGAAACTGAGAAACCGCGACCCCTACGCCATGCTTCTCGACAACATAGGAGCACGTAGCACAATTGGCAATGAGCCGGTCACGGTGTATGCTGACAATGGTAGCACAACAGCTGCAGAGAGTGAGGTGGGCGCTTGGGTAAAATTAGCAACAACTGTGGGTGATGGCGTAGCACTTGAATTCACAACTACAAGAAGTCAAGCCCAGCCGTTTATCGCCAAGAGCAGTGCTCGTGCCGGTGTATATGAAGTAATGGTGGCGACAGGTGAAGACGTGAATGCCAGCGACACTTATTACAACATAGGTCGACCCGATGCAACTACCGTGAATATATATAGCAACACCACTTATCAGGCTGGTGACGACGAAGAGATAAAGTTCGTACTTGAGGAGAATGAGACCTACACTTATCACCTGATAGACAAGTCAAAGCACGAACTGCTGACCGTGGATAGCAGAAGCCCTGAGCTGGTATTGCCGGCAGAGTATCAGAGTCCGTTGGTGGGTACAGCGAACTACAGTTATTATGGCATAGACCAGTTTAACGTTAGTGGAGAAGGTGCCAATGCAGTATATACGCTGAAAGGCAGTCCCACGAAACTGACGAATATCTCCGGATTGTTGGCAACGTACCATTATACTACTACTTCTTCTGATGCTACAAATAGTTGGACGGAGGCCTCAACCGTGGATGACATGGAGTCGGATGTGAAAAAACTGAAAGTAGCAGGACATTACTACTACAAGGTTGTCGACACATATTATGACGTAGAAGTTACCAAACCATACTATACCGACATCTACGTCACATACGAGAAGAACAACCTCGTGACGTTCAACGATAACGGCCATCCCTATCTGCTCAAGTTCCTCAATCCCTATGCAGAGGGCTACTATCTGGAGAACGGTGTCGACAAGATAGCAACAGACAAGAAGAGACAGGCCGTCTATCCCTACACCAATGGTGACGGTAGCTTGTTTATCTACGGTACGGAGATGAATGAGGAGCAGATGGGCGGTGGTGCCAACACCCGTCCGCGCTGGATATGGTACTTCACCAATCCTGGTGGCAGTACGGGGAACTATGCGGACGACCCCTACCACGTGACCATACACTCCAGAAGCACTATCTCGTATAATGGGGTGAGCCACCCCACCTATCTGAAGACGGAGGCAGTACACTTCAAGGACGAAAATCCCGACGAGAAACATATTGTCACCCGTGGAGACCTGCCCGGCATCACGTCAGCGAACCCTACGGAGTACATGATACTGGGTACACAGGGCAACTACCGACTGGTGACCACCGATATGATAGATGGCGCACGACGAACCGTCAACACACTTGAACAGTACTGGAAGACGTATAATATCGTGAAGCAGGATGTGCTGGGCATCATGACTAACACTGAGCCAGACATCTATGTAGTGCCAACAGATAAACGAGAAGAACTTTTGACAAAAAAGCCTGATTGGCACAGCTACGAGGTGTATGCCAACGCAGCCCGATGGAATGGCGGCTCGAAAGTTGTGGAGAAGCTGGAGCACTGGTTCCAGACCTTTGAAATGGGCAACGGTGCCTTCGACATCGAGGATGCCAATATCCCACCCGTACTGGTGCTGCTCGACCGTCACGGTTGGGAGATTATGCGCAAACCGCTTCCCACCACCACCTATCCCAATGGTGACGAACTGGAGGCACTGCGTGCCTATGACAGTCCGATGGTGAAGGAGTATCACTTCTTCAATAATGCCACAAAGGCTTCGGGATGCCACAAATATACGCTCAGAACACAAAAAGACGCTTTAAGAGACGAGATTAAGGTTAGCGACACTCCGTACACCTCCACCTCGCTTGCTGCACTGCCTCCGTTGGCGGCATCAGGCGTGAAGGACAACTACGGTTTCATCCAGGACTTCTACGTCACCTACGTCGTGAAGGAGGAGTATGAGAAGAGCTATACCTATACCCTCGCGGCAGACAGCATCACAGAGACGGAAACACGCTCAAAGTTCATAGTGGCGCAAAACGGCCGCTTCCTCAAGAAGGAGAATGAAGCTGCCGGTTCTAAGCCAAGCTACATCTCCAAGCCTATCTATGAGCATACAGACCCGATGGGAGGTAGCGTATACGACTTAATTCTCAGTCCACGTAATAATACTGTTGATATCTTGGACAATGGCAAGATTGCCGACTACAACTTCTGGTATATCGGGCCCAACCTGAACATCGACCGCGAGATGGGCCTCAAGTGGGGTTCAGCTAATTCCGGCAATGAGCCGCTGACGGAAAAAGGCACCAAGGCAGCATACGATCCGAACAAGACGAAGATTGCCTATATGCAAACCACGGGCTTCGACCCCTACAACCTGCAGATAAAGAATGCCGGCACTAACCAGTATTTGACTTCTCACATGAATAAGGCGGCCTTGGTGGAAGGTGCTATGGTGGGTGACTATACTACCGGAGGCTCATTGGATATCACTTTGGAAAATGCGTTCTCATGGGATGGAATAGAACCCGAAGTCGAAACTGGCAGCGAGGGCTACGACCACACGAACTTAGCGATTAGCAACCAGACCTTCATGGCGGTATCCGATGCCAACGGCAATATGCAGCTGATGCCACGTTTCGACCATACCAAGCGTGTCAACACCAGTAAGGAATCGCCTTACTATACAACGCTGGAAGACCCTGTAGACCATGATTTGGCAAGTGTTGATAACAACAATACAATGGGTCCACAGACCACCTTCCTGGTGCGCCCGCAGGTGCAGGAATACATTATCACAGACAATGATGGTCGTGAGGCACTGCGCTACAAGAGGGCAGGAGAGTACTATCCCACCATTACGGAGCACTTCAAGAGCCCGATTGCGAAGGACTTCACCTACTATTCTGGATTGGCGGAACACGAAGATGCGGAAGACAGCGATGAAGATGAATGGAATGACGCAGCGGCAGAGTTTAAGAGGACCGCTACGACAGAAGCGTTAATGAACACCCGGATAAACCTGCTGCCCAAGAGCGGTACCTATTATTACCAGATAGGTACCCGAGGTAGTTTTACTTACAAGAAAGTTGAGGTGACGAAGGGTTTAGAGGAACAGAAGATTGATGGTTCGTTTGCCGAGGCGGGAGTAAATGGCGATGACCCTGAAATTTATGTGCGCTACAAATACGATGAGGGAGCTGACTCCGACGGAGATAACGTCTTGGGTGGTAAGTGGTTCACTGTCAAGTTGGCAGATAAGGATCTGCAGGCCGATGGCACCGTCGTCTACGAGGTCGGTAATACGCAAGGCACCGGAGTGAACCTCTATTCCGGCACCAAACCCGACACTATTGACAAGGATGCAAAGGTGTGGCAGTGGAAGTTCCTTGCAGTACTTGCCGACCCGAGTTCCGACTATTATGAAGAGCCGGATCCCTATGCTGTGCGTATATATAATCGATCTGCGAATTACACCACAAACCCGTCGCTGAATCCCAGCCCGATGAATATAGGCATTAAGGTGCCTAATGAATCGAGTGGTGCAGACCGCTTTGCCTTGCTTGCTCACCCCGGCGGTGGTTATGCCTTGGCGGTAGATGGTTTGGGGACGTATTCCTATTCGTTCCTTAATGGAGCCGACATGACCGCTCCAGATGACGTAAGCCCTATGGCGGCTACGACTGAAACGGAATCCGGTTTCACCACCAAAAACAATGTCATCACCACAGGTGCACAACTCATATTGAATGACGACGTTGACTATAACTATGTTTATCATGTCATTAACAATGCAGGCACGCTTGCCGTCAGCGCTACCCAAACCAAGGCAGAGGCAGCGGGGAATGGCTACGCCCCCTATCTGCCGGAAGATGCACAGACGCCTCTGCTAAATATGGAGGACTATAAGTATTACGCTTATGCGATGCCAACCAATCCCCCTACAAATACTACCTTTAGCGTGATACCGTATTCCATCATCGCCACCCTCGCTGGCGGCTACGACGACGTGATATGGGTGCGCTATAATGACTACGATGCAGAGTCTACGCCCTACCTTGTGCCGAATAAGCGAAACGCAACTGGAAGTACCATTGCCAGAGCGGAAGGTTCTAACGACGTAGCGATGAACATCGAAGGAAAATTGCCTTATAACATCATCTGGGAAACGGACAATATGATGCGGTCATCAGATGGGGATGCTATTTCTGATGGTGGGGCCAGAGTACTGTCCGGTTCCAAAGAGTATGTCTGGTATTTCGAAGGCAATGACCCATACGCCCTTAAGATTAAACATAAGGGCGGCAAGTATGTGGATGGCACTGAAACATTGGTTGCAGAAAACGATGCCAAGTCCTTCATGCTGCTGAAGAAGACAGGCTATGACTACGGTATCCTGCAAGAAACAGGTGGAACCAACAAACTCAGCGAGTATGGACAAACTACAACTACGGAAGACCCCACCAAGTTCATCATCTTCGGTCTGTCCGTGCATGACCTGATTTATCATCTGATTATAGCAAAAACTGGTGATACAGTTAGTATTGATTATCGCTCTGGAACAGAAAGTTCGCCAGGCACGTTAGGAACAGAAGTAATTACCGGTACCACCCAGCGCGATCTGACTGCAGTAAATGATGGCGTAGGAACTCATTATGCTGGAGAGAAATACCAGTTGGGCGAAACCCTGTCGTGGGGCGGTGCAAGTCATACTTATAGTCATGATGCCGGTACGGTAAGTATAGGTGACGTGCTGGAGGTGCCCACTGTGTTCTATCGCCCGAACTGTACGTTCGAATATTATATTGAAGGTGTGTACAACACAAATGGAATTTCAGCAGATGAAGACTTGAACGCTAAGTACAAGGGCTTGAAATTGAGCAACCTGATGTCAGATGCTGAACTCATCGGCAAGACGGTGGTGGTGAACATCGTCTATCAGTTTGACCAAAGTGTAGCCACGAATACCGGTCTGGGCTTTGTGACCAGCGTGGATCGGAACCTCTGGTACACGATGGAAACCTTAGAGAGTGGAACGCCTCATCTGGCACGTTACACCAGCACAGGGGGACTGAATACCACCGCAGGTCGTGAACTGCATTACACCAATGATTTTCTCTGGACTCCTTTAGGTGATGTCTATGGCTTCTATATGTACAATAGATATGCGACGAAGAACCTTGAGCATACTGATCACGTGATGACTACATCCGCACTTAGCGCAGGTACAGCCGTTACTATGGGAACTGCAGACGCAAACTCCATCTATGAGCTGATTGCCGGTGCGGAGGAAGGAACGTTCCGTTTCCACCCTGTAGCCAATACCGAAGCCACGAAGGTGTATGTCACGAAGGATGGCAGCGGCAGCCTGATACTCGCCAGCACCTCTCCCTCGGAATGGGCATACGGACTGGATATAGCATTGATGCAACCTTACTATCAGGGCGCAGGCAATATTGGTGGTCTGAATGACGCAGGTAAGGCTGCTTATGAGACTGCCATGAGCACCGAGCCATTTAAGATTACAGATGTTCAAGCGGTGGTGTATAACGACGACTACATCGTACACTTCTCTCCAGGTTACTACCGTCTGCACTCACAGCCCGGTATATCGGGTATCAGTCCTGTGCGCTATGCCAGCGGTTATCTGCATGAGACAGAGAAAACAGCTGACGATAGTAATGGTGGTACAGGTCTTCCCATGCACTTCTACAGTAGGCAGGGTGTCCTTGCCTCCTTTGCCGGAGAAGATGACGGCCTGGGAACAGGCTTCACGGTATCAAATGCCACACGAGGCGATATCCCTATTGCTCCTACAGAGAATGATCCTTCGACAATCTTCCATGTCACTGGTAGTCTGACGAATAACAATACCATCAGTAATGTGACGATGAGTACGCAGGGACTGAACGTCATCGGCAACAAGATGGGCGAAGAAACAGCCACCACATACAGGCTGATAGACATCGGTGGTGGTATTGTAGTACTTGTGAATCCTGATGATAATAAATATTTCAATTTCACCCAGACAGGAAATAACTATGACTTGAAATATTCTGTTGCCGATGGAGCAAGAATTGACGACGTGAAGTGGTGTATGGAACCTGCCAACAATCTTGGACTGAAGGTGACGATGAACGACGGCGGTGATGACCATTACTACGCCACGTTCTATGCGCCGTTCGACGTGCTGCTGCCCGATGGTGAGTCGTTCGCCTACGTTTGCACGACGTGGAACGACACGAATCTGCATCCGGCGAAGGTTCCTAAGGTCGAAGACACTTACGCTGAAGGCAAGTTCGTGCCTGCCGGTACGCCCGTAATCATCCGTACGACAGACAATAGCGGAAGCATCAGTCTAACTCTGCCGAGCACAACAGCATCTTTGCCAATTAGTTCCTGCGTCTTTACTGGTGAGTATCTGGAGCAGATGCTGGCAGCTGATGCTTCGCACGATGTCTATACCTTTGGACTGCCATTCACCAGTACAATAGAGATTAACCGCACAGATGGTAGCATCACAGCGCCTGCTATTGAACAGGCAGAGACCGGTGTGGGCTTCTACATCAACGCCAATCCTAACAAGGAGTCCGAAACCTCTCAGTCTTTGTGGCTCCGCAACAACCGCTACGTGGTGCACAACAAGATTTACTATCGTGCAAGCGGTGGCTCTGCACCGGAACTTACCCGAGGTGTACAGTTCGTTCCCGTTATCTTTGACGATGAAATGCAGCCTGGCGAAGATGAACAGCAAGACCAGCAGATGGTGTTCGACGGGCGCATTTATAACCTCCAGGGTCACTGCGTAGCCACCGAACAGGAGGTCAGTGACGGTTCTTGGAGACAGAAGCTGGCTCCGGGTGTCTATATCATGAATGGCAAGAAGATGGTGATTACCCGGCGTTAGATGTTCAGAAACCTGGTGACAACCGGACGTTACTACTGATAAGGCAGCGTCCGCATCCAGCCGCCATGCAGCAGGCGCGCCAGGAAGATAAGTCCGCGGAAGGTAAGCTCCACGGCCATGGCCGTCCAAACACCCGGCAGTCCGTAGGTGGTGGCCAGCAGAGCTGCCAGTGTCAGGCGCACGCCCCACATGCTGAGCAGACTCATGGCGGCAGGCTTCAGCGTGTCGCCGGCACCGACGAAGATGCCGTTGCAGACGATGGCAGCCGCAAACATAGGCTCAGCGAAGGCTTCTATGCGCAGACACTGGGCTCCTATGGCAATAATGTCGTCGACAGGCGTGAGCACCATCATCAGTTCTGGGGCAAAAATCCACATCAGCACACCCATGAGCGTCATCACACTGATGCCCAAAACCACAGACATATAGGCAAACGACTTGGTCAGCAGTCGCTTGCCGGCACCAAAGCTTTGGCCTACCAGCGTAGTGGCGGCCTCGGCAATACCATAGCCAGGCATGTAGCACAGGCTCTCGACGGTGATGGCCAACGAGTGGGCTGCTATGGCAATGGTGCCCAAGGGAGCCACGATGAGTGTGCTGACCACCTGTGCACTGCCCATGAGCAGGTGCTGGAGTCCCATGGGTGCTCCTATCTTGAAGGCAATGCCCACCACATCAGCCTTGGGCTTGAAGCTCTGCCAGGAGTTGTCCATGGCTTCGTCCCGCTTCTTGAGAATGCCCAGAATGTCGGAGCGCAGCAGCAGGAAGTAGAGCATCAGCAGCGCTGTGACGAGCATGGCCAGCCCAGTGCCGATAGCTGCTCCGGCCACGCCCATACCTAATATATATATAAAGAGGTAGTTGAACACCACGTCTAAGACGCACATCATGATGTTGAGTATGGAGGGTATCTTCATGTTGCCCGAGCACTTCAGCATCGAGCCCGCCAGCCCTTCCATCTGGAAGAAGATGCCAAAGGCCGAGAAAATGGCGAAATAGAGCGTGGCGTCGTGCGCAATCTCCTCGCTGCCCCCGAGCCAGTAGGGCAGGAAAGGGCTAATGGAAAGTGCGGCGATGGTGACGAACAGTGCCCATAGCATGCTGCACACCAGCGACTGCCGTAGTACCCGTCTGGCCCGTTGGAAATCGTTGGCGCCAATGGCGTGGGCCACCTGTACGGAGAATCCCATGTTGACGGCTGATGACAGGCCGCCCATCATCCATCCCGTGGTCTCCACAAGTCCGATAGCTGCCGAGGCGCGTGCGCCCAAGTGACCTACCATCGAAGCATCGATGAAGAACATGACGGTGGCCGATATCTGCGCCAAGATGGACGGAATACTCAGGCTGACTATCAGCCTGAGTTTCTCGCCTTGCGTCATCTCGCGCCCTTCGCGTATGTACGCCAGCAAGTCCGATTTGTTGTTTTTGGCTTTCGTTGTGATGTTATTTCGTTATCCGCAATTCCGTCATTCCGCCTCCAACAGCAGCACGCGGCTGGCCCAGTCGGTCTTTTTCGACCATTCCGTTTCGTTTCGGAACGGCACGTCGAGGCCGTGTGACATGAGGTAGGCACCGCTGTAGGAACGGCCCTCACAGTCCAGTGGCTTCACATCGATGCGGTTCAGTTCGTGTACCTTATACATACGCGTGGGGTTGAGGCCTGCCATTTTCACACGCGGCAGGTGCTCGTTCTGGAACGATTCTGTCTTCCACCAGAACCAGACGGCCTTTTCCTGACGGTCGTCGACATACATCAGCGAGGCCAGCCCTTTCTTATCGTAGGGCGACACCAGTCGGTAGATGTTGCCAAACTGCACGACGGGCCGTATCTGCTTATACTCGCTGATGGCCTTGCGGCACAGTGCTTTCTCGTCGTCGCTCATGTTCTTGGGCTGTATCTCCATGCCTAAGCGTCCTGACATGGCCACGTCAATGCGGTACTTCAGCGAGGTGGTACGGAACACGGTGTGGTTAGGCGTGGCCGAGATGTGGCTGGCCATGGCTATGGCGGGGAAGAAGTAGCTGGTGCCCCACTGCATGTAGATGCGCTGCAGGGCGTCAGTGTTGTCCGACACCCAGAACTCGTCGAACCAAGGCAGCACCCCCCAGTTGGCACGTCCGCCACCGCTGGCGCAGGCCTGGATGGTCAGTTCGGGATACTTCTCGCGAATACGCTGGCACACCTTCTCCAGTCCGCGGTGGTATTCTATATAGAGGTGGCTCTGGTCGTTCATGGTCAAGTACTGCGACCCGTGGTTCATGATGGCCATGTTAGCGTCCCACTTGATGTAGTCGATTTCCGGATACTTCGTCATCAGGTTGTCCACCACGCCGAACACGAAGTCCTGCACACGCGGGTTCGACAGGTCCAGCACCACCTGAGTGCCTCCGCGACCAAGCACCGGCTCGCGCTTCGGGGCCTTGACAATCCAGTCGGGGTGGGCCTCGTAGAGCTCTGATGTCGTGTTGGCCATCTCGGGCTCTATCCAGATGCCGAACTTCACGCCACGCTTCTTGGCATCGCGCAGCAAGCCCTCGATGCCATCAGGCAGCTTATTCTTATCGACCACCCAGTCGCCCAGGCTCGAGTTGTCGGTCTTGCGCGGATATTTGTCGCCAAACCATCCGTCGTCCATGACGAACAGCTCGCCACCCATCGAAGCAATGTCGGCCATCATCTGGTCCATGCCCTGCTGGTTGATGTCGAAGTAGACACCCTCCCACGAGTTAAGCAGTATCTTGCGCTCGCGGTCGCCGTGCATCAGACGGTACTTGCGACCCCACTTGTGAAAGTTCCTGGATACGCCAGAGAGTCCCTGCTCCGAGTAGCTCAGTGCCAGGGCAGGCGTGCGGAACGTCTCGCCGCGCTTCAGGTGATACTCCGAGTGGTCCTCGTTGATGCCGGCAAAGAAGTAGTGATAGTCCGTATCGTCGGTGACCACACGCAGCCGGTAGTTGCCGGAATAGCAGATGGCAGCGCCGATGACGGCACCCTGGTTCTCCTGACCCTTGCCGTCTAACGAGAACATCACCTCGCCATGGTCGGTATGCGAGTTGCGCGTGCCGTCGTTGTTGACGATGACCTTCTGGCCGGCCGTCAGCGGCTCCTCGCACAGCTGCGCCTCGTTGGCCCACGACCCGTAGAAGTGGCTCAGCCACACGTCGCCACGGCGAATGGGCAGCATGGCCGACGCATAGCGCGTCAGCGTGACGGTGCCTTTCTCCTGGCTGCTGATCTCCGTCCACGCCTCTATCATGTCTTCCTCTGTGAAAGCCTTGAAGTTCAGCGTCACCTGGACGGGATACACGGGGTCCTTCATGGTGATGCACGTCACGAAGTTGCCTTCGCCCACCACCTCGCCGCGCTCCCAGTAGTCAACGACCAGCTGTGTCGTCAGGTTACCGTCAGCGTGGCGCATGGCCACGGCGGCCTCGGCCGGCGTGTTCATTCCGTAGGCCGGGTAGACCTCCATGCGTCCGAACACCGTCGGCTGCTGCAGGTGCTGCAGTTCCTGCGCCGAGAGTTTCCTACCGTAATACACATACTTGGGCTGCTGCCCCTTCTCCACGTCGAGCACCAGTGAGGTGTTCCGCGTCTCTACCACTACCTGCTCGGCCTGCATCGCCGTGGCCGACAGGCAGAGCGACGTGATCATCAATAATGCTTTCTTCATAACGGTTCGTTTGTCAATTGGAACTGCAAATATACAAAGATTTTCTGACATATCCAAGGAATTGCAAGCTAAATTCACCGAAATTGCGCTGCAAAATTACCTGTATTGCGCCCTGACGGAGGCTCGATAGCGGCCTGAAAGAGGCTCCGCTGCGGCCTGATAGAGGCTCGATTGCAAGCGATGTGGTACGGCTTTCCGAAAAGTTGTAACAACTTTTTGAAAAGCTGTAACAACTTTCCGGAAAGTTGTTACAACTATTTTGAAAGTTGTAACAACTTTTTTGCCGCGGAGCCTCTTTTGCAGCACAGCGGAGCCTCTATCGCGGCACAAAAGCGGCTCGTCGGCAGCACAGCGGAAGCTTTTTCGCAGCACGGCAGCGCCTCGCCGGCCTTCAGCCGGAGGTGCTGTCGCGCGGAAATGAAAAAGGAGAAATAATCTGCTGCATGATTAGAAAATAACTGAAAAGTTTGGTGGTTTCAGAAAAATGATGTATATTTGCGGCGCAATAGCACGTGTACGAGTGACACCTTTGCTCGTGAAGGGCGCTTGGCAGCCCGTGGTTGAAGACAAAAACTTTTAGTACTAACAAATAAAAACTAATGATTATGAAGAAAATCTTTACGCTTGTTTGCATGGTTGCTATGGCCATGAGTGTCAATGCACAGGATCTCCCTGAGAATGTGTATCCCATTAAGGACATCACATGGGGTGACATTACATGGAAGAATGGTAACAACAAGAAGGACAAGGACAACAATGACATGTTCTTCCTCATGGGTACCGGCAATGGCTACGAGAACGTTTATTGCGAGTATTTTATCAATAATGATGGCAACGAAGTAAGCCGTCCCTACTACACCTATGTTGATTATGAGGCTGGTGAGACGGGTATTCCCAGCTATGGTCTTTACTACAAGTTCACTCCCTCTGCTTCTGGTACGCTGAAGGTGACGGTATGGGTGAACAAGGGTAACCGTAAGACTTTCGTGGTAAATGCTACTACGGGTAGTCCCGTTGCTTATACATTTGATGGCTACGTAAATGGTCAAAACACTACTGAGGCTGACGAGTCACAGCACCCAACCTATTTTACTGCAGATGAAATAAAGACTCGTCATGATAATTTTAGTGCAGAGCAGGTAGCTGCAGGAAAAGATGCACTGAGTGATTATGTGATTGATTGCGGAAATCAGGCTGTTTGGGGCTGGATTAATATAGAAGTTGCTGCTGGTGAGAGCTATATCGTTTATCAGCAGACCTCGCAGATAGGCTTTGGTGGTTTCGAGTTCAATGGTCAGAGCTATGCGGCTTGCCCTGGTGGTCAGTTGGCTTCTGAGTTTGCTGCAGTAGTTGACGGTGAGGGCAAAGCTACCAACGTTAGTGGCAAGGGCTCTGTGGTTTCCTTCGAAGCTGCTGGTGTGGCAGTTGAGGCCGTAGGCTCTTCTACTCCTACCGAAGTCACTCCTGATATTCAAGGCACCGGCATCTCTACCGTCAAGGCTTCTGAGACCGCTGACGCTGTGATGTACAACCTCGCCGGCCAGAAGGTTGACCAGAGCTACAAGGGCGTAGTGGTGATGAACGGTCGTAAGGTCGTTCTGAAATAAGCATCCGTGCTTTTACATTAAGATAAAGCTCAAGGGGGCAGACCGCTATGGGTCTGCCCTCGTTTTTCTGCGTATATATATGCGCCCTACTTACAAATTGCAAGCAAAACGCATTATTTTATGTTAAAATGTTGGAAGTTTCGGTTTTATTGTTTATATTTGCAGCAAGAAATCGAGCTATCTACTAACTAACTAACATTGCGGGAGGACAAAACTATGAAGACTCAGAAGATGTACAATGAAGAGGAGTACGAGTTGGACAACCAGTACAACGACGATGACCGTTTCGTTCATTACAATACCAGTATCTGGTACAATTAATCTTCAGAAAATTTGGAGAATTAAACAAATTAAGCTACCTTTGCACGTATGAAGACAGTTGCAAAGTGGAGCGAGAATGTAATCCTTGTCGACGCTGACTACGTCGACAAGGTTGCGTTTGACCTGACAGTAAACTTTGAGCGCATGCTGGAAAGACATATCCCCAAGGCCGATATGGCCATGTGGGCTGACTGCGTGGCACTTGATGGCGGGCTGCGACCCGGTAACAACCAGACGCAGGTGGTGCTGATTCACAGCAAGAACAAGGAGATAATGGACTATTTCCACCCGTCAGACTTTACTGACGAACTCATGGGCAAAGCGTTCAAGGACCATCTCGGAGAATTCATTTTCGATTCATACTCCACCGAGGAGGAACTCGTGAGCCACGGTGATTTCTTTGCAGATGCCCTGATGCTGATAACGGCTCAGGAAGAGGTGAAGCGCATGATGGTCGTCCCCAATGCTGAGGATGCTCAGATATATAATAAGGTGAAAGAAACCTTGAACAGACTTGACGATGACGGCAAACGCATTACGGTCTTCACCATGCAGCCTGTGCCTGGCGGGAATTTCAGACAGGAAATCCTAGGCTATTCGCTGATGGCAGCCCTGGGCATTCGTGGGGAGGAAATAAGTAGTAAATCAGTAAATCGATAATAATATTATGGCAAGAGTATTAATGATTGGCGCAGGAGGCGTCGCAACGGTGGCAGCGTTCAAAATTGCTCAGAACGCTGACGTGTTTACGGAGTTTATGATTGCATCGCGTCGCAAGGCTAAATGCGATGCTATCGTGGAGGCTATCAAAAAGAAAGCGGCAGAGGAGCCTTCACTCTTCCCTCATTACTCTTCACTGGATATCAAGACGGCACAGGTGGACGCTGATGACGTGGAACAGCTGAAGGCGCTGTTCTCGGACTATAAGCCCGAACTGGTCATCAATCTGGCACTGCCATACCAGGACCTGACCATCATGGAGGCTTGTTTGGCCTGTGGTTGTCACTATTTAGACACGGCCAATTATGAACCTAAGGACGAGGCTCACTTCGAGTATTCGTGGCAGTGGGCGTACCGCGAGCGTTTCGAGAAGGCCGGACTGTGTGCTATCCTGGGCTGTGGCTTCGACCCGGGGGTGACGAGCATCTATACGGCATACGCTGCCAAACATCATTTTAAGGAGATACAGTTTCTGGACATTGTAGACTGTAATGCCGGCGACCATCATAAAGCTTTTGCCACCAACTTCAATCCGGAGATTAATATCCGAGAGATTACCCAGAAGGGACTCTACTGGGAGAACGGACAATGGGTGGAAACAGAACCTCTGGAGATTCACAAGGAACTGACATATCCCAACATCGGGCCGCGCGACAGCTATCTGTTGCACCACGAGGAGATTGAGTCGCTGGTGATTAACTATCCTACCATCAAGCGTGCACGCTTCTGGATGACTTTCGGTCAGCAGTACCTGAAACACCTGGAGGTGATACAGAACATTGGCATGAGCCGCATTGACGAGGTGGAATACGAAGCCCCGCTGGCCGACGGAAACGGCAAGACTGTCAAAGTAAAGATTGTCCCCCTGCAGTTCCTGAAAGCCGTGCTGCCCAATCCGCAGGAGCTGGGCGAGAACTATGAGGGCGAGACCTCGATAGGCTGTCGCATCCGTGGCATCGGAAAGGATGGCAAGGAGCATACCTACTACGTCTACAACAACTGCTCGCATCGTGCTGCTTATGAGGAAACGGGTATGCAGGGCGTCAGCTACACCACGGGCGTACCCGCTATGATTGGGGCCATGATGCTCTGCAAGGGCCTGTGGAACAAGCCCGGTGTGCATAATGTCGAAGAGTTCGACCCCGATCCCTTCATGGACGAGCTCAACAAGCAGGGCCTCCCCTGGCACGAAATCCACGACGGCGACCTGGAGCTGTAATTTGAAAATTGAAAAATCGTCAAATAGCAAATAAATAGTAAATTGTAAATCGTCAAATAGTAAATAAACAAGATGGCAAAGAAAGAAGAAGGTGAGGTGCTGACCCCGCAACAGGAGAAGATGAAAGCCCTGCAGGCTGCTTTGTCGAAGATAGAAAAAGACTTCGGTAAAGGGAGCATCATGAAGTTAGGCGAAGAGAAGATAGAGAATGTGGACGTCATACCGACAGGATCAATCGGACTGAACGCCGCATTAGGTGTGGGAGGCTATCCGCGTGGACGTATCATTGAAATTTACGGACCGGAGTCGAGTGGTAAGACGACATTGGCCATTCATGCCATCGCCGAGGCTCAGAAGGCTGGCGGCATTGCTGCCTTCATTGATGCAGAACACGCTTTTGACCGCTTCTATGCTGAGAAGCTGGGAGTTGATGTGGACAACTTGTTTATCTCACAGCCCGATAATGGTGAGCAGGCTCTGGAGATTGCCGACCAGCTGATTCGTTCCAGTGCTATTGACATCCTGGTGGTTGACTCGGTGGCAGCACTGACTCCTAAGAAAGAGATTGAAGGCGATATGGGCGACTCGGCAGTGGGACTGCATGCACGACTGATGTCGCAGGCACTGCGTAAGCTGACAGGAACCATCGCCAAAACGAATACCACGTGCATCTTCATCAATCAGCTGCGTGAAAAGATTGGCGTGATGTTCGGCAATCCGGAGACTACCACGGGTGGTAATGCATTGAAGTTCTATGCTTCGGTGCGTATTGATGTGCGCAAGTCTTCGCCCATCAAGGATGGTGACAACGTGCTGGGCAACCTGACGAAGGTGAAGGTGGTAAAGAACAAAGTGGCTCCTCCCTTCCGTAAGGCCGAGTTTGAAATCATCTTTGGCGAAGGAATATCGAAGGTGGGTGAAATCGTTGACCTGGCAACAGAGTACGACATCATCAAGAAGAGCGGCTCGTGGTTCTCATACGGCGACTCGAAACTGGCACAGGGCCGTGATGCCGTCAAGCAACTGCTAAAGGACAACCCAGAGCTCTGTGAGGAACTGGAAGCCAAAATCATAGAACAGATTGCGGATAATAAGGCTTAATAGTAACGAAAAAATAAGAAAAAGGTAAAAGACGGTTTGCAAGTCTTTTACCTTTTTCCTTTTTTTTGTCTGTTTACGTAACTCTAAATTTTATTTGTTTATTCCATTAGCGGCGTGCCATTGCCTGTCAGGGTGCGACTGCCCATGCGACTATTAGTAGAACGACGGTTGCCGTTCTTCTTTTTCTTGTCATCCTTTGCCTGGGCAGAAGCCTTCTTTACGATACCCTCCTTGTCGAACTGAACCACCAGCACGCTATTAGAACGCGGATACATCCAGTCCTCACCAGAGTTGGTCTTAATCTTGCTAGTGGCCTCACCAACGGCCATCTCTACTTCTTCCATGGACATGCCGGGAATGACACGGCCCTCACGGATGGCGGTACGCGTCTCAAGCGTGGTGTTGCGGGCAATACCGTCACCCAAGGAGAAGAGGGCTCCGAAGAAATCCTCACGTGGAGCACGTGTTTCTTCGCTGAACACGACATCCTTATAGTAGATACGGCGCGTCTCTGTTTCACGCAGCGTCAGTGTGTAGTAGTCGTTGTTATTGCGGTCCTTAACAATCTCGTCAATAATGAAACCAGTGAACTTGGGCACCTTTACGTCGCGGACCTTCCCGGAACCCTTACTGCTCATCAGAGTGGCAAGCTTAGTGTGGACAGTCTGGTTCAGATAGCTCTTGAAGTCGCTGGATACTACCATGTCAGCACCGGTATATTCGAAGGAGCCCTCAAAGAGATACTTGGCATTGTCGACATCGAACTCATCGTCGCGAAGTCCGCTGTTGGTCTTCGACATGGCTACATTCTGATAGAACTGCTCGCCAGCCTCGTCCTCTACAATAATCTTTACAGGGAACGAACGGGTGCCTACACCAATGGCCACTACCTTAACAAGCTTGTTCTTGGGCATGGTAACCTCTTGGTAGCCTTCACCATCATACTCGGTGTCAATGCGGAAAAACTGTGTGCGCGTAATCAGCGTCTGGTCTAACAGCAACTTGCGGGCCTTGTCAACATCTCCCAAATAGGCGAGAGTAGGAACGCCAAGCTTGCCATAGCAGTAGCTCTCGAAAGTTCCGCTGGGCAATTCGTAATAGTAAGTCTTATTATTGGTCTCGCAGAAGAAATTGATGTGTACACGACCGTTGGGCATGTCCTCATGACCTTTATAAACCATGATGTGGTGGCGAAGAGCGCCACTGCTCACTTCCTTATTGGTGTTGGCATCGGTGAACGTGTTAACCAACAGGTCGTACTTTTCAGGCATTACCATAAATCGCATACCTTCTGTCCAGTCGCACATGCTGTAGAAACGAAAGTTCTTACCCATGAAGTCCTGAGGCTCTGACTCTGCCTCGGACTGAAGGGCGGCTTGTGACGTGTCTGTCTTCTTTTCTGTCTTTTTGACATTCTTTGTCTTGACAATGTAAGAATTGTCTTGAGCCGTAGCAGTCATCATGGCAAAAGCCACTCCGACCAGAAAAATCATTCTTTTCATCATGATGGTATTATAGTAATAATTACTTTTACGCTGCAAAGATAAAAAAAATATTTGATACTTATGCCATTTTGTCATTTAATTATTTAAAAAAAATAGTTTTGGCACGTGCTTTGCTGTTTTGTTAGTGACATCATGTGAATATTAACAAATAAAATAAAGTATTATGGGAAAAATTATTGGAATTGACTTAGGAACTACAAACAGTTGCGTTGCCGTATTTGAAGGCAACGAGCCGGTTGTCATCGCCAACAGTGAAGGTAAGCGCACTACCCCTTCAGTGGTTGGCTTTGTAGAGAATGGAGAACGTAAGATCGGTGACCCCGCCAAGCGTCAGGCCATCACGAATCCGAAGAAGACCGTTTACTCAATCAAACGTTTCATGGGTGAGAACTGGCAGCAGACCGAGAAGGAAATCTCGCGCGTACCTTATTCTGTAGTCAACGAGGGCGGCTATCCTCGTGTCGACATCGACGGTCGTAAGTACACACCGCAGGAAATCTCGGCCATGATTCTGCAGAAGATGAAGAAGACTGCCGAGGACTATCTGGGACAGGAAGTGACCGATGCTGTCATCACCGTGCCTGCCTACTTCTCTGACTCTCAGCGTCAGGCCACCAAGGAGGCTGGACAGATTGCAGGCCTCAACGTGCGCCGTATTGTCAACGAGCCTACAGCTGCTGCTTTGGCATACGGTGTCGACAAGGCCAACAAGGATATGAAGATTGCCGTCTTCGACCTCGGTGGTGGTACGTTCGATATCTCTATCCTCGAGTTCGGCGGTGGTGTCTTCGAGGTACTCTCTACCAATGGTGATACTCACCTGGGTGGTGACGACTTCGACCAGGTTATCATCGACTGGCTGGTACAGGAGTTCAAAAACGACGAGGGTGCCGACCTGAAGGCCGACCCGATGGCTATGCAGCGCCTGAAGGAGGCTGCCGAGAAGGCCAAGATCGAACTGTCAAGCTCTACCTCTACAGAGATCAACCTGCCTTACATCATGCCTGTAGGCGGTGTACCTAAGCACTTGGTGAAGACCTTGACACGTGCTAAGTTCGAGCAACTGGCTCACGACCTGATCCAGGCTTGTCTGGCTCCATGTCAGAAGGCTATAGCTGATGCCCACCTGACGACTGCCGATATCGACGAGGTGATCCTCGTAGGTGGTTCAAGCCGTATTCCTGCTGTGCAGACACTCGTTAAGAACTACTTCGGCAAAGAGCCTTCAAAGGGCGTGAACCCCGATGAGGTGGTAGCCGTAGGTGCTTCTATCCAGGGTGCTATCCTGAACAAGGAGGGTGGCGTAGGCGACATCGTACTGCTCGACGTAACCCCGCTGACACTGGGTATCGAGACTATGGGTGGTGTAATGACCAAGTTGATTGAGGCCAACACGACCATTCCTTGCAAGAAGAGCGAGGTATTCTCTACCGCAGCTGACAATCAGACAGAGGTAACTATCCACGTTCTGCAGGGTGAGCGCCCAATGGCAGCTCAGAACAAGAGTATTGGTCAGTTCAATCTCACAGGCATTGCTCCAGCCCGTCGTGGTATTCCTCAGATTGAGGTGACCTTCGACATCGATGCCAATGGTATCCTGAAGGTTTCTGCTAAGGATAAGGCAACAGGTAAGGAGCAGGCCATCCGTATCGAGGCTTCATCTGGTCTGTCACAGGACGAGATCAACCGCATGAAGGCCGAGGCCGAGCAGAACGCCGAGAACGATAAGAAGGAGCGCGAGCGCGTCGATAAGCTGAATCAGGCTGACTCTATGATCTTCCAGACCGAGAACCAGCTGAAGGAGCTCGGCGACAAGATTCCCGCCCAGCACAAGCCCGCCATCGAACAGGCTCTGCAGCAGCTGAAGGATGCCCACAAGGCAGGTGATGTTGCAGCCATCGACAGTGCCATCGCAGCCCTCAATGCCGCTTGGCAGACTGCTTCACAGCAGATGTACCAGCAGAGCGGTGCTGCCGGACAACCTGGTGGCGACCAATTCAACGGTGGTCAGCAAGCAGGTGGCCAGCAGGCCAGCGGCAATAAGGCTGACGACATCCAGGACGCCGACTTCGAGGAGGTGAAGTAAAAATAGATAAGCAACGATAAGTAAATCATAAGAAAACCCGCATAAACATTGAGTTTATGCGGGTTTTTAGTATTATGCGGTCAAGCAAATCATCGAAGTAGTCTGCCCCGAATACGTTCTTTCCCTTCAGACGTTCATCATCCAACACAAAGCCTTTGGCATATGCTATTGTAAAGAGCCAGTCCTTTTACCGTCAGCAGGTATTTCTGGCGAGGGTGACGGGGCGAATCAGGATATAGCATACGGATATAGCCCTCGTTCATAGAA
>Ga0310691_10000881_pt1 | contig 50901 bp, 42 predicted proteins | sample 176DNAGHGlowgp2_FD_203887 | JGI IMG/M metagenome (GOLD analysis project Ga0310691, IMG submission 203887) | Sheep rumen microbial communities from Palmerston North, Manawatu-Wanganui, New Zealand - 1766 DNA GHGlow gp2 (v2) (version 2) | ecosystem: Host-associated > Mammals > Digestive system >... | reverse complement strand
ATGGAAAGAATATATATAATATGTTTCGGGGGTGACATATGGATTACAGGGAGAGCGTAGGAACTGACAGTGCCGGAGTATCCCGCGTAGCAAAGATCGTAAGAGATCAGGCGGATAAATACGGCATAAAAAGGAAGGAAACAATTAAGGGATGTGTTGTTGCGGAAGAGGCGGCCCTTAATCTTTCAAGCCATGCATCTGAAGGTGCTGAAATAAAGGTTCATATACGGGCGTTCGGCGGATATATGAGGGTGGAGCTGTCATGTGCCGGAGACAGATATGAATTCGCTGAAGAGATGGTGGAAAATGATATTCCGGGTGATGATATGGGAGATCGGGCACATGACATGCTCAGCGGGATCCTTCTAAAGACTATGGCACAGGACCTGAGGTATCGTCATGCCCGCGGAAATAACAGGATATCATTTACTGTAAGCCGTTCACCTAAAGCATTTCTCTATCGTACCATTGGTGCACTTTTACTTGCGGTGATAGTGGGTCTTATACTTGCATGGATCGGGGCGGAGGGCTTTAATTCCGCCATCGATGAATATCTGCTGATCCCCGCAAAGACCATGTATATGAATGCGCTGAAAATGGTGGTGGCACCGGTCGTGTTCTTCTCGATAGTTTCGTGTGTTGCCAGATTCTCGGATATATACGAGCTTGGCAGGATCGGAGGAAGATTGATTCTGACCTTTATGTTTACAATGGTTATTGCCATGGTGGTTGGATTGGGCGTGTATTATCTCTTTAAACCGGGCAGCGGCATGCCTTCGGACGCGGCGGTCAAGGCTGCGGGAAAGATAACTTCCCAGACTGTGGATGTGTCCTTTAAGGATATGATAGTGGGTATCATACCCTCCGACCTGATCACTCCGTTTCAGTCTTCTAATATGCTCCAGTTGATATTCCTTGCTGTCCTGCTCGGAATCGCGACTGCAAAGACAGGAGAATATTCGGAAAAAGTGAAATATGCCTTTGAAGCATTAAACGAGATTTTCCTTAAGGTAACTTCGCTTATAATCTCTTTTATGCCTATCGCGATATTCTGTTCCATCTGTTCTCTTATCATGGAGACGGGTTTCGAAACGATAACATCCATACTGGGAATGTTCGCGACCTTTGTATTCGGAATAATATGTATGATAGTTGTATATATGATACTTATAAGGACACTCGGAAAAAGAAATCCGGTAAGCTTCCTTAAGAATTATTCACCGTACATGCTGCAGATATTTTCAATAGCTTCGAGCAATGCTTCCATACCGCTCAATCTTGAAGCGTGCAGTAAACTGGGGATATCAAAGAAGATATACAGCCTGGCAATACCGCTTGGAGCAACTCTTAACATGGACGGTACATGTGTGTATCTGATAATCTTCTCACTTGCCTTTGCCGGGATATATGGCATTGAGATCTCTGCAGCCACCATGGTGGGGATGCTCGTTACAATAATAGTGCTTGCGATAGGGGCTCCGGGAATCCCGGGTTCAGGACTGATCTGCCTGAGTGTTCTGCTGGCTCAGATAGGAGTTCCGACAGAAGCGGTCGGTCTTGTAATGGGAATCGATGCCCTGGCGGGAATGTTCCGTGCCATGAACAACTGTACCGGAGATGTGGTGTCAAGCATTATTGTGGAAAGATTTACCAATGGGCGCAGCAGTTGAAAACCGGAACAGGGATGATGGGGAAACAACATACTTCATCACCGGATGCTACATAATATGGGAAAAATGATGTATATAAAGAAGTTATATTTTGCCCCTATGGAGGGGATAACGGGATATGTTTTCAGAAATGCATACGCCGCGGTTTACGGCGGTATGGATGCTTATTATACGCCGTTTTTATCAAATCCGGTGCTTAATCAGATCGAGCTGCATGATGTGCTTCCGGAGAATAACCGGGGGATCAGGCTTGTGCCGCAGATCATAGCAAACCGTGTGGACAGCTTTGTCCGGATCGCCGGGACGCTGAAGGATTACGGTTACACGGAGGTCAATTTCAATCTGGGATGTCCCTCCGGAACTGTGGTTGCAAAGGGCCGCGGTTCGGGGGCTCTCAGGGAGCCTAAAGAGCTGAGAAAGCTGCTTGACGGAATATTTGAACGGTCGCCGCTCCCGGTCTCGGTAAAATGCCGCATAGGCATTTCTTCGGAGCTTGAGTGGGAGGACATACTGGAGGTGCTGACGGATTTTCCTATGAAGGAACTCATCGTCCATCCCCGGCTGCAGAAGGAATTCTATAAGGGGGAGGTTCATATGGATGCCTTCAGCCTTGCATATGACAGAGTGCTTTCAAAGACGGAGATCCCGCTTTGTTATAACGGGGATCTTTATACGGTTGAGGATATGCTCCGGATCACAGAGGAATTCCCGGAGATCAGCGCGCTGATGCTGGGAAGAGGCATACTGCAGGATCCGGAGCTTCCGCATAAATTCAGCAGGATGTGTCATCCGGAGGATCCCGCGGCTTCCGGATCATCTTCAGACCGTTTCGCGGAACCTGCCGACTTTACCCGTCTCCGCCGCTTCCTGGATCTGCTCTACGACGGCTATAAAAAGGAAATGGACCGGGAAGGCCCTGCCCTTATGAAGCTTAAGGAGCTCTGGAAATATCTGCAGGTATATACCGGCCGTACATCCCGGGAAATGCGTCCTCTGTGGAAAGCCCGTACACTGGCGGAGTACAGGGATGTTGTGAACATGCTTCTCTAAAAAAATAACATTTCACGAAATTCTTAACCTTTTCTTTACCATAGGGAATTATAGTAATAATCGATCAGCACACCTGAACAGACCATACATTTGCAAAGGAAGGGGATTCCATGAAGGTCATAGAGTTGAAAAATGTGAATAAAACCTACGGGAAGAATACGGTACTCAGAAATGTATCCTTTTCGGTTGAACAGGGACATATCGTCGGTCTGATCGGTCCGAACGGTGCAGGAAAGACGACGATCATGAAGATCATCGGGAAGCTGACCCATGCTACCGGCGGGACCGTGCAGCTTTTCGGATCGGCGGAACAGCTGGATAAGAACAGGGACCGTCTCAGCTTCATGATAGAGAATCCCATTATTGACGGGTCACTCACAGCCAGAGAAAATATGGAATATGTCCGGCTGGTCCGGGGAGTAGCGGATGATTCCCGCTGTGACAGCCTGCTGGAATACGTTGGGCTGACGGATACCGGAAAGAAAACCGCAAAACATTTCTCCCTTGGTATGAAGCAGAGGCTGGGGATCGCCATGTCGCTTTTGCCGGATCCCGAGGTGCTGGTTCTGGATGAACCGGTAAACGGACTGGATCCGGAAGGCATCGTGGAGGTGCGGCACATTTTAAAGGAGCTCTGCGAGAAGGAGGGGAAAACCATCGTCATTTCCAGCCACCTTCTGTCTGAGCTGTCCGAACTCTGCAGCGATTATGTCATCATTAATGAAGGGCAGATCGTGGAATCACTTTCCAAGGAAGAGCTGATGATGCACTCAAGAAGCTATATCTCCATCCGAACCGACCGGACGGCGGAGACAGTGGCGGAGCTTGAGAAGGCCCTCTCCATAAGGGATTACAAGGTGATGGAGGACGATGAGCTGCGGCTTTACGAATATCTGGAGGATCCGGGGAAGGTATCCAGGGCGGTTACGGATGCGGGATTTACGATACTCCGGTTTGTTCTGACCAGCGACAGTCTGGAGGAGTATTACCTTTCAAAGGTTTCCCACGGGAAGAATGAAGAAACGGCCGGCCCGAAGGGAAGAAAGTTTTTCGGCGGCTCTGCATTTACGAAGAGATCATAAAGGGGGAAGAACAGATGGGAAAGCTTATAAGGGCGGAACTGTTCCGCACAAAAAGAATAAACGGTTTCTGGGTCTGCGTGTTCTTCACCTTTCTTTATATGATCGCTGTTCCATATGTGACTGAAATGGAAGTGAATTCGGCAGAAAAATTCTTTACGAGTGCCATGTCCGGGATGGCGGTTATGGGCATGCTGGTTTCCATGATGGCGGCTTATATCACGGGGAGGGGTTATTATCACCGCACCTATATGTATGAGTTGATGGCGGGGAACAGTTCCCTGAGGATAATCGTATCCAAATGCCTCTCCATCGCACTGCCGGTTACGCTGGTGGTATTTATCCCGCATCTCATAGGTCTGAGTATTGCCTGTGTGATGGGCGGTGATGGAATAACGGATGTTCTGGCGAAGGAGCCGCTTTTCCTGCTGACCATTTTCCGTATGTCCTGCTTCGGCACACTGATCACAATGTGTACCAGAAGCATGCTTGGTCCGGTTTTAGTCTACGTGAGGTTAATGCTGGAGTCCATCGGATTGATCATTGCTTCCGCGGCAACGGGCAATGATCTGATGGAAGGCGGCGCGGATCTTGTTACCATGAATTCCACCGGCACGATCCTGAATACGGCATGTCTGTCCCAGCAGGGGGTTCTCCTTTCAGGCCCCGTGGAAAGCCGCATGGTGCTGCAGGTCGTCATCGGGTTTATCATCGAGCTCTTGCTTTGGGGTGTGATATCCTATATCATATATGAAAAGAAGGACTATTAACCGGACGGGGGTAAAATGGACGGTATCGCTATATGCTTTCTGGTAATCGCATCAGTGCTGGCCCTTATCCTGGTGGTACTTCTGGTGAAGTATCTCTCGCTTCGGTCGGAGCTGAAGGCGTTCAGGGAGCAGTTAAATGAAATACGTAACACCGACAGGAAGCAGCCGATAAAGGTTGCTTCCTTTAGTGCGCCTTCTGTAGAGCTGGCAAAGGAGATCAATCTGATCGTGGCGGAGCTCAGAGAAGCTGCGATACGTTCGGCAGATGAGGAAAGAAGGATACGGACTATCATGGCCGGAGTCTCGCATGATTTCCGTACCCCCATCACTGCAGCGGACGGTTACCTGCAGCTTGCGGGGGAGCTTCTTTCCGGTGACAGGCCCCGGGAGACATTTACCGGGAAGGAGCTGTCGGAGCTGAGGGATTATCTGAAGATAGTAAATGAAAGGATCAGATATCTCCGGGCGCTTTCGGATGAATTCTTTGAGGTTACATATCTGGATGCGAAAAAGGACATACCGCTGTCCGGGGTCAGACTGGACATCCTGCTTTCGGAAGTCCTGCTGGCTCAGAACAGCTGGATCGAGGAAGGAGAGATCGCCACTGATTTCAACATCCCTGAGGAGCAGATGACTGTGATCGCCGACAGGCATTATCTGGAGAGGATACTTGAGAACCTTTTCTCCAATGCCAGGAAATATACGAAAAGCAGGCTTAAGGTGATGGTGGAGAAGGGCGTTGCGGATGAATCCTTCAGTGCGGAGATTACCGGTATGGAGGGAGGGAGCCGTATATGCCTTCTGATAGAGAACGATATTGAGGACATGCAGGAAATGGATACGGCGCACATTTTCGAACCCTTTTACCGCGCAAAGGGTCGTTCGGGTCCCGGCACAGGTCTCGGCCTGTATGTATGTAAGGAGCTTGCCTGCGCCATGCATTTTGAGATAGAGGGAAATGTGACCGGTAACGTATTTCAGCTGAAGCTTACGATGCCGGCCGCAGACTGAAGCTTCAGGGAAAGGATATTCAATGAGGATCCTGATAATTGAAGATGATAAGGAGATCGCATCGCTACTTTCGGTATATCTTACAAAAAACGGATATGAGACCGTCTGCCGTTACGACGGTGTCGCCGGATTAAATGAACTGCGCAGTGACATTTCCGGATACGGCATGATACTTCTGGATATGATGCTTCCCGGTTTTTCGGGTGATGAGCTGCTGCCGAAATTCAGGGAGCTTACGGATGTTCCCGTGATAGTCATTTCCGCCGTATCGAATCTTGATGACAGGCTCTCAATGATGCGGGCGGGGGCGGATGACTATATTATAAAGCCTTTTGAATTATCGGAGGTCATCGTACGGATAGAGGCGGTAGCCCGCAGATACGGCGGTGGAGGTAAAGGTAAAAAAGAAAGCTCCGGCATTCATGAGCTGACCTATGGAAATATCCGCGTAATGACTGATTCCGCTGAGGTATACGTTAAGGGACATGAGGTATCCCTTACAGCAAAGGAGTATGAACTTCTCATGCTTTTCCTGGAGAATAAGACCAAGCTCTTCTCTAAAGCAAATCTGTATGAAAGTATCTGGGAGGGAGAATATCTTCCGGAGGATACAACCCTGAAGGTGCATATGAGCAATCTGCGCAGCAAGCTCAGAAAGTATGACAGTTTTGATTATATAGAAACCGTCTGGGGAATGGGGTACCGGCTTAAAAAGTGACGTCATATTGCAATAATCATATGTTTATGCTACACTATGCGACATCATGAATTCAGGTTCAGACAGGAGGAAAACGAATTGGAACAGGATGATAGATATGTCGTTCGAAAAAAGAAGAAAAATAAAAGCACCATTGCGGTGATAGTGATCTTCACCATACTCTGTCTATCCGCGCTGGTACTGATCATTATTCTTGCAACGGATCTTTTCAAGGCAAAGGAAAATGATAATGTAAACGCCTCAGGGGAGTATGTGGCGCAGTCCGAACAGCCGACGGAGAAGGCTACGGAGAAGAAGACGGAAATGCCTTCCACAAAGGCCACAACCGAAGCTCCGACTACAGAGGAGCCGACTACCGAGAAGCAGACAGAGGCCCTTCCGGACGGAACGAAGTATGAGGTTCCGGTTGCCTGCGGGGATCTGTATGTGCTGGACGGACAGCTGTTCAACCCCTGTTGTGCGGGCCACGGAACCGGAGATTATTACGCAGGTATGGTCAATTATGTAGGCGAAAAGCTTCCCGATAATGTCCAGCTTTACAATGTTGTGGCACCGACGGCATTCGGCGCCTGCCTCTCCGTAGATGTGCAGGAGGAAATGATCGGAAATAATCAGCCGGAGCTTATCGATTACATTTACAGTCAGATCGATCCGAAGAATGCGATAACGGTTAAGGCATACCAGAACATCACAAGACACAATGCCGAGTATATTTATTTCAACTCCGATCACCATTGGACCCAGACCGGCGCGTATTATGCCTACCAGGCATGGTGCGATGCCAAGGGGATCGAGGCGCATACTCTGGACTATTTCAAGACTAAGCATGAATTTCCAGGTTATCTGGGATATTTCTACGGTCTGGCAGGCAAGCCTTCTTTCCTCAGTGAAAATCCGGATACGGTTGTAGCCTATGTGCCGAACGGTACAAATGACATGGTCTTCACCGACAGGGACGGCAATAAGATCGCGTGGGATGTGGTAAGAGATTATTCCGGCCGCGACGGATCGTATGTATGCTTTATCGCCGGAGACCAGCCCTTTGTGGAGATCGAGAATCCCGCGATCAACGACGGCTCAGCATGCCTTCTGATCAAGGAGTCCTACGGAAATGCATTCGCGCCATTCCTGGTAGATCATTATCAGCATGTCTATGTAGCGGATTACAGATATTATGAAGGGAACGTTTCAAAGCTGGTAGCGGATAAGAATATCCAGGATGTGATCATCATGAACAACCTTGAAGCTATAGGCGGAAAACGCTGCGATATGATCATGGCGATGTTCCCGTAAGCAGAACAATAAGAAAAAGCATAGAGAAGGAGCTTCCGATGCGGCCGGAAGCTTCTTCTCTTTTTTCCGTTTAGGAAAGCCTGCAGGATGTATATGCAGGATACCGGTAATATAAATTTACACTTGACTTTTACAATTTAATGCGGTAAAGTGATAAAGCGCTGACGGAAAATAAAGAAATCCATCATCTGCGGAAAAGAGAAAAAATCATTAAAAAAGCACAGGCAATATTGAGAATTGCTTGACGAAGCCGCAAAAATGGAATAGTCTATATCCACATATTTCTTCCCGTTTGGAGGACCGAAATGAAAGTATTATTGGATATATTGATCCTGCTTGTAGGCTTTGTGGCGCTGATCAAGGGCGCAGACTGGTTTGTGGACGGCAGCGCGGCAGTAGCGCGTAAGTTCCGTGTTCCGGGTGTCATCATTGGTCTAACTATAGTCGCCATGGGAACCTCGGCGCCGGAGCTGGCGGTCAGCACCTCTGCGGCGATACAGGGGTCGAACGAGATCGCCATCAGTAACGTTCTGGGGTCGAATATTTTCAATCTTCTCATGGTGCTCGGTGTCTGCGCGATCATTCACACCGTACCGGTAGATGACATTATAGTCAAAAGAGATTACCCGGTTAATCTGGTCATTACCGTGATACTGATCCTCTTTACATCTCTTCCGGCACTTATGAAGGGAGATCTTTTCAGACATAATATGTCGGATAATGTAGGTGAGGTCAGTCGTGTTGCGGGGATATGCTTCCTGTTGATCTTTATCGCCTATATCATACTGTTGGTAAGAAATGCGAAGAAGAACCGCACCGAGGAAGATGAAGAATCCGCTCCCATGCCCGGATGGAAATGTGCCCTGCTGATCCTGGTAGGCATCGGCTGTATAGTCGGAGGCGGCGAGGCGGTAGTTTACGGCGCAAAGAATATCGCACTTGCTGCGGGTATGTCGGAAACCCTTGTGGGACTTACCATCGTTGCCCTCGGAACCAGTCTTCCGGAGCTGGTGACATCCATCGTTGCTGCTCATAAGGGGCAGACGGATATGGCGGTGGGAAATGTTGTGGGTTCCAACATTTTCAACATACTGCTGATACTCGGCGTATCCTGCACGATACATCCTATTTCCGTAAATTTCGCAAATGTACTGGATGGTTTCATCCTTCTCGGAGTCAGTCTTGTTGCTCTGGCATTCCTGCTTAACGGCCGGAAGATCAAACGCTGGGAAGGCATCATTATGGTAGCGCTTTATGTCGGAGATATGGTATTTGCGGTTTTGAGATAGTCTGATATCCCTGCCCGGGATTCAAAATACATTTTTTAGAAGACGAGGACAATAAAATGGACATGAAATTCATTCGCAAGCTTCCTACACCGCAGGAGCTGAAGGAAGAGTTCCCTATCAGCAGGGAGATCGCGGAAGCAAAGGAAAAGCGTGACGAGGAGATCAGAAAGATCTTTCTGGGAGAAAGCGATAAATTCCTTCTCATAATCGGACCCTGTTCCGCAGATAATGAGGAAGCGGTGCTTGATTATATGAACCGCCTTGCAAAGGTAGCGGAGAAGGTACAGGATAAGATCTTTATCATACCCCGTGTATATACCAACAAGCCCAGAACAACAGGTATCGGTTACAAGGGTATGCTCCACCAGCCGAACCCGGAGGGTAAGGAGGATCTGCTGGCAGGTATCATCGCGATCCGTGAAATGCATGCACGGGTAGTCCGCGAAACAGGGTTTACCTGCGCGGAGGAAATGCTTTATCCCGAAAACCACCGTTATCTGTCGGATCTGCTTTCCTATGTTGCGATCGGTGCCCGTTCCGTAGAGGATCAGCAGCACAGGCTTGTAGCCAGTGGTATCGGTATCCCGGTAGGTATGAAGAACCCTACGGGCGGCGATATGTCGGTAATGATGAATTCCATCATCGCAGCCCAGAGCACACAGCGTTTCCTGTATCGCGGCTGGGAGGTTGAGACGCCGGGCAATCCCCTTGCCCACGCCATCATGCGCGGTTATGTGGATAAGTTCGGACGCAATATTCCGAACTATCATTATGAAGACCTCCGCGCGCTGCTGGATGCATATGCATCAAAGCCCGAGATAGTAAATCCCGCGTGCATCGTTGATACAAACCATTCCAACTCCGGCAAGAAGTACCTGGAGCAGATACGTATAGCAAAGGATGTTCTCCACAGCCGCCGCGCGTCGGAGGATATCAAAAAGCTTGTAAAGGGTCTCATGATCGAGAGCTACATCGAAGACGGTGCCCAGAAGATCGGCGAGGGAATATACGGCAAATCAATCACCGACCCCTGCCTCGGCTGGGAAAAGACCGAAAAGCTTCTGCTTGAGCTGGCGGACGAGCTGTAAAAGGATCAGCAGGCCGGGGCTTGGAACGCAGCACATCCGAACCTGCGGAAGGCTGAATAATAACATTTTGGAGGAAATCATGGTAGAACAGATCTCTATTTTTGCGGAAAACAGGAAGGGCTCCATGCGTGAGATCACCCAGTTCCTGACAGAAAACTCGTTGAACATTTACTGTGCCATAACAAATGACAGTGCCGAGTACGGTATCGTCCGCCTTCTGGTGGATGAGACGGAGCGTGCGCTGAAGCTGCTCAAGGATAACGGCTTCACCTGCAAGATGTCACGCGTTATCGGTGTGAAGATCCCGGATGATGTAGGAAGCCTGAACAGGCTGCTCAGCGATATCGAGGACAGCAACATTAACCTGGATTATCTTTATGTATCCTACAGCAGGGAGGATGCGACGCCGGTGGCAATACTTCATGCACCCGGTTATGCCGAGGTTGAGGAATGTCTTCTCAACAGAGGATATTCACTGATCTAAAGACACGGACATTTTTATATGTTATAATGACGGACGGAGTTATTCCGTCCGTTTTATTATACAACACGGCTGAAGGGTCAGGTGATACTATATGAAACATCAACTGAAGAATCCATATATTGCAGTCCGGACAGAAGTAGCTGAATCCTACGGTGGAAATCAGGCCTGGCTTTCGACAAAATGGCAGCGGGATGTGGGCTGCGGGCTGGTCGCGGCAGCTGATATCTTCCGTTATCTGAAGGGTGGGGAGCATGTTGTCACCAGGGAAAAATATCTTGAGGATATGGATCATACCGTAAAATACTTTCCCATCAAGAGCCCCATGGGGCTTAACGGTTTTATGCTGGCATGGGGAGTGAACCGCATGCTGAAAAAAAACGGACTTCCACTGCGTGCCCGATGGTCGGTGGGAAGGAGAAGATTCCTTAGGCGTCTCCCGGAAATGCTGAAAGATGACATACCCGCTCTGCTTTCCGTGGGACCGGGATTTTTCCATAAAAAGGAAAGGCTGCCCCTTTATCTAAAGGATGCATCGGGAGCATTTACCAAAGCCAACTCCATGCGTGATCATTATGTAACCGTTACAGGGTGGGAGCAGGCGGATGATGCTATATGGCTCCACATTTCCAGCTGGGGTGAGTCATTTTATGTAAACCTGGATGAGTATCTCGAACATGTAAGGAAGTATGATAATTTCCTCTTCAGCAGCATTCTGTATATCCGGAGAATCAGGAAATGAATGAAAAAAGATTAAAAATACTCTTTATCTTCACGGGCGGTACTATAGGTACTGCGGTTTCGGCCGATGGAAAAAGAAGGATCGACGAGCATGGTGAGGGGGAGCTGCCCCTGCCGTTAAGGATCATCAGAGACAGGCTGCCTGAACCCGGATTCACGGCGGATATACGCGAACCCTATCTTGTATTGAGTGAGCATATGACGCTGTCTCATTTGGAAAAGCTGGCGGAGTGCATACGGAGGGAGGAGCTTACAAAGTATGATGGGGTGATGATCACTCATGGATCGGATACCCTTGCTTTTACAGCGGCATTTCTCGGAGAAATACTAAAGGAATGCCCGGTACCGGTTTTCCTTCTGGCGGCGCAGCGGCCCATGGAGGATCCCGGAAGCAATGCGGCGGATAATATCCGTGCCGCTCTGGAGCTGCTGAAAGCATCAAGGGAAAAGGGAGGACCCTCGGGGGTTTTCGTGACATACCGTAATGATGACGGAGTGGTTTATCTGCATAAGGCATCAGAGCTTTCCCAGTGCAGACCCGGATCGGATGATTTCTTCAGCGAAGGTATGCAGGCGCTGACCCGGACAGAAGAAGGATACCTATGGCCGGAGGGCTTCGGTAAATACGGCGGTGTAAAGGATTTCCGTGTTCCGGAGATCAGTCTGAAGCCGGACGTACTGATACTTCATCCCTATGTTGGAATGCGTTATGACTGTATATCCCTTGACGGAATAAGGGCGGTGCTTCATACCATGTATCATTCCTCAACGGCGCCGAAGGAGCTGGAGGATTTTCTCGACCGCTGCAGCGGCGCAGGTGTAAAATGCTATATCCTGCCCTGTGTCCCGGAGGAAACATGTTATGAAACAACGACGGGGCTTATACGTCACGGAGCCATCCCGATATCGGATATGACAGAGGAAAGCGCATATATGAAGCTGCTGACAGGGGCCCCAATGTAGACGGTTCTGTGCCGCCCGGAGATCGGGGGGTATGGGCATGGATGGATATCGGGCGGTTCCGGATTACACCGGCGAAGGAGATATACACATGAACAAAGCTATCGTAATACTTAAAAAAGGAGAGGGCCGGACTATAAAGGCGGGAGGCTCCTGGATATATGACAACGAGATTGACCGTACAGAGGGCAGCTTTGAGCCCGGGGATATGGTGAGCGTGAGGGATTTCGACGGTTATCCCATGGGTACGGGTTTTATAAATCCGGCTTCAAAGATTACCATACGTATGATGACCAGAGATCCCGATGCGGTAGTGGATGATGCATTTATTCGTGCCAGAGTCCGTGCGGCCTGGGAATACCGTAAAGCGGTCACGGATACATCTTCCTGCCGGGTCATTTTCGGAGAGGCGGATTTTCTGCCGGGACTGGTAATCGATAAATATGAGGATGTGCTGGTTGTGGAATCTCTGGCGCTGGGTATCGACAGGCTGAAGCCGAAGATCCTGCAGTATCTGCAGGAAGTCCTGGCGGAAGACGGCATGCCTGTACGGGCGATATATGAGAGAAGCGATGCAAAGATCCGTGTGAAGGAAGGGCTTCCAAGGGCTAAGGGCCTGATATGGATGGCAGGGGAAGGACATAATAAGTATTCGGCGGAGGAGAACTTCATTTATGAAGAAGGCGCTTTTGACCCGCGGCTGCAGATCATCGAGAATGGAGTGAAATACGTGGTGGATGTGGAGAATGGTCAGAAGACCGGCTTTTTCCTGGATCAGAAGGGAAACCGTCTGGCCATGCAGAATCTGGTGCGCCGTATGAAGGCGGCCGGAGAGAAGGTCAGAGTACTTGACTGCTTTACCCACACCGGATCATTTGCGCTTAACTGCGGATTAGGCGGTGCGGACGAGGTCACGGGTCTCGACATTTCCGATCTGGCTGTGGCTCAGGCAACAGAAAATGCAGCCCTGAACGGTCTGTCGGACCGGGTAACCTTCAGGGCTGAGGATGTACTTGATCATTTGCCGCAGCTTAACGAAGCAGGCGAAAAATATGACGTTGTAATACTTGATCCGCCGGCATTTACCAAGACCAGGGATAAGATCAGGCAGGCGGCCAAAGGATACAGGGAGATAAATATCCAGGGCATGAAGCTTACACGTAACGGAGGGTATCTGGCTACCTGTTCATGTTCACATTTTATGGATGCGGAAACCTTCAGAACCGTGATCGGCCAGGCTGCCCGTGCCGCGCACCGGCGACTCCGCCAGGTGGAATTCCGCACCCAGGCTCCGGATCACCCGATACTCTGGTCCGGAGACGAGGAAAGCTATTATCTGAAGTTCTATATCTTTCAGGTACTGGAGGAAAGATAGGGGCGAAAATCAGTGCTTTTCACAAAACAAGGAGAAGATATGGAATACGGATATTCGATCTTAATGGGCTTTTTTTCGGCCGGTATATTATTATATGCAATGCTGATGGCTTTGACTAAGAATTATAATATACTGCCGGCCAGGGCGCGTGTTTCCGTGAAACCCAAAAACCCGAGGAAATACATGACCCAGTTATCAAAGGTTGTCGCCCTGGTGGCTCTTGCTCCGGCGCTGAGTGCCCTGGCAGGATTATGGAATATGGCCGCTGCCATCATTGTTCTTATAGCCGGCGGCGTGGTCTTCATCTGGCTCGGCACAAAGCTAATGCGTGATGTGGACTGACTGCGGCTCAGGGCCTGCCCGGTTTTTCCGGTGTGAGAACGTTGTCGTAGAAGTCGCTGGTCTGCTGCAGCTGTTTTCTGTATTCTTCCACTCCCAGTTCCTCGCTCAGGGTTTTGGTCTGCGAGAAAAGATCTGTACCCAGCCCGAGCCTGTCGCCCTTTATATCCACACCGATGGCCGAAAGGGTAGTCGGGAACATATCAAGTGAAGAGAAAAGCCGGTTTTTGGTATTTGCCGGTGTCTTTGGGGCATTGATGAAGCAGTTGTAGGTGGTTCTGGTGTAGCTGTCATCAATATCGACCATTGCCGTTTTCTTGTTGCCGAGATGGTCCCCTACGAGTACTATGGTTGTATTCTCATAGAAAGGCTGCTGCTGAACCCATTTTACGAATTCTGCAGTCTGCCTTGAGGTGCAGTTGACCGTTGCAAGATAATCATTTTCTATGCTTTCGTCACACAGGATGCAGCGGTGGCCGCACTCATATGAGTGTGTATCCATGGTATACATGGTAACGAAGAAGGGTCTTTCTTCTTTGGAAGCTTCGGTGATCAGTTCTTTTGTGATATCAAAAAGCTTCCGGTCCTCGATGCCCCATTTCCATATATAATCCTCCTCCTCGGAGGCATATCCCTGCTCTACAAGAGCCACGCGGTCATAGAGCTTACTGTCATCATATCTTCCGACATACTGGTCATACATCGAGAATTCACCCTTTGAACCCTGAATATAAAGCTGGTTGTACCCGTTATCGTGCAGGATGTCCTCAAGCCTGATCATGGTGGGATACTCCACAACCCCGTTCTGGGGCAGTAATTTTGTGATAAGAGATATACCGGAGGTCTGGGCAACGGTTGAGCCCTGGGTAAAGGTTATGGACGGCACGAAGACCGACGCGCCTCCCAGCAGCTCCGTATTTGAAAAGTTTACGCAATCCTTCTCCTTCGTAAGTTCAGTCAGGTCGGAAATGTAGTTTTTATCCTGTGAGCCGCCGTCTTCTGCGGAAGCAAAGCTGCATTCAAAGGATTCAAGATATATGAAGATAAGATTACGCTTTTTTTCGGGAAAGGTAAGGACACTTTCATCAGGCGTTACGTAATAATCCTCATATATGGTGGATTTGCCGAGTTTCATGTCGACATAGTGCAGAAAGTTTGTCTGCAGGGAGAAAAATGTAACGCATCCGAAAACGATCAGGACATAGAGTATTATATGCGCTGCTCTTTTTTTGGGTGTCATCACGAGGGTATATTTTCCCTCGGGGTTGGTATCCGCAACGACAACCCTGTCATTTCTGAAGCATTTCACCAGGTTGATGCATATATATCCTGCGATCAAAAGGAAGATCGTTGTATATTCAACGCCGGCTATCACATCCTCTATGGCGAGGCCGCCCTTTGCGAAGCGTACCGTGAAAAGTATGCCTTCAAACTCCATATTGGAGTAGACATTGTATAAAAACAGGGTGACCGCGAAAAGAAATACTGCCGGAGCGATCACAAGCATACATACGGATATAGCGACCCATTTACCGCGTCCCTCTCTTTTCTGTGTGCTTATGGTCTTCTGTGGAGTATACATTACCGCAAGATCGGATAAGCGATTGGTGGGGGAACCGGTTTTTGAAAGAAACTTCGTTACGGCATATTCCATTAACAGCAGGAAGGCATAGAATACTATAGTCCCTCCGAGCCAGACTGCGATCCATACAGGCAGGAAGCTTCCCGCGAAGTTCGCGGTATAGAAAGCATGTCTGCGCATATCAAAGAAAACCGGGAGCCACAGTAATGTGATGGCCGGAGCACAGAAGCTGTAGATACATTTAATAAACCAGAAGACCGAATGTGCGGGTTTTCTGATCAGTATGTAAAATATAAATGCTGATACAAAGGGCACGATCAGCAGAAGGATCCAGTTGAAGGCTGAAAGCCCGGCAAGATCAAGAGGTGCCCGCAGCAGGCTCAGCCCGGCTATGATCAGAGCTCCCATAACAGCAAGAAGTATGTGCTTTCCTGTTATCTCCTTTATACTCTTCAGTTTATCTTTTAACGCAGCATTTTCGTTCATTATGCCAAACACCTGTAGATCCTGTATAAATCTACCTGATCATCCTTCCTGTTTTAAATAAATCGAACCTTATCCTATATCATTTTGGTTTATAACGCAAATAATTTCTTTATTTTTTTGGCGTTTTGAACTGAATCTATACACAAAAAAGCTGTTTACTATAAGTGAATTCGGGATTATAGTAGTATCAGACCGCCCGGACCGCGGTTAAGCGGCGGCGCGGGAATGTTACCTGACAGGAATAATGACCGATGATCACGCCAGGAAGGTATAGGGCTGTAACCATAAAGAAAAAATAGGAGATCCGCCCCATGGGTAATTCTATTTTGGACGAACTGAATAAGGAACAGACTGAGGCGGTCACCTCCACGGAAGGCTATGTCCGTGTTATCGCGGGGGCCGGCAGCGGAAAGACCCGTGCACTCACCCACCGGTTTGCATATCTGGTAAATGATATCGGAATCCCGCCGGGAAATATCCTTTGCGTTACATTTACAAATAAAGCTGCAAATGAAATGCGCGCCAGGATCCATGATCTCACCGGAGACCGGGATACGGGATATATCAATACCTTCCACGGTTTCTGTGCAAATGTACTGCAGGAGGAGAGCCATTTCTTCAATTATCCGAAATCCTTCCTGGTTCTGGACAATTCGGATATTGATGCCATGCTCGGCATGATTTATGAGGAGCGGGGACTCACGGCACGGGATATGACCTTCGGTGCAGCCAGGGATATGATCGAGATGATCAAGCTGAAGGAGCGGCCGAAATATTATGAGGATATGCTCCTTATGTCACTTACTGAGCTTCAGGAGAAATACAGGAAGGCGGAGACCGCGAAGGAGATCATTTTCTACGGCTATCTTTATCAGGAAAAGAAATGCTTCGGGCTTGACTATAATGATCTTATAATCCTTACGCTGTATGTTTTCCGGGAAAATCCCGAAAGCCGTGAGCGCTGGACCCGCCGGCTGATGTACATAATGATCGATGAGTTTCAGGATATTGATCCACCCCAGTACGAGCTTATGAAGGTACTGTGCTCATATCATAAGAATCTTTTTGTGGTGGGTGATCCCGACCAGACCATTTACAGCTGGAGAGGGGCGGATATCCGTTTTCTGCTGGATTTTGACAGGGAATTCCGCGGGACAAAGACCATAGAGATGAATCTCAATTACCGCTCTACGGCTGAGATACTTAATGCGGCAAATGATCTGATAGATGTAAATGTCAACCGTATCAAAAAGGATCTGCTTCCCATGCGCGGACATGGGGATAAGGTAAGGGTATATTTCGGAAAGAATTCGGATGATGAGGCGGACTATATAGCTGCGGGGATGGTAAAGCTGTCAGAGGAGGGGATCCCCTACAGGAATATGGCGGTGCTTTACAGGTCGCATTTTCTTACGAGAAGTCTTGAGCAGGCGCTGCTCCGGGCAAAGCTTCCCTATACCATTTACAGCGGAGTTCAGTTCTACGACCGGGCGGAGATAAAGGTCGCTCTCTGCTATCTCAGAATGCTGACTTCCGGGGATGACCTGGCATTCAGGCGGGTGGTAAACACACCCAAACGGAATATGGGTGAACGCCGGATGAAATATCTGGAGGAATATGCGGAGTCCCACGGGATCACGCTTTTTGCGTCACTGAGGGAGACGATAGACGACCCCATATTTAAGGGAACCGGGGCGGCGAAATTCCTGGAGCTTATAGATGAGCTGACATTTCTTGTGGATAAGAAGTCTATCTCCGAGCTGCTGGCAGAGACACTGCACAGGAGCGGTTACGAGGAAAGGCTCCGTACCGAGGGAAGCCAGGAGAGACTGGATAATCTGGCGGAGCTTAGGCAGTCGGTATATGATTATGAGACTACCTGCGGGGAGGAGACCACGCTTGACAGCTATCTTAAGCATATTGCTCTTTATACAAATGCGGATATGGAGGATACAAAGGACCGGGTGAAGCTGATGACGGTGCATGCGGCAAAGGGACTGGAATTTCCTGTGGTCTTCCTTTGCGGTATGAATGAAGGGGTCTTTCCATCAAAGAAGACCCGGACGGAGCCGGCCATGGAGGAGGAACGCCGGCTGGCCTTTGTAGCCATGACCCGTGCGGAGGACAGGCTTTATCTTACCGAAGCAGCGGGGAGGAATTTTGACGGATCGCCCCGCTATCCGTCACGCTTTATCCTGGATGTGAAGCCGGGGGATCTTGAGTATGAGACCGAGCCTGCGGCGGAGCTTATAGAAGAGACCAGGGCATACATAAAACTGGTCAACAATTCCTTCCTGAAGGAGAATACGGAAGAGCTGCTGCCGGTAAATACCAGAGTGAAGCATATGATCTTTAACGAAGGCATCATCCTGGGCTATGACATGGAAATGCAGGCTTATGTGATACAGTTTGACAGCCAGCCCACGGAGCGGTTCATTTCATTTAAGGTAAGACTTGAGAGGCTCCCCTCGTAAACACAGCTACACGGGAGAACAGTCACCCCTGCATAATACCCACTTGATAATCGGATATTTTGAAAGTATAATGGACAGGTGTCGGTAAGGAACCGGCAGAGGGATGCGGAAGTATCCCGGATCAAAAATTTGCGCAGCGAAAGCGTCACAAAAAAGGAGGAAGAAAATGGCAGCATTGATCGATCGCCCGGAAACCATGGAACGTATCACCACTCCGGAGCTTGCTCAGGCATATATCGAAGAGCAGGTAAAAACTATTAAAGAGGAGGTTGGTGATAAAAAGGTGCTTCTTGCACTATCCGGAGGTGTGGACTCCTCCGTTGTAGCTGCGCTTCTCATAAAAGCGATCGGTAAGAATCTGGTATGCGTGCACGTAAATCACGGCCTTCTCCGCAAGGGAGAGCCGGAGCAGGTGATCCAGGTTTTTAAGAATGAAATGGATGCAAACCTTATCTATGTTGATGCGGTAGACCGTTTCCTGGATAAGCTTGCCGGAGTTACGGATCCGGAGCAGAAGAGAATGATCATCGGTAAGGAATTCATCGATGTTTTTGCAGAAGAAGCACGCAAGCTTGACGGCATCGAATTCCTGGCACAGGGAACCATCTGGCCGGACATCCTGGAGAGTGAGGCAGGTATCAAGGCACATCACAATGCAGGCGGTCTTCCCGAGGATATGAACTTCAAGCTTGTTGAGCCTGTCAGAGTACTCTTCAAGGATGAGGTACGTGTAGTCGGCAAGGAACTCGGTCTCCCGGACAATATGGTATATCGTCAGCCTTTCCCCGGCCCGGGTCTCGGAGTTCGCTGCCCCGGCGCCATCACCCGCGACAGACTTGAGGCTGTCCGCGAATCCGATGCGATCCTTCGTGAAGAATTCGCAAAGAACGGACTTGAAGGAAAAGTATGGCAGTATTTCACCGTTGTACCTGACTTCAAATCCACCGGCGTAAAGAATGGCGCCCGTACATTTGACTGGCCCTGCATCATCCGTGCCATCAACACAACGGATGTAATGGAAGTAACCGTTGAACATCTTTCCAATGAACTGATCGACCATCTCGTAAAGCGCATCATAGCGGAGGTTCCCGGAATCAACAGAGTACTTTTTGACTACACACCCAAGCCCCCTGCAACTGTGGAATATGAGTGATAACGAGCCAGGCACAAGATAAATAAACAGCGGTCACGAAGTGACCAATCAAAAAGAAGGGGGATCCCTCAAGCTTGCTTGAATGGGATCCCCCTTCTTTTTGATTGTCAGCTGCGCAGCAGCGCTGTTTATTTATCGACGTATCTGGCGACAACATACATCGGCCGAAACCGGGAGGCGTCAGCCTCTCGGTTTCGGCCGATGAGTGGGCGTTATGTTCTTTCGAACACTTCACAGAATGGGCTAAAAGTGTTACGATGGTTATGTGAAAAAATATTAGAGATTCCCCGGCAATAAAGCATTTCGCCTAAAACAGATGATAAAGAAGATTATTATAACTGGCTTTTTCTCATAACAAAGAAACATATATCATTACGGAGGAAAGATAATGGATAACAAGAGCATCAAAAAGCTGGAAGCGGATTTGTGGGAGGCAGCTGATCTATTACGACAGGGATCCAAGCTGACTTCTCAGCAGTATTGTATGCCGGTTCTGGGTCTGCTCTTTTTGAGATATGCATACAGCAGATATAAGAGAGTTGAGGAAGAAATACTGAAGGACAGACCGGTCAGGAACGGTCGTGTTATGCCGGTAGAGGCTTCTGACTTTGCAGAGAAGAGCGCTTTATATCTTCCGAAGGAGGCACAGTATTCTTATCTGGTAAATTTGCCTGAGGATATCAAGACAGCTAACATCGTTTCTGAAAATGGTCAGCCTATGAACAGCCTGGGCGAGGTCGTGAATCATGCGATGGAACTGGTGGAGGCTCAGTCGGAACAGTTGGCAGGTGTTCTTCCTAAGGAATACACAAACTTCTCTGATGATCTGCTTGCAGAGCTGCTCCGAATTTTCAATAACAATGCTCTTGATGATGTCGGTGGCGATGTGATCGGAAGGATCTATGAGTATTTCCTCAGTAAGTTTGCTCCGGCTGTTGCATCCGATGACGGTGTGTTCTTTACACCGAAATCGTTGGTAAAGATGATCGTAAATATTTTGGAACCGACATCCGGTGTACTGGCTGATATCGCCTGCGGCAGCGGGGTATGTTTGTACAGTCCGGGGATTTCGTCAACAGCAAGGGAATGTCTGCTAATAAGGCGATGACCTTCTATGGACAAGAAAAAGTGGAGTATAACGCTCAGCTTTGTCTTATGAATATGGCGGTTCATGGGCTGACCGGTGTTATCAAATCCGGGAATGAAGCCAATACATTTTATAACGATGCTCATAATCTGGCAGGATGCTGCGATTATGTTATGGCGAATCCGCCTTTCAACGTGGATAAGGTCAAAGCAGAGGCGGCACAGAATGCCGGAAGGCTTCCGTTTGGATTACCAGGAGTGAATAAAGCCGGTGAGATCGGGAATGCAAATTATCTCTGGATCTCATATTTCTATGCGTATCTGAATGAAACCGGCAGAGCCGGATTCGTTATGGCTTCATCAGCGACGGACAGCCAGGGTAAGGATAAGGATATCCGTGAGAAGCTTGTAAAGACCGGTCATGTTGATGTGATGATCAGCGTTGGAAATAACTTCTTCTACACAAAGAGCCTGCCATGCAGTCTGTGGTTCTTTGATAAAGGCAAGGCAGAAGAGCTAAAAGATAAGGTTCTGTTTATAGATGCCAGAAATTATTACACGGTTGTGGATCGTACCCTTAATGAGTGGAGCGACTGGCAGCTGAAAAACCTGAACGCAATTGTCTGGTTGTATCGTGGAGAGGTAGATAAGTATAAAGCACTGTTGGAAGAATATCATGATGCGTTGGGTGAGGATTCTTTTGAAGAGATAGTCAGACTTGCGGAAGAAATCATCGGCGATCTTCGGAACGAGGCAAAATCTGCTGTAGCAAAAGCAGATAAGAAGGATAAGAAAAAAGTACAGGCCGGATATGATGAGAAAATCACTGATCAGGAATGTCTTCTGCAGGTAGCAAAAGAGGCACTTTGGCTTTATGAGAAATTCGGCGAAGGAGAGTATCAGGATGTACCGGGACTGTGTAAAATTGCTGACCAGTCAGAGATTGAAAATAAAAACTGGTCATTAACACCGGGGGCTTATGTAGGTGTTGCTGCTGTTGAAGATGATGGTGTTGATTTCCATGAGCGTATGACGGAGATACATAATGAGTTACTGCATTTACAGGATGAGAGCAATCAGCTGATGGCGACCATCTCGCGGAATATGAAGGAGATGGGAATATGAGCGAATGGAGAAGAGTTAAGCTTTCAGAGTGTTGCCAATCTATTGCTGATGGCGATCATCAACCGCCGCCAAAGGCTGAAACAGGCATACCTTTTGTGACGATTTCAAATATGACATCAACTAATCAGTTTGATTTCGGTGATACATTATTTGTGCCACAACAGTATTACGACAGCCTTGATGATAAGCGGAAAGCAAAAAAAAATGACATTCTATATTCCGTTGTAGGATCATTTGGAATTCCTGTTTTTATGAAGGAAGATAAGGAATTTGTCTTTCAGAGACATATTGCAATACTAAGACCGAATGAGGAAGAGATTGTCCCGCGTTTTCTTTTCTATACGATGCTAACAAGGGACTTTTATGCGAAGGCTGATGCAGCTGCTATAGGTGCAGCACAGAGAACAGTAAGCCTGACAGCACTTCGCAACATGGAGATAGATATACCTGCAAAGGAACAGCAGTGTAGGATTGTTGATATTCTTTCAGCCTACGATGATCTGATTGATAATAATCAAAAGCAAATAATGTTGTTGGAAGAGGCCACACAGCGACTTTATAAAGAGTGGTTTGTGGAGCTGCGGTTTCCAGGGTACGAGAGTGTACGGATGGTTGATGGCGTACCTGAAGAATGGGAAATGGTATCGCTTGATGATGTTATTCAAAAAATAACAACTGGTCTGAATCCTAGAAAAAATTTCGTCCTTGGAAAAGGCAACAATTATTATGTAACCATTAAAAATATGGGAGAGAACAACATATATCTTGATGATAAATGTGACAAAATTGATGATGAAGCAATAGAAAAAATCAATAAGCGTTCTGATTTGCGAACAGGAGATATTTTGTTTTCGGGCATTGGAACAATGGGGCGTGTATATTTAATAAGTATTCCTACCAACAACTGGAATGTAAGTGAATCTGTGTTCACGATTAGAGCTAATGACAGAATCACAAATGAATACTTGTATTTGGTTCTGCTTTCAGATGATATGAAGTCATATTGCGATCAGAATGCACATGGGGCGGCACAAAGAGGAATACGAATGGCAGATTTAAGAGCCTACAAGTTTCTTTTGCCGCCACAAGGTATATTGAATGAGTTTACGATGTTTGCTAATCCATTGATAAAAAAGGTTCAATCATTGCAACATCAAAAGAAAGATTTGACAGAAGCCCGTGACCGCCTGCTTCCCAAGCTTATGTCAGGTGAAATCGAACTGTGAGGACAGGATAAATACCGAGTTTGGATTTAAGGAGGACAGCCTCTATGAAGTATGAGTATTCTGAAAATGTATTGGTTCAGGACAGTGCCGCAGATCTTATGCATGATGAGCTGGGGTGGGATGTTGTCTATGCCTATAATACTGAAGTTCTGGGCGAAAACGGCACCCTGGGCAGAAGAGATTATCATGAAATAGTCTTGTGGCGATATTTCAATGTTGCACTTAAGAAGCTGAATCCTTGGATCACAGACCAGCAGATTGCAGAGGCGAGGCAGAATTTATCATCATATCTGTCATCAGCTTCGCTTTTGCAGATAAACGAAGAGAAGTATTTCATGATCCGCGATGGCATTCCGGTGACCGTGAAAAAGCCGAATGGAAAGACGGAAGAAAAGAAAGCAATTGTCATAGATTTTAATGATCCGGATAACAATCAGTTCCTGGCTGTAAAGGAGCTGAAGATTCACGGTGATCTCTATCGCCGCCGGACAGATATCGTCGGATTCGTAAATGGATTGCCGCTGCTGTTTATAGAACTGAAGCGGAATGATGTGGATGTTGAAAATGCGTATACCGACAATTATACCGATTATCAGGATACTATTCCGTTCCTGTTTTATTACAACGCATTCCTGATGCTTTCAAATGGTATGGATGCAAAGGTAGGAACGCTGGGAAGCAAGTATGAGTTTTTCCACGAGTGGAAGCGTCTGTCGGAGGATGACGAAGGTAGCGTTGCTCTTGAAACAATGCTCAGAGGTATCTGTAAGAAAGAGAACTTCCTTGATCTTTACGAGAATTTCATTCTCTATGATCATTCTGATGGTAAGACCGTAAAGATACTGGCAAGGAACCATCAGTATCTGGGTGTTAATGAGGCTGTTAAGGCTTATGGTGAACGTCAGCTCAGAGAAGGAAAGCTTGGTGTGTTCTGGCACACGCAGGGATCGGGCAAGAGCTATTCTATGCTGTTCCTGTCACAGAAGATCCGTCGGAAGTTTCCGGGATCTCCGACGATTGTTGTGCTTACAGACCGTGATGAGCTGAATAAGCAGATCTGCGGGACATTTGAAGCTTGTGGACTTCTTGGTAAGACCGAAGGTAAGAAGTTCATGGCTACAAGCGGAACGGATCTCATCAATAAGTTGAAGGGGAATCCGAGTTTCATCTTTACGTTGATACAGAAGTTCAATAAGCCGGATGAGCCACCGATTTATCCGGATCATGATATTCTCATAATCTCGGACGAAGCGCACCGCAGCCAGTATGGTGTATTCGCAGATAACATCGAGAAGCTGCTTCCGACTGCTTCACGCATCGGATTTACCGGAACGCCTCTGTTATCCTCTAATGAAATCACGGCCAGAACATTCGGTGGTTATATTTCAGTCTATGACTTCAAGCGTGCTGTAGAGGATAAGGCTACAGTTCCGCTTTATTATGAGAACCGTGGTGATAAGATCAAAGAGATCAAGAATCCGGATATTACAGATAAGATTCTGGATGCTATTGAGGAAGCTGACCTGAATCCGGATCAGGCTGAAAAGGTGATGCATGAGTTTGAGAAGGAAGTGCATCTGCTTACCGCTGAGCCGCGTCTTAAAGCTATAGCGAAAGATTTTGTCGGACATTACAGTGATCTATGGACAACGGGCAAGGCTATGTTTGTTTGCCTGAATAAGGTCACATGTGTCCGTATGTATAACTATGTTCAGGAATACTGGAAGAAGGAAATGGAGATTCTTGAACAGAAGATTGCATCTTCCACATCCGATCAGGAGCAGATGGAATTGTCCAGGAAGCTCAAATGGATGAAGGAAACAGAGATGTGCGTTGTCATCAGCCAGGAACAGAATGAAATCCAGACGTTCAAGAAATGGGATCTGGATATTCTGCCGCATCGAACGAAGATGGAGAAGCGGGAACTGGATAAGGAGTTTAAGGATCCCGACAGCACATTCCGGGTAGTATTTGTCTGCGCGATGTGGCTGACCGGCTTCGACGTTAAAACGCTATCCTGCTTGTATTTGGATAAGCCACTTAAGGCTCATACTTTGATGCAGACAATCGCAAGAGCAAACCGTGTTGCAGCCGGTAAGAGCAATGGCCTCATCATTGATTACATAGGAATTGTAGGGGCGCTGAAGAAGGCTCTGAACGATTATACACAGAATAAGAATGGACAGTCCAAGATTGATCCGACTGTAGATAAGGATGAATTGATCAAGCAGATTCTAAGGGCGGCTGCGGATGCAAAGCAGTTATTATCGGAACATGATTTTAGCCTGGATGAACTGATTTCTGCTGAAGGATTCAAGAAGATGGCACTGCTTAAGGATGGAGCGGAGGCTATGTGCTCTGATCCGGAGACAAAGAAATCATTTGATACCTATGCAAATGAAATCGGCAGGCTTGTGAAATACCTTGATCGCAACGATATTACGCAGGATGTCCGGGATCAGACGGATGCTGTTAGTGCCATTTTCCGTGAGATGCAGAAGAAACGGAAGCATATTGATACAACAGATCTGATGGTGGAAATTAATCATATCATCAATGAAAACGTGGAGATAGAGCAGCCGGAGGAAGGACTGACCGAATCACGGCAGTTTGATATCAGTCAGATAGATTTTGACCTGCTGGCAGCAGAGTTTGCAAAGGTTAAGAGAAAGAATCTTCTGATCAAGGACCTGAATGAGCTTGTACAGGAACGATTATCGAAGATGATGTCAGTCAATCCCAAAAGAGTGGATTACTATGTACGATACATGGGCATCATAGAAATGTATAACGCTGAGCAGGACAGAACGACTATAGAGAAAACGTTCATGGAGCTTATGGATCTTGCGAAGAGTATGTCTGAAGAGGAACAGCGCTTTGCAAGGGAAGGCTTCTCTAATGATGAAGAGCTTTCCATCTATGATCTGTTATTTTCGGATAATCTGTCAAAGAGCGATATCGACAAGATAAAGAAAATGTCTGTGGAACTCTTGAAGAAGATCAAGGAACATATTGCGGGCATGGATCATTGGACTGATAAACAGGAAACACGGGCAGCGGTTGATGTGCTGATCAGGAATGTTTTGTATGAGGAAATACCAGACAGTATGTTTGCACATCTGGACTATTATAGAAATGCAATCTTTGAACATATATATTTGCATTATAAATATGCAGCATGATTATTATGCGTTTGCTATGAGGTGGATATGAATTACAATACTGATCGCGCAATCGAAAAACTCGATGAAGATTTGTTGGGTAGAGCTCCATTTTCTCGTCACTTAGGTCGTGCCATTTATGAATACAAAGGCAAAGAGAGTTTAGTAATAGGCTTATACGGCAAATGGGGAACTGGAAAGACATCGGTTGCAAATATGGCAATAGCTACTATAAATGAATTGTCAAAGGATGATGAGGAGAAACCAATCATAGTGCGTTTCGCCCCTTGGAATTATTCTGACAAAGACAGTTTAATAAACCAGTTTTTTGTCGAGATGCAGGCAAAACTTGAACTAAATGGGAACGAACAAACAAAAAAGAAGATTGGGAAGGCACTGAGTGATTACGCGGGTTTATTCAGTTTTGCTTCTCTAATTCCCGTTGTTGGGGCTGCGTTGGCTCCTATTTTAAAAGAAACTGCTCAGAAAAACGGGGAAAGACTTTCGGTATCGGCGGATTTGGATTCTTTAAGAAAAACGTTGGAAAACGCATTGGGGGATATTAACCATAAGATTATAGTTCTTATTGATGATATAGATCGATTAACAAATTCACAAATAAGAGATATATTTCAGCTTGTTAAGCAGGTAGGGGATCTTCCTAATATCATATATATTCTGGCAATGGACAGGGAAGTGGTTGAGCGCGCGCTTTCAGGAGTTCAGAATTGTGATGGTGGTGAGTATCTGGAAAAAATAATTCAAATTCCATTTGAAATACCTGAATTCAGAAAGTCAAAGATATATGAGATATTTTTCAGCAAACTTAATGAGGTGATTAACCAAGATAAAATAGAAGTGGAAATTGATAATAGCTATTGGGGAACGATATTTGATAATTGTGTTGCCCCTTATATTACCACTTTGAGGGATGTAAATAGAGTGGTAAATGCATTTATCTTCAAATATGGCATTTTGAGAGAAGAAACTGCTTTTGAGGACTTGATTGGTATAACAACATTGGAAGTTTTGGAACCGGCCCTTTATAACTGGATTGCATGTAATAAGGAGGCGGTCTGTGGCGGCCTTATGCATAGCATGATGAAAAAGAATAGAAAACCCGAGGAATGGAGAAGGCAATATGAAGATAGATTCAGTGAAATTGGATTAGATCCGAATAAATCAATTAAGAGTGTCGCGTCATTGTTTCCGGTGTTTGCAGAAGATGTTGGTGAATTCTTTTATGTTGATCAAACCCCTGATACTATTCGAAAGAGAATGAGAGCGGCACATGAAGAACGATTTGAGTTATATTTTATGTTTGATATAGATGCAGTTAGAGTTTCACGGACAGTCATAACTGAATGCATCAGATCGTTAGATAAGGAAGAGCTTTGTTCGGTAATAGATGATATTAATCGACGAGGTGATATAGTTTTCTTTCTTCGAGAAATACAATCGAATATTGATATAATTCCGTATAATCGATTGAACATTTTGTCTTCGGTGTTATTAGAAGAAAGTGCTGCCTTTGTCGGTGATATGGGAACGGTATTATCTGTTTCTGCTTTTCAGATTTCCTCATTTTGCGTTGAGGAAATGTTAAAACGATTACACTCAAATGAAGAACGATTTGAAATCTATAAAAATGCACTTTTGCATTCGGACATGCATGGGTTGGAATCGATTGCTCAAGAAATAAATAGAATTGAAATTGCATATGGAAAGTTGGCGGGGGAGTCAGAGAACCTTTCAGAACAAATCATCAGTTTTGAACAGTTACAGGAATTAGAAAAAATATTTTCATGTAGAGTGAATGAATTTGATAAAACCGAAGACTTATTAAAGATGGAGTACTTTTCTTTGGTTTTCTATCTGTGGAAGAGTTTTGATGAAGAGAGTACTCGGAAGTATATAGAGAAGGGGTTTAATAATAATACTTTTACATTACGATTCATTTGCAGTTTCGCTGTAAAATGGACTGGAACCGGAGGTGTAGGTTGGCATTATAAAAATAGGATCTATACGGATTACCTTTCACATGAGGAAATCTATGACTTGATTCAAGGTTACGGGAAGAACCATATTGATGAATTTACGGAATTGGAACAGATTAAACTAGCATCGTTTGTGCTGAATTATGATAAAGACGATATGTTCCAGGTTAATGAACAAGCGGCTATGCGATTAGTTGATGAGTGGACAAGGAGTAATGTGTGACAGAACCAGAAACTATATCGTTCCAGGAATGAGAATGGAGAAGGAGACCAGATATGGCTAAAGGATATATTTATATCATGACAAATCCGGCGCTTAAGGATATGGTTAAAATCGGATATGCTACGGATGTTGAGGCAAGGAGAAAGCAACTTAGTACAACTGCTCTTCCATATGACTACGAAATATATGCGATATATGAAACGCCAGGTAAACTTGAAGACAAAAAACTACACAAGATGATCGATAATCTGAATCAGGATCTGAGAGTTTCCAAGAGTAGAGAGTTTTATGTTATGGCGCCGGAAGATGCATATGAAATACTCGAGGCAATAGCGACAATCAGCGGAACTTTGGATAGGCTTAAGAAGGTGAAAGTTAAGGCAGAGGAGAAACAGAAGATAAAGAAACCGCCAATCAACTTTGCAAAATGCGGAATTCCGGTGGGCGCAGAGCTTATATTCATAGAGGATCCTTCTGTTGTAGTTACTGTTGCAAGCGATAGAAAAGTGCAGTACGGAGATGAGATTACATCGCTCTCTGCAATTTCGGATGCTATAAAGGGATATTCGACATCCGGTCCCCAGTATTTTACATATAATGGCAAAAAAGTAAGTGATATAGCGAAGGAAACCCAGTGGAAGGATTATGACTGATCCCGAGAAGTGGACGCTGATAATCAAGCAGATCCACATCCTGGAACACAATCATCGATAAGGCAAGAGCCTAAGGAGGAATGATAGAGTGTTATGTTCTAAAATCAATCCGTTGCTCACTTTGGAGTATATGCAGACGGAAAGTGAAAATAAATATTTTGATCGAAAGTCCGGACAGATCAAAGTATCGGATCTGGCACCGCATATCTCAGCCTTCGCAAATGCGGATGGCGGGACTCTGGTGATTGGCATCAGTGATAAGAAGCGGACGCTTGAGGGGATCAATGCCTGCGGAGAAGATAAGATCAACGAATTGATTAATGCGCCGAAGGATTGTTGTCGTCCTATGCCGCGATATCGGGAAGAATATCTTGGCATTACCAATGAGAAAGGCGAACAGGATCGAATCCTTTTGCTACATATTGAACCGAGCGTTGATCAGGTGATCCGAACATCGAATGACAGAACATATCTGAGAATAGGTGATAAGTCAAAGGAAATGCTGGGAGAAAACCTTCGGAATCTGGAATACGCGAAGGGATCTCGTCATTTTGAGGATGAGATTAATCAGGATGCGACAATGGAAGATTTGGATCAGGACTTGATTGATGCCTATAAGAAGCGAATCGGGGCAGTAAATGTGGATTCGCGTCAGGTACTTGCAGCCAGGGGGTTCATACAGAAAAGAGAAGGAGCTGAATATCTGACGAATGCTGCAGTATTGCTTTTTGCAAAAAATATCATGCGGTTTAATATGAACTGCCGTATAAGGTTTATCCGCATTGATGGTTGTGAGATGCAGGTTGGCTCAAACTATAATGTAGTCAAGGATAAGAGTATTGATGAGCCGATTTTAAGATTGGTTGATGCTGCAAAGGCATTTATAGCTGATCAGCTTCGGGTGTTTACTAAACAGGAGCATGGCAGTGGGAAATTTGTTGAGAGTCCGGAATATCCGGAATTTCCATGGCTCGAGGGGATGATCAATGCCGTCGCTCATCGTGATTATGCTGCATCCGGACAGTTCATAAAGGTAAGTATGTACGATGACAGACTGGAGATTGAAAGCCCAGGATGCTTTCCGAATATTGTGACTGCAGATAACATTTCATACACAAGGTTCTCCAGGAATAAGTCGATAGCAAGGGTTATGACGGAGTTCGAGTGGGTGCGGGAACTGAATGAAGGTGTTAAGAAGATTTATTCCGATATGGCCGATGCTGGGCTTCCGGCTCCGGAGTATATTGAAACTCCCAATACAGTAAAGCTTGTTCTGAGAAATAATATTGATGAACGAATGGCTCATAGAAATATAGCTTCAAATGAGGCTGTAAATGAAGCTTTAAGTGGGTTTGAGGAGATATGGGAAGAACTGGACGAAATTGAAAGAGGAATTCTTACTTGCCTTAAGATTAACGGAAAAGTAGGTCGTGCCGAATTGGAAAAATATACAAAGAAATCCAGAGGAACGGTTATCAGCCGGTTGAATAATCTTATGGAAAAGGGTATTATAAAAGTGAATGGTGATATTCATGATCCTACACGTACATATGAGCTCGTTTAAGGAACTGTACAAATTTGGAGAGCTTTGGAGAGTAATTGGAGAGCTTTGGAGAGTAAGAGCAAAATTGACAGAACGTAGCAGATATATGTGATTATGTGCGTAAAAGCAGCTGTCAATAAAATGTCAATAAAAAGGCAGTGCCCTTGAAAGAAATAAGTATAATACAGAGAATAGATACTAAATATAGTAAGGAAAATAGATGATGGATACCACATATAGTATTGTTCATGGAATATGAGTGATAACGAGCCAGGCACAAGATAAATAAATAGCGGTTACGAAGTGACCACGGAACAAAAGAACGCTCCCGCAAGCTCATCGCTTGCAGGGGAGCGTTCTTTTTGTTTCGGGGATGCTGCGCAGCAGCGCTGTTTATTTATCGGCGTATCTGGCGACAACATACATCGAGGGAAAGCGGGCTGCCGTCAGAAGCCTGCTTTCCCTCGATGAGTGGTATGCACAAAACACCCGCAAGCTCGCTTGCAAGGGTATGCCTTTTGCGTTGTCGGTTTGCTGCGCAATAGCGCTGTTTATTTATCGATGTATCCGGCGACAACATACATCGGACAAGATCAGGAGGCGCCAGCCTCCTGATCTTGTCCGATGAGAGATGCTTGTTGATGTACCTTTTCGCCCACTTCACAGAACAGGTGCAAAGTTTGAAGGAGTGCAACGGAAGGAAGTATATGAGCTTCCGGTGGATGCAATCCGGGAGATGATCGTAAACGCTGAATGCCATCGCAACATGACGGATGAATCCTGCGTCCAAGTGGCAATCTATGACGACCGGCTTGAAGTGACCTCTCCAGGCGGGTTGTATAATGGACTGACCTTTGAAGAAGCAATAGAAGGGCATTCAAAACTGAGAAATCGTGCGATAGCAAATGCGTTCAGTCAGATTGGATTGATCGAGGCCTGGGGAACCGGATTGCAGAGAATCCAAAGTGCGGCAAAGGAATATGGTTTGCCTGATGTTGAGTTTATAGAGATGCCGGAGAGTTTCAGAGTGAATCTTTACCGATCGTCTTTACCGATGGATAGCATCGGTGAAACATCGGTAGAACATCGGCAGAAAAACGGCGTTGCAACGGTGGATACCCCATTAAATTTGGAACTGAATTCGACTCAGATAAAAATAATCGAGTTGCTTTCAGCAAATTCAAATATGACTGGGGTGGATTTATCAGAAGCAATAGGAATCTCAAAAAGGAATATTGAGGTGAACCTTAAGAAGTTGAAAGAAAAGGGTGTTTTGGTACGGCATGGGTCATCGAAAGGTGGTTATTGGGAAGTAAAGGCACATGAATAAAGCTTTGTGAAATTTGACCATTACACTTTCACAATATCGTAAAGCTTTTCAAACCTTTTCCGGAAGGTGTCAGGTTCATACCCGCAGTGCATTTTACTTGCGGCCTCAGCATGCATGTTGTATCATGAAATGCAGGGGCTTTTACGCTGAAACAGCCCATATGCACGGAGAAGGAGCGGACTATGCACTACAGTGTACTGATAGTTGATGATGAGGCGGAGCTTTCGGAGTATACCGCCAGATATTTTAATATGTCGGGGGTGTCTGCGGCGTATGTTCTGGATCAGGCATCGGCGCTGAAATTCTTTGAGGATAATACCTGTTCACTTATGCTGCTGGACATCAATCTCGGAGGGGATTCGGGGTTTGAGCTCTGTCAGGTGATCCGGCGGACGCAGGATATACCCATTTTTTTTATCAGCGCGCGGTCATCAGAGGATGATATGCTGCTGGCGCTGACCATCGGCGGCGATGATTATATCTGCAAGCCGTATTCGCTGTCCGTGCTTCTGGCAAAGGTAAAGGCTGCGCTTAAACGATACAGGGCTTCGGAGGGAAAAGAAGCTGCGGAGCAGAATGCTTCATCCGGCGGGGATGACCGGTCCGGGCAGAAGGATACATCTGTTGTGACTCTGGGCTCGGTAAAGATCGATCTCCGGCGTGCCATGGTCATCCGTGACGGAAAGGAAACGCCCCTTAAGGCCATGGAATTCCGGCTGCTGCTTTATATGCTGAAGAACCGCAACCGCATTATCAAAAAAGATGAATTCTTTGAGAAGGTATGGGAGACGGAATTCGTCGGGGATGTTACGTTAAATGTGCACATCAGGCATCTCAGGGAGAAGATCGAGGATGATCCCGGAAATCCCGTGCTGATCAAGACAGTATGGGGTACGGGATTCATATTGGAGGATAAGTCGTGAAGACCCGTATTCTGATAATCTATATGGCGGTATTTGCTGTGCTGGGAGTGCTGGTATGCATTTATATCGCCCGGGGAAGCAGGCAGGAGGCACCGGCCTATCCAACAGAGATCAACCGTCTGGTGATACGGCTTTCAGAGGAATGGGACAGTGTGGAAAGCTGCCGGGATCAGAAGATCACTGCAGATGAACCCTTTGAATATGCAGTGATCGATACCGAGGGAAATCTTCTTCAGTATACGAAGGAAGGGATCGCAACCTCCGTATCTACCGCGACGACACAGTTCGATGTGATCCGTGATATCGAGAGGGACGGAAATGTTCTCGGAAGAGTGCTGGTGCATAATCCCTATCTGGAGCTTCAGGGAAAACGTGATATACGGCAGGCGGTTATGATAGGAATTCTTTTCCTGATAATGCTGATCATTTCCGCGGGATATTTCATTTACCTGAGGAGAAGAGTGGTTCAGCCCTTTGACAGACTGAAGGGCTTTGCCACCCGTGTTGCGGCAGGAGATCTTGAAACGCCCCTGGAAATGGATCGGGCCCATGTCTTCGGCGCCTTCACGGAGAGCTTCGACATCATGCGTGAGGAGCTGAAGGCTTCAAGAGACAGGGAAGCTGAGGCGGTAAGAAGCCGGAAGGAGCTGGTGGCTGAGCTTTCCCATGATATCAAGACGCCGGTGGCTTCCATAAAGGCCATGGCGGATGTTATGAGCCTTACCGCGAAGGATGACATGGAGAGGGATACCATCGCTGCCATTAACGGAAAGGCGGATCAGATCGATCATCTGATCTCCAACCTCTTCCATGCTACGCTGGAGGAACTGGAACAGCTTGAGGTAAAGACAGAGGAGCTTAGCTCCACGGAAATACTGCAGATGGTCAGGGAGGCGGATTATCAGAAGAAGACCGCGGCTCCTGATATTAAGGATGCGGTGGTCATGGCGGACCGACTGCGCCTGAATCAGGTGATCAGCAATATCATCGCCAACTCCTATAAATATGCGGGAACCGGGATACAGGTGCACAGCAGCTATGAAGGAGGAGAGCAGCAGTATCTTGTGATGGAGATAAGCGACAGCGGAGGCGGGGTTCCCGAGGAGGAGCTGGAGCTTGTGACGGAGAAATTCAAAAGGGGTTCCAATGCCGCCGGTAAGGACGGATCGGGCCTTGGGCTTTACATTTCCCGTTATTTCATGGAGAAAATGGGGGGCTCCCTGGAATGCCTCAACCGTGACGGCGGGTTTGTGGTGCGTCTGAAGCTTCCGATCGCGAGGTAGATCCGCATTTTTAAAAAACAATTAAAGATTTGACAAAGATTAATTATTTCACAGAGGCTATACTGAGACCATACAGAGACGAACTGCATGGTCTTTTTAACTGTAAACAGGGCGGATGCCGTGATATAGATAAGCAGTGAGGGAGGATTCACCGTGATGAAAAGAGAGGTCATAATTAAAACCGAGAAGCTGTCCAAGAGCTTTTCCATAGGCGGGAGGCAGCAGCACATTTTAAAGAATCTGGATTTGGAGATCTACAAGGGAGATTTCACCGTGATCATGGGATCCTCCGGAGCGGGAAAGTCCACACTGCTCTACGCACTGTCCGGTATGGATCAGCCCAGTCTCGGTACCATAGAGTATGCCGGGAAGGACATAACGAAAATGAATGACGACCAGCTGGCGGTATTCCGCAGGAAGCACTGCGGATTCGTATTTCAGCAGATACATCTGGTGGACAGCATGAGTATCATGGATAATGCGATCTCCACCGGGATGCTGACAGGACAGAAGCAGAAGGATCTGAAGAAGAAGGCAGGAAGACTGTTCGAGCGTGTGGGTATCAGTGAGGATATGACGGGTAAGTTCCCGTCGCAGCTTTCGGGCGGCGAGGCCCAGCGGGCGGCCATGGTACGGGCGGTGATAAATGATCCGGACGTGGTCTTCGCGGATGAGCCTACAGGAGCTCTTAATTCAGCTGGCGTGAAGGCTGTTCTGGATGTGCTGACGGAGATCAACCGCAACGGACAGTCGGTGGTAATGGTGACCCATGACATCAAGTCCGCAAGAAGAGCGAACAGGATCATTTATCTTCAGGACGGCGGAGTGACAGGCGAATGCCACCCCGGCGAATACGTAAGCGGCGACCATGCACGGCATGAAAAGATCAGAAGATTCCTTGAGGAGATGGGATGGTAGGAACTGATTTTCATTAGAAAAATCAGTTCCGTAAGTGTCCAACTCCGAAGGAGTTGCCCGAGCGGAGCGAGGGTTATGTGACGGCCACAGAAGCCGTCACATAAGGCTGGATTGGAGGACCATAATGTTAAAATTAGTAAAATCCAATTTAAGAAAAGACCGGGCGGTGCTTACGGTATTTCTCCTTATCATCATGCTCTGTGCCATGCTGCTTCAGACAGGCCTTTTCGTGAACAGGTACGACAGGATGTACGATGAGAAGAAGGAAGCATACGGGATCGGTGATGTGGTGGTATTCGCGGTTGGAGATAAGGATACCATTACTCATACCATGGACGGACTGGACTGCGTTGAGAGCTATATAAGCTCGGATATCATCAGACCTGGGGAGACTGAGATCATCTGTGATCAGGCTGGGCTTGAGGAGAGCCGTGATGATGCGGTGTTCCATTCCCTTAACAGTGTACATATCGAAAGCTGCAGCTTTGTGAGCAGGGATGATACGGTATCCGGAACAAGGATATATACCACGGTTCATTATGCGTCGGCAAATCATCTGAATATAGGTGATACCATAACGCTTAAGACAGAAATGTTCGGTACTGAGGATTACACTCTGGCAGGAGTGCTGGAGGAACTGGAGCAGGGTCATCAGTATGCCTGGCATGCGTTCTATTTTCAGGACGATGCATTTCAGGAAATGCACCGTCAGGCGGAGCAGGCACGTGTGGAGGGAACATCATTTATCAGTCAGGTTGAGCTGGTATGCAGCTACAAGGACGGCGTGATCGTCGATGACGGCCAGAGAACCACCATCAATGCCCTGAATGAAGCAGGGATAGGAACCTACAGCTATGCTGTGGAGCTGGCAAAGGCAGGTTATGTGAGCGTTACAAATATCCTTGCGGCATTTATGACAGTATTCTCACTGATCGCCATGGTGGTTTGTCTGATTATGATAATCTTCACCATCAACAACAATATTGACAGGGATGTAAAGAATATCGGAGCGCTCCGTGCAGTCGGACATACTACACGTCAGGTTCGGGCGGCACTGCTGCTGGAGTATCTGGTAATCGGATTTATCGGAGCTGCGGCCGGAACGGCTATTGCCTATATACTGATGCCGGTGATCGACAGGAAGCTGATGAGAAGTGTTTCCGGTATGATATGGGAAGAGAAGTTTTATCCGGCCATGACTTCGGTGATACTGGCGGGCCTCCTTCTGGCCATGGCACTTGTGGTACTGGTTTCCACACAAAAGCTGAAGAATCTTCATCCGGCAACGGCACTGCGTTTCGGTCTGCAGGCCAATACATTTAAGAAAAACTATCTTCCTCTTGCAACAACGAAGGGGAAGCTCAGTCCGCTGCTGGCGGCCAAGAGTATGCTGCAGAACAGGGGCCAGAGTCTTATCGTTCTGGGCATAGTGACGGTTGTGGGATTTATGACCATCTTCTCGGGAATTCTTTTCTACAATACCCGTGTTGACATTTCACGCTTCCAGCGCCTCGTCAACGGGGATGTACCGGACGGGATCGTGGATGTGAGCGCCCGGAACGAGGAGGAATTCAGCGAGCTGAGAGACCTTGTGGCAGATATTCCCGGCGTCTCACAGGCTTATGGCATGAGCTGGCATAACATCAGTGTGCAGGGACGCGAGACATTTACCTTTTTTACCGACAGGCCGGAATATATGGAGTGCGGCGTGTATGAGGGAACCATGTTCCGGGAGGCAAATGAGGCTGTTATCGGACGCCTGCTGGCAGAGAAGCTGGATGTGAAGATCGGTGATGAGATTCTGGTGGAATGCAGCGGCAAGAAGGCACGTTTCATCGTTACCGGCTTCCAGCAGTCCGTTGTAAATATGGGCGAGCGTGTCTTCATCAGTCTTGAGGGCGCAAAGCGCCTCTGTATCGGCTCTGATTTTACATCGGTAAGACTGCGCCTCGAGGATCCGGATGCGGATTCAGTGGACAGAGTTCTTGCCGAAGCAAAGAGTCTTCTGGGTGATAAATGCACCGGTACGGGAAATGAGTACCGGTACCAGAGAAGCAGTGACAATCTCACAATGTTTGCGACTCTTCTGCTGATCCTGCTTTTGATACTGGTAAATGTTGCGATCATTTATCTTGTTATCAAGCTCCTTTTGAAGACCATTTTCATTCGGAGAGAGAAGGAATTCGGTATCAAGAAGGCAGTAGGATTTACAAGCCGGCAGCTCAGACTGCAGCTGGCTATGTCTCTCTTCCCTGTGAGCCTTATGGCGGCGGTGGTTGGAGCGGTACTTGGTTTCTATCTTGTGAACCCGCTTATATCTGTTGTGCTGGGAGGCTTTGGCATAGCAAGTGCGGATTTCCTTATAAGCCCGATCCTGATAGGCTTTACCATAATAGCGATCGTCGCTCTGGTATTCCTTATGACCTATCTCATGTCCGGAAGAATGAAGAAGGTTTCCGCATATGATCTGATCCAGGAGTAATCGAAGGGCATTGTTTCTCTGAAGGGTTCATGCTACAATTATATAGGGTAAAAGGATTGAAGTCACAAACGACGTGCGTGTGCGTTCGTTTGTGACTTTGTGACCTGTAACGGTGGAACAGGGTTATTTTGAAAAGGAGCTTCTTTATGCAGGAACAGAGCATAGATAAGAATGAACAGCTTTCATTTGTTAATCTGGCATTGGCGCTCGCAAGTGATTATATCAGTATTTATGTGATCGATTCAAACGATGACAGTTATGTTGAGTATGTTCCGGAAGCAACTGGGAGAAGGAATCGATCCTTCCCTGCTGACAAAAGCCGAAGCCCGCATAGCTGACCGTTACCTTATCATCCGGAATGTCCGGAACAGGCTGATCATAACGCTGAATGACAAGGCGATCCTGAAAACGACCAGGCTCTATGGGTATTTCGTGCTTGTTTCCAATGAGAAAATGGATGTATTCAGTGCATTGCGGGAATACCGTCTCCGGGAAAAAACGGAGGAAGGGTTCCGCCTTGATAAACAGTACAACGATGCACATGTAACGAGAACAAAAACAAGCGAAAGCCTGGAAGGCCGTTTCTTCTGTCAGTTTGTCGCTTCATGCGGTAGTCGGCAGGAAATACGGAAAAGGGGAAACCTTCTGGAGCATCTACAGGATCGAGGCGGCAGATTGAGACCGATCATCGCGCCCGGCCGCGTCCGGAACCTCGATTTCCTTTCGATTCCGATAAGCATTAGCGGTATACCTTGCGAACAAGGCCATTCTTCCCCCAAAAGAATGGCTTTGTTTAAGCTATTCCTTGAGAAGGGAGAATGACTTGAAGATATTTGCAGAATGGAAAGCTAATTCAAAAGACAGGGCTCGAAAGAGAGAAAATAACGGAAATATACGGGAAGGGCGTCGGAAGGCGCGCGGACTCATCCTTCTATATCTGTACATGCTTCTTTCTGCCTGCGGAAATGCGGGGGATACGGTAGCCGAAAAGCGCAGTGAGGGAACAGGTGATGGCGCCGGCGTTACTACGGAGATCACTGCCGGCTCCGCAGAAGCGGCGTCCGAAGAAGAAGCAAAACCGCTTACGCTCCCGGAGAAAGCGATCTGCCTTGATGAGAGGAAGAAGCTGTATGATATCTCCGCGCTGCTTCCGGAAGAAGAGGATCCCGGGGCATTGCAGGACTATCTTTTCGAGGATGCGGAGCATGTGCTTTTGCTATACCTGAATAAAGACAGTGAGGGAGAAACGGACTACACCTATACCGTGAAACGGCTTCAGCTTTCGGACGGAAGCCTTTCCATTGCGGCGGAGAACAAAAAGCTGAAAAGCACAGCAGCAGAAGAAGAATCGGCACCAAGTCTTAGCTTCTGCGGCACGTCTCCGCTCCTCCTGCTGGACAGCGCCAACCGAACTTTCTATCCGGAGAACAAAGAAGCCTTTATGCCCAGAGAGGATGTGTATCCCGAACAGTGCTTTCAGGCTGCCGGGGATCCGTATTATCTGGACTACCGGGGCGGATTGTATCATATCGAGGAGGAGCAGGGAGCGTACCGGACAGAGAAGCTCCGGGATCCGGACGAAGCATACGGGGGATACCGGGTGCTCCGTGTGGAGAGGGAAAGCGTAGTCCTGTCTGCCGAGCCCAAATGGGTAAATGATGAGGGCAGAGTATGTCTTCGTGTGAGTCTGAAGACAGGAGAAACGGAGGAGATCTATACAGCTGACGATAAGACGGATACGGAATTCTGGAAGCAGGGCGAGGGATACCGGGTAAATGCATGGGATACCGCGGAGTCACACCGGATGCTCCGGCTTGAAACGGAAGGGATGCGAAGGGATCTGGTATTTGACGGGAATGATTTCATCTCGAGATGCACGGAGAATGACACACTGGAGCTGATCGTGAGCGGCTATGCTGTATCCGACGGTGTGCTCGTGTTCCGGGCGCAGCATGCGAAAATGGGAAGCGAAGCGCTGGAGGAGCATCTCCTGCTTTGGGATTTCAGGAGCACCGATGGGAAGAAGGTGACGGAACCAAAACACACAGCCGTTGAAACGATGGAGATATCCGAGGAGAAGAATCATGCGCTGCGCGAAGAGCTGCAGAAGGAGTTCGGGATCCGGCTCTATATCGGAGATGAGATCAAAACGGAATACAACGAGTATACTGCTGAAGCAGAGGAAGCCCCGTTGCCAACGCTGAATACTCTGCTGTATCTCCAAAAAGCGTATCGGAATTATCCGAAGGGATTCCTGGAACAGCTGCAGGGCCCGGAGTATCCGCTTCGGATCTATATCGTGAAAAGGATCATGGGGGATGGCCCGGAAACCGTGTCAATGGCGGGAGGGCTGCATTATCAGGATCCCGGAGGACCGGAGCTGGTGCTTGCGTCCGAAGACACGTCGGATATGGAGGCGATCATCTATCACGAAACGACACATGCTGTGTATGAGAAGCTCCTGCAGGACGGATTTCTGGATACCCGGTACGACGAATGGGTGGCGCTTAATCCTCCGGGCTTCGAATACGGGTATACCTATGAAGAGAATCTCCTTCCGGATGAGAAGTGGACATCGTATGAGACGGCGGAGGCGGATTATGGGAATGTATACTTCATCGCTCCATATAATAAGACCTTTCAGACGGAGGATATCGCAGAGCTTATGGCAAGGCTGATGGGCGGTGACGAGGTGCCGGAGTACTACGGAAGTGAGCATTTGCAGGCAAAATGCCGACTGTTTTTCGATATCATCCGGGAGGGCTTCGATACTACGGGCTGGCCGGAAAAGACATATTGGGAAGAACGGCTGGATACCAGGTGACCTTGTTGCTCTTTTGTTGCCCGGGCTTTCCTCGGAAATCCTGATGCTGAAGACAGCGATGGAAGAAATGCAGCAGAAGCATCAATCCGAGAGGCAAGAGATGGCATCCGTGATAGCCTGGCAGAAAGAGGAAATATCCAGTCTGCAGAAAGACAATCAATCGCTGCAGCAGAGCAACGACGATCTGCGGAACAACGCTGGCATCCTCACACGCGCAGAAGTGAAAGAGGTCCTGAATTACAATGATGAATTACAGGATAGGTGTTACAGGCTGGAAAAGGCAAATGCCAATCTCCAGAGCCAGGTGAATATGTCATCGGTACAGGCGGTGGAAGAAGCAAACCACCGCCTTTATATGGCGCAGAGGGATGCGGAGAAAACTCAAAATGAGAAGCAGGAAACGATAAAGCAGGTCGAGGAAGAACGTGGCAGGATGGAGCAGAAAATTCGTGAGAGCCTGCATAGAGAGTATATCTCTTACGGCCTGGTTGCGGCATTTCTCTTTGCAGCTTCCGTGTATCATCCCGGAAATGTGGCTGTGGGCTGATCGAAAGATCCAGGTCCTACCTGAATGGCGGGGAGACTCCTCGCCGTTTGTTTATTTTGAAAAGCTTATCCTGACTCGGATTATCAAAAAATAGTTGACAAAAGCGATTACATATTGTAGTCTGTAAACAAGACTATAATATGTAATCTTTTTATTTGGAGGTTATTATGGAATTACAATTAGGTTTAGTGGAAAGCAGATTTGCAGATATCATCTGGGAGAATGCGCCTGTTTCTTCCTCGGAGCTTGTGAAGAAAGCGAAGGAAGAGCTGGGGTGGGCCAGGACAACTACGCACACGGTGATCCGGAGGCTCTGTGACAAGGGGCTTTTTGTGAATGAAAGCGGAACTGTGACTGCAAAACTCTCCAGAGAAGAGTTTTATACAAATCAGAGCAGACAGTATGTGGAGGATGCTTTTGATGGCTCCCTTCCGAAATTTCTGGCTGCATTTACGAAGGGAAAACGCCTGACGAAAGAGGAAGCAGACGAGATAAGGAAGATGATTGACGAAATGTAGGGAGGCGCGGGCATGACGAAATCATGCAAGCTGAATCGCGCCGACCGACGCGCCGCCGAGCGAATGCGAGGGGGTATTACCTGTTATAAAGGAGGAGTCTTAAGATGGCGGATCTCTTTATAAAAATCCTGAATATGAGCATTTCCGCCGGATGGCTGATCCTTTTGGTGGTTTTTCTTCGGCTGCTTTTCCGGAAAATGCCGAAATGGATCATGGTTCTTCTTTGGGGAATCGTAGGCTTACGGCTTCTGCTGCCGGTAAGCCTGGAAAGCCGATTGAGTCTGATTCCCAGCGCTGAGACAATCTCAGTCGATGAAAGTGGAGTGAATACCCGGTTACAGACCGGAATCGATGTGATAGATCGTCTTGCTGTATCGGAGGAGACAACACAGGATAAAACTGAAATTCATGCGGGTACAGGTGAAGTGATATCATCAAATGCAGGATCTAATGCATCGGATGTGTCTCCGACGGTTGCAGATCGTAAGACATCCCGGGATCTATTCCATATCCTTGGTATGATCTGGCTTGCAGGGGATGCGGTAATGCTGGTTTATGCCAGCTTCAGTTTCCTTCGATTAAAACTAAGAGTCCGGGAATCCATTCCTGTGGACGGGACTAAGAAGGGGCGTATACGAATCTGTGATCGGATCGAAACACCGTTTATCCTTGGAACATTTCTGCCGGTGATCTATCTTCCCTCCGGGCTGGGTGAGTATGAGCAGGATCATGTGATCGCACATGAAAAAGCTCATCTCAGTAGAAGAGATCATTTATGGAAGCCTTTAGGATATCTGCTGCTCACCGTATACTGGTTCAACCCTCTCATTTGGGCAGCGTATATCCTGCTCTGTCGGGACATCGAGATGGCCTGCGATGAGAAGGTGATCCGGGGAATGGAGGCGGCCGGAAGGAAGGCATACGCAACCACGCTGGTTTCCTGCAGTCTGCATCAGCGTGAGGTCATGGTTTGTCCTTTGGCCTTTGGAGAAGTGGGGGTGAAGGAAAGAGTGAAAGGGATCCTAAGCTATAAGCGCCCGGCATTTTGGGTGATCCTTCTTTCGGTGGCTGCGTGCATCGTGGTTGGTGTTTTGTTCCTGACAAATCCGGCAAAAGATACGGAAGAGACCGATACAGAAACAAATCATTTCGTTTATGAAGGGGTATATTATTACAGCGGCAACAAGAAAGAAACGCACGGTTCCGGATCTCGACGGATCGATCTGTTGGTTCAGATTAAAGAGGATGGAAGTTTCTTTCTCAGCGAACTGCCGGATGACTCGATTATTGGTTCAGGCAAGTATACTGTGGATGGTGATATGCTTACTCTGACCGGTAGCAAGAAGGTTGGGGAGACCGAGGAAAAGCAGGTAGTGTATCATTTCCGTGCTGATGGAGAGAATCTGATTTATGTGGCGGATAATTCTTCGGGGTTTGATGTTGCGCAGGTTCAGGACGGAGAAGTGTTTCAGAAAGGACATAATCCCTATGATGATTACAGGGAGAAATGCTATTTCTACACACAAAACGGAAAAATAGGGGAGAATGGTCTTCCGATCTTCTTTTTTATTGATCTCATGCCGGATGGAGGATGTCTGTGGATCGATTCACAATTGAGAAGTTCTGTTCCGGAATCGGTGTATACGATTGATGGAGATATTCTTACCATAACATCTACAACCCAAGTACTGAATGATGAGATAAAGGAAGTAAACCGATTTCAGATAAAAGAAAATGCTCTGTATTTTATTGCTGAGGGTTCATCCAATTTTTGGATAAAACTTAATGACGGAGATGAATTCGCCGGAGGACCTGATCCTATGACAGATAAGTTCAGAGAATTAGAAGAAGCAGCTTTTACCGGGAAAAGCAAAGAAAAAGAGATTGATCCGGATGCCGCCTGGCGGGGGGAGGGAATCAACTTATTTGGTTTGGCGCATACAGATCCTCAGATTTATGACAAGGAAATCCCCCAGCTTGGTCTTTCCATGAAACTGATGGATGTCAGCCTGGAATGCTGCACTACTGTTTTTTCAAATTATGGAAATGAGGAAACCGGAGATATTGAGATAGATACAGGAGAGGCTTGGTATTTGCAAAAAAAGGTGGATGGAAAATGGACTCGGGTACGCTCTAATTATGAGACAGGCGTAGTTGAAGTTGGTTATTCGATTCCAAAGGGCGAAGTGAGTAGGAAAATGCTTGATCAATGGGTCGCGCTGGTTGGACGATTAACACCCGGAGAATACCGTATTATGAAATTTGTCACCACCAATCGCCAAGTTGGCGGATACAGAGGGTTTTATATTGCGCAATCCTTCAATGTTGAAGAGAACGGGTCTATTTACGGGGATTATTATTTGGAGAATGAAGATCCATTTTCTTCTGCGGCGAGTTCGTCTATAGATACCTTCCGGGAGTATGACAATGATGGAAATCTTATTGTGGTAAAATTCGGGAGAAACCAAAAAACTGTTGAGATTGATTACGGCAGTTCCGTGTTATACACCAAAGATGAGATGAGTCCATTGATTGAGCAGATTGTGAATGTGCTTATGTTCAGAGCCAAAAATGGCCTTGAGGTATATGCAATTCGGTTCACTTCAGATGAGGAATGCAGTAAATATGACGAGCTGAAAATGCTGAATGAGCAGGGCCGAACGAAGACAGGAAATCCGAAGTTGACCTATAAGGAATACATCAAATTCGAGACGGATACGAAAGAACCGGATGATCCGCAGAAATCCTCAGAGCCGGGCGTGAAACACACAGGCTGGGGCTGGTGGTTCGCCCGTGAGGAAGGCGGGGAATGGGTTCTTGTAGGTCAGGGGTATTGATGCTTTCCTACTGGCGAATACACTTATACATATCACAGGATCGGAGATTGGATGATACCAGTCACCGATCCTGCTTCAGTTAATATGGCATTTGGAGATCTCAATGCTATAGATTATAATTATTTTTTGAAATAGCGATTGATTCCAATCCTGTTTTTCGTCTTTATTATTAGAAGGGCAATGCCGGCATAATAAATGCTCTTTTCGGAAAGGAACTGTTATGGGAGATGAAGACATTGTAAAACTGTTCTTCAATCGTGATGAGGAAGCCCTAGTCGCACTTGAAGCCCGTTATGGTAATTATTTAAAAAGTATTGCAGATAATATCCTTCATTCAGCTGAGGATACGGAAGAATGTGTGAGCGATGCTTATATGAAAGCCTGGGATACGATTCCGCCTGAGAATCCTCAGAATCTGAGGGGCTATATCGGAACCATTGTGAAAAACCGTGCGCTGGATCGTCTGCGGAAGCATCAGTCTGGAAAACGTGGTGGTAAGTCGGAAGATGTGCTTCTATCAGAGCTTGAAGATTGTATAGCATCAGGATGTAATGTGGATGAATCCGTAGACCGTATGTTTCTTTCGGAAATATTGAATAAATGGCTGGAGAAGGAGAAGCCTGAGAACCGTAAGCTTTTTCTGGGAAGGTACTGGTATGGTTATTCGGTTAAAGAGCTTGCGGATTCGAAGGATATTTCTCAGGGCAAAGTAATGTCAAAACTGCAGCGAATGAGAAAAAGACTGCGTAAATGCTTGAAACAGGAGGGAATATTCGTATGAAAGATGTCAGTAAAAAGGAATCTGCAAGGATTCTGCTGGAAGGGATTGATGGTGTAAGGGCGGATTTTATCGCTGAGGCCAGGATAGTTCAGAATGATCAAACGGACAAGGAAGCAGTAAAGGATGAAAAAAACCGAAAGAGCATTTATATCACAGAATCTTTGATTGCGATGGCAGCCGTATTTATCATGGGTTTACTCTTTTGGAATGTTCTCCGAAGCAAAAATGGTGAGGCGGTAGAAAAACAGGACACTGGAACGTATTTGTCGATGGAATGGCCTCCGGATGTGGTTGAGCCAACGGATGTATTCTATAAAGCAGTATTTGCTTATGTAGATCCGGAGAACGCTGGCATTCCTGGTTTCAGGGATGATTTCGGTGGATTGCACTATAGTGAATATAAAAAGCCCATTGTGTCAGTTACTAGTAAAGAAGCGGTTGCCGGATATGAAAAGGCACTTGTCAACATTGATGATGTTACAATTATGCTTTGTAGTCATTCATATAAAGAGCTTGTGAAAGTATCTGAGGAGGCTTTGGATCTTTTAAGAGAACATGTGGAAGTTAAGGATAGCTATGTAGACTCTGCAAACAATCTGGTAAGAATCCCGGTTTCCACAAAGGATTATAAAAAAGCGTGTGAGATTGTGAAGGAAATGCCTGTTCTGATAATTCGAGAAGAAATGGCTATTGAGCAGGCAACAGAAATGGAAACTGAATAGTTCTGAAATGGATTGTTGCGAAATCGTTGCATCCGGAGAATGCAGGTATAGATGGATTCAGAGATGATTTTGCCGGCTTATTTTATGATGAGCATCGTAGACCGATTGTATTGGTTACAGGTAAAGACGCGCTTGCCGGATATGAAAAAGCTCTTTCCAGAATTGATATTGTGTCTTTTAAGATTTATAATCATTCTTATAAGGAACTTGCGAAGATTTCCGAGGAGACTTTGGGGCGTTTAAAAGGGCATGTGGAAGTTAAGGCCAGTTACATTGATTCTTCAAATAATCTGGTAGGAATCTGGGTTTCCACAAAGGAATATGAAATAGCAAGCGAGTTAGTAAAGGAAATGTCTGTTTTGATAATACGTGAAGAAACGGACAATGAACCGGTAACAGAAATGGAAACGGAATCATTTGAGCAGGAATGACAAAAGGAGTCGGAATGAAAAAGCAAAAGATCTTTCTGATTGCGATTACGCTGGCAGGAGTACTTTTCCTGTCTGCATGTGCATCAAAAGGTGAACAAGAATCAGTTGGTGAAAATGACAGGACCACTGAACAGGTTACCATTCAAGGAAGTATTTCTGATATGGATAGGATATACGGCTCAGTGATTGCAAGAGGAGTTGAAGATATTCGTAATCTTCCGAATGAATACGGGACTGACAGGACAAAAGTGGAAAACTGTTTCATCAGCGAAATTCAGTCAAAGACTTATTCATATTTTTCCGGATTTATGGATAAATATCAAGGCAAAGAAGAGGCTTTTGTCCGTATTGTGAACTATACCGATGAGGGAGATCCGATAATACATGACATTGCATTCCTTTTGGATTCGACAAATGATAGAACGAACGGGAATAAGGCCGGCAGGATATATGTCATAGAAGATACTACAAGGGATCATTATGGGAGTAAGCTGATCAGAGTCTCGGATTATGACAGTTTAACAGTGATGAAAAAAGATGGGATGACATTATTGGTTGCGTTTAACGGTTCTGAGTATAAGGCGGACGAGTATTCCGGAGATTCATTTACTCTTCCGATTCAAGGGGAATGAAGCTTGGTTGCTGAGATATTTAGAGCGGATAATGTTTTAATTCAAAGCATGTGTGGACATGCCTATTGAAATAATAATGTTGCAGAATCGTTGCGTTTTCAACAGAAACGATAGATAATAGGCGAAATAGAAGTAACAGAACACTATATATAGAATCAAAACTGTAAAAGAATACTATATATAGAATTATGAGTTGAATATGAGTGATAACGAGCCAGGCACAAGATTAATAATCAGAGCCCCGAAGGGGCTTCACAAAATGAAGGACATCCCTGCAAGCTTGCTTGCAAAGGGATGTCCTTTGTTTTGTGGAAACGCTGCGAAGCAGCGCTGATTATTTATCGCAGTATCCGGCGACAACATACATGAGCGCGAAGCGCGAATGAGTGACGACTGCAAGCTTGCTTGATAAGGATCAGCAGAGCCGGGGAACGACATCGTTTGTTGGATTAGTCAATGTTATTTGTTATTGTTCATAATGTATTCATAGTTTACAGGAAAACCGATCAGCATTAGGTCAATATCTGCTTTGTACTTTTTAATGATCTCCGAAATTTCCGTAATCAAGAGGGTTTTGTCATTTTGATCCGGAAGTCTTTTTAGAAGTACAAGTATATACGCAAATAAGGAATCATTGCTTACAGATGGATATTTTCTATAGAATTTTGATTGGAATCTGGCAGGTGGGTAAAACTTGGTGTTATACATCCTGGCATCTTGTTTGAATACTTCTCTTGGTGATGCTTCACGATTAGGCTATCCTTATAGTAATTCTTTTCCTTACTAAAGCTGTCCATAACCTCGTTATAGCCCTGCTTATAGTAGTAATTATTCTCGTTATAATGCTGATCATATGGAGGATCAGAGCATTCTCGCAGAAAAATTATGTGATATTTGTGTTTTGTAATAGATGTGTGGTACGTTGTAATCAGAAGGTTGCAGAAATGCAGCTGTGGGCTGATCGAATGATCCAGGTCCTACCTAATCGGCGGGGAGACTCCCCGCCATTTGTTTTATATTGATGGATTTTGCTTGTGAAATATAACAAAGCAAGACAGAGAGGGCGATGCATTGTGAAAGAAGAGTATATTTGTTAATGAATCTGGAGAACTTGGGATGAAAGATAAAGAGAAGACGTATTAAATCGTAGCGAGCATGAGGGTGTTACACTTTCGCCATTTCTAATGAAGTAGTTGCGGCTGTTATTTTATGTGGAGATGGTTTGTCATCCTAAGATATGAATGTTTGTTGCGCGTGCGCGTTGTGCGAAACGCAACGATGCAATAAATATTGACACGTTGCGTGCGATGTGATAATATGTCATTGTGTTGAAAGGAGGTTATGTCATGGAAGATGTATATAAGCTACCTACTTCGTCCTATGATGAACTGATAAAGGTTATTAAGGCTTATGGGGCTGGAAAGGTGGGGATACCTGTATCTTTGGATGATTTAGTTAAGGCATCTGGGATGAGTAGGACGGTTTTAAGTAAGAATAACGGTTTCCTTGTTCAGATTGGATTGATATCAGAGGGGAATAAGAAGTCACCATCAGAGATGTGCAAAAAACTGTCCAATTCATATGTAATGAATTTACAGGATCAAACAAAGTTGATATGGAGAGAACTGTTTGATAAAGATGAGTTTATCACCAGGATGTTATCTATGATCAGCATAAAAAACAAAATTTCAAAAACGGAGTTTATAAATCACATTGTTTTTTCTGCAAATTGCGGGAATGGACCAGGATATAAGGCGGGAGCATCGGCCATTATTGAGATAATGAAAATGATTGGTGCAATTAGTGAAAATGATGGAGAATTGGTGATAGGCGATAGTGTTGTAGATGCAAACGATGAAAAGAGAGAGTCTATCCTGGAAGAGTCAAAAGACCAACATATTGGTCTCAATGAAACAAAGAACGAAAGCACATATTATATACAGCAGTACACTTGTGAATCAGGACAGATTGCAAAGATAATCATTCCGGATGATGCAACGGAAGATGATCTTTTAGGATTTAGAGATATGTTGAATATTGCGTTAAGGAGACGGTTTAAGATTAAATCGGATGAATGATGCAGCTGCACTTGAAGCGCGTGATTTATTGAGATTATGGAAGGGGGTGGTTGGACTTGAATGTGTTTATAGAAAGAAAACGCATATATGATTGTTACCAGCAATCATAATGCGTTCTCTCATAGGATATGCTAAGCAAATCCCAAACTTCACCTTTAGTTTAGCATATCCTTTCTGAGAGTACAAGGGGAACTGATGTTTGCTCATGATTTTTGAGCCTTAGTACATTTTAGAAAGGATTTTTTGTAATGAGAAAAACAATTTTAGACGATGGCTCTTATCCGTATTTAACGGAAGGCGCAGATCTTGTTGGGGCACCTGGGATTCCTATGCTTTTGGATATCGATAATACTCAAGTGCCTCGAAAAATGATACCTTTTGAAAAGGCAAAAAGAGTTTCTGATAAGCGCCAATTCGTGCATTTTTATATGCATGATAAATACTTCTCTAATGTTCTGACAGCCACAACGAAATATGTTGATCTGCTGAAAGAATTTGATGGTGTGATTACTCCGGATTGTACCATGTTGGTTGGTCAGGCGCCATGTATCCAACAGGTAAATACCTATTTTAACAGGGCAGTAGGGTTTTATCTGCAGAAACAGGGAATACCTGTAATTCCCAATATTCGATGGAGCGATGAGAAAAGTTTTGAGTATTGTTTCCTTGGAGTGCCTAAGAACCGGATTGTCAGTATTAGCACACATGGTTGTTTGCGTTCGAAGCGTGATAAAGAGTTAATGCGCCTTGGAACCGAAGAAATGATAAAGGTATTGGAACCTACGGATATTCTTGTGCATGGATATATGCCAGATGATGTCTTTGGAGATATGTTTGACCGTGTGAGATTTCATCGTTATCCTTCCTTGTTTGAACAGACACATCAAAAAAGGAGGGGGAAATAATGGGACATGGTTATAAAGGTGATACGGGGCATCATCATTCTATAACTGAGAATCTACCATCCTTAAAGTCAGATTATAAGTACCAAGATGGATACTTTGGTGAGCCAGGACACGGAAGGTTCTTTGTAAGAGAGATTAGTAGTGAAGATCCGTTAAAGACGGCGAGAGAGTTTTACGATAAGGCTGCTCATGGAGGGATAGAAAAAGAAATGAGTAACGGTAAAGGAGTTTATACCAAAATGAAGGATGGCTCCATTCTTTCGTTTCGAGAAGTAACATCATCAGAGGGCTCTCCAGCTGTAGAGATAAACATTAAACAAAGCAACGACCATGGGGATATCAAATATCAAAAAATCCATTTTGTGGGAGGTAAATAGACATGAAGCAAATTGATATGAGATTTGAAAAGGAGAAGGTAAAGGGATTGCTTGGAAAGGCTTTTGTCATGTACAAGTGTGACGCTTTTGATTATACTAATAGTGTTACTCAAATGGTTGGTTTGTATATTGGAGACAAAACATACGCATTAACAAATGTTCAGGAGTATGTAGATTACTATGGAGATGAAGAAGACGTTGCGGTTTTTAAGTTTGGAGAGACGGATGAATGCAATATCCAGTCGGCATTCCGGAATACCGAGATGATATCCACGCCGATTAATGGTAGAATTGAGAAAATTTACCTTGTAAATGATAATCAAACTGTTACAGAAAATGGAGTTGAACAGTATAATGTTTGGCTTACTAGAGGAATGGTATTCTTTGTAGATGGACATGAAATCTCTTTTGAGAAAGACAGTATTCCTTTTTCAGAAGAAATCATTATTCGCCGGGGGTATGATTTGGTAGATAAAATGATCAGCGAGAAGGAGTTCCTGGAGTCGTGGGGGGAAGGGGTTGAACCAAGATGCTTCCGTCAGATAGAGGAATTGTCTGTAAATTGATCAGTTGAAAGCAATGAAGAACCGTGATTTGCGGTCAATTATATTGACCGCAAATCTCAGACTGTAGACAAAGTGGGTGGGGAGCTGACGCTCCCCACCCACTTTGTCTACAGTCTGAGAGCCCTTAATTTTCAAGGGCTCTCGTTTTTTACGCCTACATTTTGCCTACATTTC
>Ga0310691_10000878_pt1 | contig 50991 bp, 35 predicted proteins | sample 176DNAGHGlowgp2_FD_203887 | JGI IMG/M metagenome (GOLD analysis project Ga0310691, IMG submission 203887) | Sheep rumen microbial communities from Palmerston North, Manawatu-Wanganui, New Zealand - 1766 DNA GHGlow gp2 (v2) (version 2) | ecosystem: Host-associated > Mammals > Digestive system >... | reverse complement strand
TTTCGAAGGTCTCGGCAAACATGCAGAACTTCTCGTAGAGCGCGGTAGCTGCCTCGACGATGCGGCGGTCGTCCTCCTCACGATGCTCGATTTTCCACAGCTGATAGATCAGCGTCAAGGCAAGCATCAGGTTTGTCGGATTGATGAGAAGCACCCCCTTGCGGAAGGCCTCGTTGGCGAGGTTCTTGTCCTTCTGCATGGCAAGGATGTAACTGCCCTCATTGGGCACAAACATCAGCACCGTAGGCACGGCATTGGGGACTAGCTTGCTGTAGTTCTTGTCAGCAAGTTCCTTGATGTGCGTCTTTATCGACACCAGGTTGTCGCGCTCTGCCTGCTGTCGTTCGCTCTCATTCGTCGCATTCACATAGTTGTAATAGCCGGTCAGCGACACCTTCGAGTCAATCACGATGTTGCGTCCGTCCGAACAATGCACCACCACATCGGGACGCAGGTTGTTGCCGTCCTCGTCCTTCACGTTTTCCTGCACTTCGTACTCACTGCCTTCTCGCAGGCCGCTGTTCTCCAGGATCGTGGCCAGCAGCTGTTCGCCCCAGTCGCCCTGCACCTTACCGTTGCCGATCAGCGCCTCGGTCAGACGCTGGGCCTCGGTTCCCAGCCGCAGCGTGCCGTCGAGCATTGCCTTCATCTGTGTCTCGAATGCAGCCGAATTGCGGTGGTTGCTCTCCCTGCTCTCCTCGAAGGCATTCTTCATCTCGGCAAGTTTCTCGCGCAGAGGTGTCAACAGCGCATCCATCTGCCTCGTATTGCCCTGTTCAAGGGCAGCCTGACGTTCTTCCAGCAGTTTCTGCGTGGCATTCTGCATCTGGTTGCCGAGTGCCGCCATCTGCTGCTCCTGCAGCTCTTGCAGCGTCCTCAACTGTGCCTGGTAGCGTTCCTGCATCTGCTGTTTCTCCTCACGATGACGTTGTTCCGTGCGCTCCAGCGCCTCCGCCTGTTCGGTCTTCGTGCGTTCCAGCAGGTCACGAGCCTCGGCTTTCGCCTCGTCCAGACGCTTGGCCGCCTCGTTCTTCTGGTCAGCCAGCACTCGGGTCGAAATCTCCTTCAGCTCCGCCAATCGCTGTCCCAGCAGTTCCTTCTCCCTGTTAGCAATCGCCAGTTGCGACTCTACCTTGCCTTTCCCGACGTGATGTGCCAAAAATGCAACTATCACCAGCAGCACTACAACGCCAACTACACCTATTATAATATAATTCTCCATAACAAATAAATAATACTTTCAAGCCACAAAGATACGCATTTATTCGTCAAAAAGCAACAAAAATCAATGAAAATCATTAAAACTTGATGAAAGTTTGTTTTTCTCAAAAGAATTCATTAATTTTGCGGCGCACATTACAACGAGTTACGGTCTTAGCATCTGATAACGATTCACACAATGATAGCACTCTTTCGAAAGTATCTATTGGCCTCACTGATACTGTATGTCTTCTGTATTGATGCAGCCTTTGCCTTGCCAGCCCACAAATTCACCCAGTACACTTCTGAAGACGGTCTGGAGGAATACGTGGTGCAGAACATCCTGCAGGACCATCAGGGCTTGATGTGGTTTGCCACATGGGACGGACTATACAACTACGACGGATACAAGTTCCGCCGTTTTGAGGCAGGTCCCAATGGCATCAAACCCACCCACAGCCGCCTCGACCAATTGGCCGAAGACCGCTACGGATATCTCTGGATGGTGTCCTACGACGGCGTCGCCTATACTTTCGAGCCACGCTTGGAGCAGTTCCAACAGATTACCTCCGAATCGCACCAGGTCAAGCGGCTGACCCTTATGGACGATGGTACAACATGGCTCATCACGCAGCAGCAGGAACTGCTGATAGCACAAAGGGATTCAACAAACAAGGAGGTCTCGGTGCGCGACTTCTTTGCATCATACGACCTGATGAAGCCTTCTCGCATCAACGATCTGAAGATGGACAGTCAAGGTCGTCATTGGATCCTAACCGAAGAGGGAGCCCTCCGTTACGACCCTGCTACCGACAAGGTGTCCATCGTCTCAAATCTGTCCTCCTACGAGTTTGTCGAAACCAACGACACCTATTTTATCGGCTCAAGAAACGGCATTATCCTATATATTCGCAAGGGCGATCGTGAGGTGAAGACCCATCAACTCGATACCCGTTCCTCCATCAAGCTCCTGCGCCATCACCCCTCGGGCGGCCTCGTAGCCTGCACGGCTACCGATGGTTTCTTCCTCGTTCCCCTGCCGCTCGACAAAGCAAGACACATCACGACAGCCAACTGCAAGGCATTGGGCGACAATTCCATTCACGACATCTACATCGACCGACTGGGCCAATTGTGGATTCGCACCTATAAGACGGGTGTCGTGCATTTCGACCCTGCGACCGACTCAGCCCGTCACTTTATCCTTCACGATGTCTATGGCAACGAGATTGTCGATTCTCGTGAAGACCAAATGGTAGTCGAAGACGTCGATGGCCAGCTTTGGATACATCCCTCCGGGGGCGGACTGGCATGGTACGACCGCGACAAGGACGAACTCGTGCCATTCTACAATCCCAACCTGCAGAATCGCTGGAGCAATGCCAACAAGCTCACCTCCCTCTACAGTGACAGCCAAGGTAACCTGTGGTTTGGCTCCTACGGGAATGGGTTGGAGAAAGCCTCTTTCGGCCAATACCCCTTCTCGGTGGAAAGTTACGACCGTAAGGCACTTGACTTTTCGGGAAACAATATTCGTGCCATCCTTCAGGACCGCGACGGATACATCTGGACAGGAGGCAAAGACCGTGTGGTACGAGTCTATGATTCCAACTATCATTTTGTGGGCAATCTTTGCCGCGATGGCAGAGTGCGTACCGACCGCAAAGATGGCCTGGGCTTGGCCTACGGGTTCCTGCAGAGCCGCGATGGTACAATATGGATTGGCACCAAGGGCGATGGCCTCTTTATGCTCACACCGCTAAAAAACAATACCTCAAACTCCAAAGGCCTCTCCTTCCAGCTTCGTCAGTTCACTTCGTCCGACGACAATATCTACAGCCTCAGCAGCAACCAGATCTACAGTCTCTACGAAAGCTCGAACGGTCGAATCTGGCTTGCCACCTTCCAGAATGGCATCAACATCTTGGAGCGCGATGCCCAAGGTATTCCCTCCCGTTTCTTCAGCACACGCAATCAGCTCACCTCCTATCCACTCATCTCCTGTTATCGCGCTCGTTTCATCACGGGCGACCGACAGGGCAAAATCTGGATAGGCACCACCGGCGGTCTCCTTTCCTGCTCCGAGAACTTCATATCTCCCGACAAGGTCTCCTTCCACCGCTATCACCACGACAAGAACGACCCGACGACGCTCAGCAGCGACGACGTACACGGCATCTACTTCACCAGCGACGGCCGCAGCTTCGTCTGCACCTTTGGAGGAGGTCTCTGCGAAATGAAGCTCGCATCCGACGGGACTGCAACATTCCAACGTCTGGGCAGCCCCGAACAGGGCGAAACCGGCGATGTAGTGCTCTCTATGTTGCAGGACTCCAGTAGCCTTTCCTCCGGCGTGGCTAAAGGCAATCTCCTCTGGTGTGCTACCGAAGACGGTCTCTTCAGCTACAATCTCCTGTCGGGCAACATAACCAATTACCGTGCACGCCTCTTCCCCATCCGTTTCACCATCAACGAGGGGCAGGCCATCTCGCTTCAAAACGGCGAATTGCTTTTCAACACCACACGCGGACTCCTGCATTTCCATCCCCGTTCGCTTGACATCGACCAGTTCGTGCCGCCCATCCACTTCAACAACGACTCCATCCTGCTCCAACCTGGACAGCGCAGCTTTGTGGCTCGCTTTGCCGCCCTCGATTATGTGGAGCCCGAAGTCATCACCTATGCCTATCGTCTTAAGGGCTTCGACGACGAATGGACCTACGTGGGCACAGGCCATACTGCCACCTACACCAACCTCTCGCCTGGCAAATATCAGCTCGAAGTGCGTTCAACCAATAGCGGGGGATTCTGGGTCGATAACGTTCGAAGCCTGCCAGTCGAAGTAAAGCCCACATTCGGCGAAACAAACTTAGCTACCGCATTGAAGATTCTGGCAGCCTTGGCCATGCTGGCTCTCATCATCGGCATCGCCATCGTCATCTATCGTCTCAAGCATCAGGTCAAGGTCGAAGAGCAGTTGACCAACATGAAGCTGAAGTTCTTCACCAATGTCTCTCACGAACTGCGCACGCCTCTGACCCTCATCACCGGTCCTTTGGAGCACATCCTGCAACGCAAGGACCTGACGCCCGAACTTGCCGAACAACTTGGCATCGTCTCGAGCAATGCCACCAAGATGTCACATCTCGTCAGCCAGATTCTCGACTTCCGAAAGATACAGAACGGCAAGATGACACTCTCGGTCGAAAACTTCGACTTCGTCCCCTTCGTAGCTCGTCAGGTCGACGACTTCCGTCTGCTCGCCCAGACCATGCAGATCGACCTTATCTACGAACACAAGGTGGACACCCTCCCCATCTGGGCCGACCCCGACAAGCTTGCACAAGTGGTAAGCAACCTCCTGAGCAATGCCTTCAAGTTCTCCCACACCGGCCATCCTATCCGCGTCACCGTCGAAGAGGCCAAGGGCAAGGCTATCCTCTCGGTGCGCGACTATGGTGTAGGCATCAGCCGCGAAGGACTGCAGCATCTCTTCGAACGCTTTGGCAGCAAGTTGCGTCATACGCCATCAGGCATGGAGAGCACCGGCATCGGCCTGTCCCTGACCAAGGAACTCGTCGATCTGCACCATGGACAGATCACCGTCCACAGCCAGCCCAATGTAGGCACCTGCTTCACCATCTACCTGCACACAGGTCGTGAGCACTTCGCACCCGACACCGAATTCATCGTCAGCGACAACCTCAGCGACAGACGTTCCGAAGTCAAGCTTTCCGAGGCCGAAACCGCCTCTGTCAACACCGACATGACCCTGCTCGTCGTAGAGGACAACGACGAACTGCGTCGGTTCATTCGTCAGATATTCGCTTCGAAGTACCAGGTATATGAAGCAGCCGATGGCATCGAAGGCCTGCAAAAAGCCACCGAACTGATGCCCGACATCGTCATCAGCGATGTCATGATGCCCGGCCTCGATGGCTTCGGATTGGCCCAGCGCATGCGTCAGGATCCCGAGTTGTGCCACATCCCCCTCATCCTCCTTACCGCCTTGGCCGACACCGACAACAAGCTCGAAGGTCTGCGTTCCGGCATCGACGACTACATCACCAAGCCTTTCAGTGCGTCCTATCTCATGGCTCGTGTCGAGAATATCCTGCAGAAACGTCTTCTCCTGCAGCAGTACTATCAGCACCGTTTGTCGGCTGCCGTCGCACCCCATTTCACGGCAATGCAGGAGAATCAAGAACATATTCCACAACCATCCGTGCCAGCCGATCTCCTCTCTCCCGCCGACCAGCAGTTCATCGATACGGTCATCGCTGACATACAGCGCAATCTTGCCAATGCCGACTATTCGGTCGACGACATGGCACAAGCCACCAGCATGAGCCGCAGTGCCTACAACAAGAAGATCAAGGTCCTTATGGGTCAGACGCCAAGCGACCTGTTGCGCGATGTGCGAATGAAACGTGCTGCCGAACTCATCGACAATGGTCAGCTCAACATTGCTGAGGTGGCCTACGAAGTGGGCTACAACGACCCTCATTACTTTGGCAAGGCATTCAAGGCATATTATCAGATGACAGCCACCGAATGGAAGAATCGAAAAAACCAGCCGTAGCATCACGCCACTGCTGGTCCCAATGTGAGTAGATTTGTTACATTAACTAACAATATTCTAAACTATACACACATATTATAATTAACTCTCATCTATTATTATTTACACCAATCATCTCAAATTTTCATCCAGAAATTCCTTAGCAGCCTGCTGAACCTCAGGTCCGCACCAATGCGACATATCCCATAGTTCGGTCTTGAGCTTGCTGCCTGCACCCTGTCCGTCCCAAACGCTATGCATATAGTCGTAGGCCTTCTGCACACCCTCGGGATGGAAGAGCTTGTCATGCTGTCCGTTGATGAAGTACATCGCCTTCGGACAAGCCATCGATGCAATGTGAGGATAGTCCAAATAGCGTTTGATACCGGGCAGTGTATTGGCAAAACCGCCAAACTCGTTGCCGTATTTCCACGAGCACTGCACGTCGGTGGTCACCATCCAGCAGACCGCAACCCCCACCTTCACCTTGTCACTCATTGCTGCAAGCATCCATGTGCGATAGCCGCCCATCGAATGTCCCATGCAACCGATGCGATCCTTGTCAACCTCAGGCAATGTAGCCACAAAGTCGGCCGTATAGATGTCGTCGTAGGTGATGATACCGCTCCAGCAATAGCCCAGTTCCATCAGGTTGCCTGCCATGCGCATGTGGGTGTCCACTCGACGTCCTTCGCGACGTCCACGGTCTCCCCAGTAGAGTGCATCGGTCACAAAGACGACATAGCCCTGCCTTGCAAGGTAGTCACCCACATACTGCCCGCCATAGCATTGCGTCTGCCACCATTCGGCATCCTGCACGATGGAGTCAGCACAGGCAAAGGGTCGCACCATCTTTTCTTTTCCGATCATATAGTGTCCCCCGTGGTCATGCAAAAGAATGACTGTGGGGAATGGTCCCTTGCCGTCAGGCACGAGGTAATATGCTTCTGCCCGTGTGAAAGCCGAAAGGTTGAACCTTAGCTTGCGTGCCTCGTAGCCCTCGCGCCTTTCCGTTGCCACCACTTCCATCTGATAGTCAGTCGAGGCAGGTGGCGCCAGCTGCATCGCATCGAGCACACAGTGCCGTGCTTCGGCCCTCCAAAGGTCAAATGACTTGATGGGACTGTTGCCCCATGCCATCGGATAGGTCAGCGTCTCCTGCATCTGGTCGAGGCAAGCCGGGAACTCTCGCTCGAAGCCATAGTCGAGAAAAGGCTGTGCATTGGCCGTCGTCAACGCGACAGCCAATGCAGCCAATAAGGCGGTTGTTTTCATTCAGGGAAAATCAATAACCGGGGTTCTGCTTCAGATTCGGGTTGGCAGCAATCTGCTGTGCCGGGATGGGATAGAACTGCGTGTTACGCGAGGCATCAGGAGTGGTCTTCCACCAGTTGGTAGCCGTGAAGAACGAGCCGAAGCGCTGCATGTCGCGACGACGCTGGCCCTCCCAGATGAATTCGTTGGCACGCTCGCGCTCGATGTTCTCGAGGGTAAGCTCGGCAGCGGTGAGGTCACGCAGCTCCGAACGGTTGCGCACCTCGTTGATCAGGCTCAGTGCAGTGCCCAGATCCTTGCCCTGGCGCACCAGCACCTCGCACTTCATCAGCAGGACGTTCGAATAGCGGTCCAGCACGTAGTCGTTGTTGAGCGAATTGCCCTTCGTAGTTCCGCCCACTGGCGTATATTTCAGCACGATGTATCCCTCGTCGGTCTTCGAGTCGCGCTTGTTGGTCATGGGCTTCAGCACGAGCTGGTCGGCAGGGTTGGTGACGATGTTGCCTGCAGCGTCAATCATGTTGCCATTCAGGTCGAACTGAGGGCCGTACTCCAGCAGCTCCAGGCGCTCGTCGCCTTCCTCATAGCGGTTCAGAGCCTCGTCGTTGAAGCAGTAGCCGCGTGCGCCGTAGGCCGTGCAGCCGTACTTCGCCATGTCCCATTCGCCCTGCGAGTAGAGCCAGAACTCGTTGCCACCCACGTTCTGGTTGGCATCGACGGCAAAGGCCGAAAGCACCTCGGTCGATTTGCCCTCCATGTCCTCGCGGAAGCAGTCGCCCACACGCGCCTCAAGCTTGAAGGCGCCCGTTCCGATAATTTGGTTGCAGACCTGCTCGCAGTCTGCCCAGCGTGGCGTGCCCGTGTAGAACTCGCCCATCAGGTAGAGCTGGGCCAGGCGGCAGAGGGCAGCCTCCTTGGTGATGCGCGGATAGTAGCTGGCATCGACGGTGGTCACCGATGGCAGGGCGGCAGCAGCCTCCTTCAGCTCGGTCTCGATGAAGGCATAGACGTCAGCCACAGGCGAGGTGACAGGCAGGTTGTTGGCATCAACCTTTGGTCCGGTGAAGACGGGGATGTTGCCCCAATATTCCATGGCCCAGAAGTATTCGATGGCACGCAAGGCACGACATTCGGCAATCAGTCCGGCAAACTCTGCAGCCTTGGGCGACGACTCAAGCGAAGCGATCACGGCATTGGCGCATCCGATGCCGGGGAAGAGGTAGGTGCCCCAGCAGCCCTTCAGGCGCTCGTTGGTTGGCTTGCAGGCATGCAGTGCCATCTCGTCCTGGTTGTCGTCCCACCAGCCGCCTCCACGGCCTGGGCAGAACAGCTCGTCGGTCGAATACTCGCCCACACGCCATCCGTCACCGCCGGCACGTACCATGTAGCTTGTGTAGTGATAGACGCCGGCTACCGACGACAGTGCCTCACTCTCATTCTGATAATAGGTGTCGGGCGAAAGCTGACCATACAGCTCCTCGTCCAGATCGGTGCAGCTGGTGCCCAAAAGGAGCACACCCATCGAGCAGGCTGCAATACCTTTGATCATATTGTTGTATTTCATCGTTTTCAGCTTTTATTTGATTAGAATGTTACATTAAGACCCAAAGTGAACGTGCGTGCACGCGGATAGCTCAGGTAATCCATGCCGAGGGTTGACATGCCGTTGCTCGAGATGACCGAGCTGACTTCTGGATCGAGGCCCGAATAGCCGGTGATGACGAAGAGGTTCTGTGCCGAAAGGCTCACACGTGCGTGGCTGATGTGCAGTGCCTTGACAGCAAAGTCATAGCCGAGGTTGAGGTTGTCGAGTCGCAGGAACGAAGCGTCTTCCACGAAGCGCGACGAGAAGGCCTTGGGTTCGCCGTAGGTGATGCCCGAATCGAGGGCTTCGCGCAGAATGTTGCGTCCTGGCAGGTTGCCCGTGTACATCAGGTTGTTGGCCGTACAGTTATAAACCTCATTACCGATGGTGCCGCGCAGTACGATGCCCATCGACCACTGCTTGTAGTGCACGTTGGTCGTGATACCGTATGCCAGGTCTGGCATGGCGCATCCGATCTCGCCTACCCAGTCGCTGCCGTCAGCGTTCTTGCGGTAAGTCTCCTTGCCATCGACGATGCCCAAGTACTCCTTGCCCCAGAAGGTACCGATCGAGTAACCCTCCTTGATGCGCTGCGAATAAGAGCCCGAGAGGCCCTGACCCTGGCAGGCTGCGGTGAGCACGTCGTCGCCCGTCCACTTGTCGTTCGAGAGGCTGGTCACCTCGTTGGTGTTGTGGCTCATGTTGAGCGAGATGTCCCAACGCCAGTCCTTGGTGCGGATGATGTCGGCTGCAATCTCAAACTCAATACCCTTGTTCTCTACCGAACCCACATTGGCGATCTGTCGGGTGATGAGCGAAGGTGCAGGCACATCGACGCTGAGCAGCAGGTCGTCGGTCTTCTTGTAGTACCAGTCGAAGCTGCCACGGATGCGGCTGTCGAAGAATCCGAAGTCAAGGCCGATGTTGTGCTGGGTCGTCTCCTCCCACTTGATGTCGGGATTCGAATACTGGGCTGGCAGGATGATGGTGATCTTGTTGCCGCCAATCAGATAGCCGTTCGACGAGGCTGCCAGCGTGTTGAGCGACTGGTAGTTGCCGATTTCCTGGTTACCGGTGATACCGAAGCTATAGCGCAGCTTCAAGTCGTTCATGGGCTCCCAGTTCCAGAACTTCTCCTGGCTGATGCGCCACGATGCGGCAGCCGAGGGGAAGAGGCCCCACTTGTGGTCGGCACCGAATCGGCTCGAACCGTCGCGACGTACGGTAGCGGTGAGCAGGTAGCGGTTGTCGTAGTTGTAGTTCACGCGTCCGTAGAACGAGATCAGCGAGTTGCTCTCCATGTAGCTTGTCGGAGCGTTGAAGCTGGCTGCTGCACCGATGTTATAGTATTTGAACTCGTCCGAGAGGAAGCCCTGGCCCGAAACGAGGCTGCCGTTGTTCTTGAAGTACTGGTACGAATAGCCGGCCATGGCATCAATGTTGTGCTTGTCGATCTTCTGGTTGTACTTCAGGATGAGGTCGAGCAGCTTGGTGTAGTCCTCCATCTTCTGCATCGAGGCGTAACCATTCAGACCGGCGCCGAAGAGGTTGTCCTTCGAGATGTAGGAGTTACGGCTCACGTTGTTGTAGCTGTAGCCCAGGTTAGCGTGGAAGGTCAGCGGGCCCCAGAAGTTATAGTCGGCCGAAAGGTTGCCGATAAACCTGCGGGTCGAACGCTTGTCCTGCACCTCCTCGAGGAACGAGACGGGGTTGACACGATAGGGGCGCACATCCACGTAGTCGCCATCTGCGCCGAAGATGGGCAGTGTGGGATTGAAGACGTAGGCCTCATACAGGGCGCAGGTGCCCATTTCCGAGCCCACAGTACCCGAGATGGGTGCCTGGCTGGCATGCTGTTCGTTGTAGCCCATGTTCAGGTCGATGGTCAAACGGTCGTCGAGCGCAGTCTGGTTGATGTTGACGCGACCGTTGTAGCTCTCCAGTCCGGAGTTCTTGATGATACCGTTCTGGTCGGTGTAGCTCAATGAGGCGCGATAGCTGGTGCCCTTCGAACTGTTCATCAGCGACACGTGGTGGCTCTGCGAGAAGCCCACGCGCAGCAGCTCGTCCTGCCAGTCGGTGCTGGTGCCGCCGTCCTGCAGGGTGATCTGATTGGCGGGATCCAGGGTCTTGTTGATGTCGCTGAAGGCACGGCGGTATTCGTCGGCATTCAGCACGTCGAGCTTCTTGGCATTGAAGCTCCAGCCCATGTTCACGCCGTAGCTGAGTTGCTTCACGCCCTTCTTGCCCTGCTTGGTGGTGATGATGATGACGCCGTTGGCACCACGCGAACCGTAGATGGCGGTGGCCGAAGCGTCCTTCAGCACGTTGATGCTCTCGATATCCTCGGGGTCAATCATCGAAAGGGGATCCACGGCTTCAAGGTCGAAGGCATCGGTACTAACCGACGACGAAATCTTCGTATGACTGGCACCTGCACCTGCATTGAGGGGCACTCCATCGACTACGTAGAGTGGGTCGTTCGATGCTGAAATAGATGTGCCGCCACGTACGCGGATAGCGCTCGATCCACCGGGCTTACCGGAACTCATCGTGATGTTCACACCCGAGAACTGACCCTGCATCAGCTGCTGCGATGTCAGGTTGCTGCCGGTCTTGAAGTTCTCCGAGCTGATCGACTTCACGGCACCCGTGAGGTCGCTCTTGCGCATCGTGCCGTAACCTACTACGACGACTTCCTCGAGGTCTGCCAGGTCATCCACCATCTTGATGCGGATGTTGTTCTTGTTTCCAAGGGCAATGGTTTGTGTCTCAAAGCCCACAAACGATGCCACGAGTTCCTTGCTCCCATTGGGAACACTGAGGGTGAAGTTACCGTCCATGTCGGTCATCGTACCCAACTGGGTACCCTTGACCACTACATTGACACCTGCAAGGGGTTCCGACTGTGCGTCAGTCACCTTGCCAGTAATGGTGCGCGTCTGTGCCAGCATCACTTGTGCCACAAAAAGCATCAAGATGGTCAGCGAACACCATTTCAAGTTCGAATGGTACTGTTTCATTTTTTTGTTTGGTTAGTAATTAATTATTTAAATGTATAAGTGTTTTCTCGTTCTTTAAATATCTTTCTGCTAAAAGAAAGAATTCGGGACCCACCAGTCCTCCCCCTAAGCAGGTATTCTGCCCCCGCTGTTCGGGGGATTGAGGGGGTGCGGAGGAATGAGGGGGTCTATCTTTTAATCTCCGGTGCCCCCATTCCCACAGGCATCCAGCCATCGCGTCCTGCCAGGATCTGCAGCATGTCGTAGCCATCGAGGTTATCAAGCTGGCGGCTGAAGTAGGCACGTCCCAAAGGGTTGGCCCCCAGGCCTGTGCTCTCATATTCGGCATAGTGCACAGTCTCTTCGGGAGACTCATTCCCCCAAGGGTCCCAGCCCACAGGAGCAATGTGACCACCCAGTTCGCAACGCACAAACACGGCCTTGGCATATGGTCTCCACGGACGCGACAGGAACACCTCATCGACGCCCTCCCCTGCTGTCATCACGCAGTCGTAGAAGACGTAGCCGAACTTCTGTCCCTGCGGCGTGGATGGTGCAGTGAGGAATCCGTTCCCGACGCTGTGTATCTGGCAGTGGTCAAAGATGGTCGTGGCAGCGCCAAAGATGAAATCGACGGTGCCCTCCACGTAGCAGTTGTCGAGATAGATGCGGCAACCTTCCGTAAATGTATATAATGTATCCTGGAAGCCAAGGAAGCGGCAACGACGGAAGCAGCAACGGTCGGCACCCACAAGGCAAGCCACAGCCTGGCCCACGGGTCCTGCCGTGTTCTCGAAGGTGATGTTCTCGGCATAGAAATCAGGAGCATACAGATAGATGGTGGCCGATCCCGACGTGCTGGTCTCTTCGCCAAAGCGATTGGGCTTCTGTGCAAAGTCGTCGTAGCTGATCACAGCGCCATCCTCGCCGATGAGCGAGATGTTGATCTTGCAGGGCGCCACAATCACCTTCTCATGATAAGTGCCCTGCTTCACCAGGATAGTCGTACGGTGTGTTTTACGGAATGCGGGTACGGCATCAATGGCTGCCTGCACGGTGGTAAAATCACCCGAACCATCGGCAGCAACCACGAAGTCGTACCCCTCGCATGCGTCCGTATCGCACGACGAAACAGCCGCCTCTATGGCGAGGGCTGTGCAAAATGTAGCTATCAGTGTGCTGAGGATCTTGAAGACTTTCATTGTGTGTGTTTCGATAAAACTGACACCGCAAAGGAAGCCATTTCCTGCCAACCACAAGGGCAAAATCAAATAAATTGAGGGCAAAAATATGTTATTACCCCCAATTTGCACAAAATTACCCCAAATTACAAAAGAAACCGAGCCACTAACGCAGTTCGGTTTCAAAAAATAGATGTGTAATTATTTACTAGCGATACAATGAGCGAGCGATACCTAACTCCATGCCGCGAATCTCTGCCAGCTCGCGCATACGGCCCAGGCAGGTGTAGCCCGGATTGGTCTTCTTTCCATTCAGGTCGTCGATAATCTGATGTCCATGGTCGGGACGGAGCGGGATGCTGCAACCACGTTGCTGTTCCACTTCGAGCATAGCCTTGAGGAACTCGTAGGTGTCGAGATCGCCCTCGAAGGTCCATTTCTCGTAGAAGTCTCCTTCGGAAGTTTGGGTGACTGCACGAAGGTGCACGAAGTTGATACGGTCGCCAAAGCGACGCATCATGCCCACAAGGTCGTGCTTGCCGGCTCCACCCAGCGAACCTGTGCAGAGGCAAAGGCCATTGCTCGGGTTGGGTACTGCATCGACCAGACGCTGGAAGTCTTCAGCCGACGAGAGGATACGTGGCAGGCCAAGGATAGGTATGGGAGGATCGTCGGGATGGATGACCAGATAGACTCCTGCTTCGTCGGCCACAGGACAAACTTCGCTGAGGAAGTAGATCAGGTTGCTGCGCAGACGCTCGGCGTCGATGCCCTTGTAGCGGTCGAGTTCATGCTGGAACTGGTCGAGCGTAAACGACTCTTCCGAGCCAGGCAATCCGGCAATCATCGTGCGCGTGAGGGTGCGGATCTCATCATCGTCCATCTGCTCGAAGCGTGCCTTGGCCTTGCTGATCTGCTCGGCTGTATAATCATGCTCGGCACCTGGACGTTTGAGGATGAAGAGGTCGAATGCCATGAAGGCTGCCATCTCGAACATCAGGCCATGGCTACCATCCTCGAAGACATAGTTGAGGTTGGTGCGTGTCCAATCGAGCACAGGCATGAAGTTGTAGGTCACCATGTGGATGCCACAGGCTCCGAGGTTACGGATGCTTTGCTTGTAGTTGTCGATATACAGCTGGAAGTTGCCTTCCTGCGTCTTGATATGCTCGTGTACGGGCACGCTCTCGACGCCTGTCCACTTGAGGCATGCTGCCTCGACGGCATTCTTGCGTTTCATGATTTCCTCCACGGTCCATACCTGGCCGTTGGGGATATGGTGGAGTGCGGTGATGACGCCGGTGGCTCCTGCTTGACGAATATCACTAAGGCTGACGGGATCGTTGGGTCCGTACCAGCGCATGGTTTGTTCACAAAGATGTATCATAGGGTTGAGAGCGTTAAATGGAGAACACATCAAAGCCGCCATCTACGACTGAGAGGGCACCGGTGACGAAGCTCGAAGCCTCGGAGATGAGATAATGGATGGTGCCGCACAGTTCCTCGGGCTCGGCAAAACGGGCAGCAGGGGTGTGACGGATAACGTCGGCACCACGAGCAGTGAGTGTGCCATCGGGATTGGTGAGCAGGGCACGATTCTGATTGGTGATGAGGAAGCCGGGCACAATGGCGTTGACCCTCACCTTGGGCGAGAACTTGGTGGCTACTTCGGTGGCCATATACTTGGTATAGGAGGCAATGGCCGACTTGGCGCAACCATATCCGAAGACGCGTGTCAATGGACGCAGTGCCGACTCGGAGCAGAAGTTGACGATGGCGCCTTCCTTCTTTTCGCAGATGACGCGGCCAAAGACCTTGGTGGGCAAGATGGTGCCGAAGAGGTTAAGTTCTACCACCTTGTGAATAGCGTCGTCACTGGCATCAAGGAAGGTCTGGTCTGGAGCGATGTTGGCAGCACCCATATTGCCTCCTGCTGCATTTAGCAGCACGTCGATGGTACCGAATTTGGCAAGGATATCCTTGCAGTTCTGCTCGAGCTTGGCTGCGTCGAGCACGTTGGTTTCAAGGAACAGCGACTCGGTCAGCTGGTTCAATTCTGCCTCAAACTGCTTGCCTATCTCAACTACGCGATCGAGGATCACCATGTGGGCTCCCTGTTCGGCCAAATAACGTGCGATGCACTGACCCAGTACGCCACAACCACCGGTAAGGACTACTACCTTGCCTTTGATGTCAAAAAGATTCTTCATGTCTATAATAATTTTTAAAAGGTGTGAAAATGGTTTATCTGTTTTGCTCGAAAACTCATCCCGAAGGACGCTTGTCGAAATTTCGCAGCAAAGATAAGGGCTTTCTGCCTAACCTGCAAGAGCTGCGTAGGCTCATTGCCTCCTTTTGACATCTCGTTTCCTCGTTTTATACGCTGATGCTCCAACTTTTGGATGGTGATTATTTCCAGGCCCCCTCATAACCCTTCTTAACCCCCCTTAACCTTTCAATTCCCTCTTAACCTTTCGCTCCGAGCTCTGCTCGCGTGGAGCGAAGCGTAACAACCCCTCTCAACTCTTCAATCCCCTCTTAACCTTTCGAACCCCTCTTAACCTTTCGAACTCCTCTCAACCTTTTTCGAACCACTAATTTTGTACGTTTTTCCTCCTATTCTCGCCCTAAACGGCCCTTTTGTACGCACATTTTCAGGTTTTGCACCTACACTTTGCTGTCTTGGAGTTCAGTTCTCACAAGCTATTCGAAAACGCGCTACCTTTGCACCGTCAAAACTGATGTTATCATCACACCGAGATTCAACCAACAATACACCTTTTAAATAATTAATCATTTTATCTATGAAAAAGCAGAACCTATTCAAACAGATTCGGTTGCTCCTGATTGCCTTGCTTTGTCTGATGACTGCCACAACACAGACGCTTGCACAGAGCATTACAGGAACTGTAAACGATCAATTCGGCGAGCCCATCCTGGGCGCATCGGTGCTAGTGAAAGGCACTACCAACGGTTGCGTCACCGACCTCGACGGCAACTTCGCCCTGAGCGGCGTAGAGAAGGGCCAGACGCTGGCCATCTCGTTCATCGGCTACACCACCCAGGAGGTGGCTGTGGATGGTCGCGCACACTATGAAGTGACGCTCAACGAAAACAGCGAACTCCTGGAGGATGTCGTTGTCGTAGGTTACGGCGTACAGAAGAAGTCGAACCTCACTGGTGCCATCAGCCAGGTGAAGTCGGGCGACATCCAGAACCGCACCATCAGCGACGTCAATCAGTCGCTGCAAGGCAAGACTGCTGGTGTGCAGATGATCAGCACCTCGGGCACACCCGGTGCCGAAAGCACCATCCGTGTGCGCGGCTTCTCGTCCAACTCTACCAGCGACCCACTCTATGTTGTAGATGGCGTGCGCGTCAACTCCATCTCAAACATCGACCCCAACGACGTGGAGAGCATGGAGGTGCTGAAGGATGCAGCTTCGGCCGCCATCTACGGTGCAGAGGCCGGCAACGGCGTGATCATGATCACCACCAAGCGCGGCAAGGCCGGACAGGGCAAGATCTCGTACAGCGGACAGTGGGCCATCCAGAGCATGGGCCGCAAGCCTGAGGTGATGAACGCCCAGCAATACATCGACTATCACAAGGGACTGGGCTTCGACTACACCGCCCTCTGGGACGGCACGGACACCGACTGGTGCGACGCCCTGTTTGAGAACGCCCTGATGCAGAAGCACAGCATCAACTTCCAGAACGGCTACGACAAGGGCAACTTCTACGTGTCGTTCAACTACACGGGCAACAACGGTATCGTGACCGGCGACGATGACTACTACAAGCGCTTTGCCGGCAACATCAACGGCGAATACGACGTAAACAAATGGCTGCAGGTGAGCACACAGAACGTCATCTCGTACATGACACAGGGTGCCGTGGCCGAAAACAGCCAGTACTACTCCGTCTTGCGTGGCGCCCTCGCCATGGATCCGCTCACCAAGCCCGTCTATGCCCCCGGCCAACTGCCACAGGATATGCAGATCCTGCTCAACAGCGGCACCGCGCTGATGACCGACCCCGACGGCAACTACTACGGCATCTCGTCGTTCCAGACCGGCGACGACATCAACCCGCTCATCGCCCTGGAGGCACGCCGCTCGAAGACGTGGAGCACCTTCATCCAAGGCAACACCGCCCTCAACTTCAAGCCCTTCAAAGGCTTCGTCTTCACCAGCCGCCTGGGCTACCGATTCAGCTCGGTCAACAGCAGCGTCTATAACAAGGCCTTCTATGGTTCGGCCAACAAGCACGAAGACCAGCCCGACATCGACTTCCTGAACACCCACAACCGCTACTACCAGTGGGAGAACTTCGCCAACTACAGCACTTCGATCAAGAAGCACGACATCAGCGCCATGGCCGGTATCTCCTTCTCGGCCGACCGCAAGGCTACCATCGAGACCGGTGGTCGCGGACTGCAGGCCGACAACGAGAACTACGCCTACCCCGACTACCTGTCGGGCAATGCCACCAACCTGCTGCACGCCGGCGACGACTTCGAGACCCTCAAGTACTCCTACTTCGGTCGTCTCTCCTACAGCTACGACAACCGCTACATGCTGCAGTTCACTATGCGTGCCGATGCTGCCGACCTCTCCATCCTGCCTACCGCCAAGCGCTGGGGCTACTTCCCCGCTGTCAGCGCCGGCTGGACCATCAGCCAGGAAGAGTGGTTCCCAAAGAACCAGACCCTGCTCACCAGCCTCAAGCTTCGCGCCAGCTGGGGCCAGAACGGCTCGATTGCGGGCCTCTCGAACTTCGCATACGCCAATGCCATCGCCTCTTCGACAGGCACCTCGTTCAGCATGCAGCCCGACTATGTGAACGCCTCGCTGCCCGGCTCGACAGGCAACCAGAACCTCAAGTGGGAGACCTCTGAGCAGACCGACTTCGGCCTCGACGCCAGCCTCTTCAACGGTCGCCTGACCTTCGGCGCCGACTACTACGTGAAGAAGACCAAGGACCTGATTGTGCAGAACACCGTGCCCACCTACACCATCGGCAACACCGTGTCGCCCGTCAATGCCGGCAACGTCGAGAACAAGGGCTGGGAGTTTGACCTCGGCTGGAAGGACCATGTGGGTGACTTCACCTACGGCATCAACGCCAACCTTTCGACCCTGAAGAACGAGGTGACCTACCTCGACCCCTCGATCGCCCGCATCAACGGCTTTGCCACAGGCGCAGCCACCGTCTTCACCGCCTTCGAGAAGGGCGAGCCCGTCTGGTACTTCCGCGGCTACAAGGTGGATCACATCAACCCCGACAACGGCAACCCCGTCTATGTGGATGCCAACGGCGGCCTGACCGAGACACCTACGGCAGGCGACGTCCAGAAGATCGGCTCGGCCATCCCCAGCGTGATGTACGGCCTCACCCTCACCCTCGGCTACAAGAACTTCGACTTCACCGCCTTCGGACAGGGCACTGCCGGCAACGACATCTACTGCTACTTCGCCAAGGCCGACCGCCCGGAGACCAACCGCCTCTCGACCTACTACACCGACGCATGGACCACACCCGGCCAGCAGGCCAAGCACGCCAGCATGGAGTACCAGCGCAACAGCGCCATCACCTACTTCTACAGCAACGCGCAGCTGTTTGACGGCTCCTACTTCAAGATCAAGCAGATCCAACTCGGCTACACCCTGCCCAAGAGCCTGCTCAAGAAAGTGGGCGTAGAGAGCCTCCGCATCTACGGTTCGCTCGACGACTTCTTCCTCTTCACCAGCTATCCCGGCCTCGACCCCGAGGCATCGAGCGGCAACACCTCACAGCTCGGCATCGACCTCGGCAACTTCCCCAGCTCGAAGAAGGTAGTGTTCGGATTCAACCTGACTTTCTGATAAGACAGCAGTTAGATACTTTTAACCCAAAAATCATCCTATAAAACAATGAAACGATATATATTGGCAGCAGGTATGATGGCCTGCATGGCAGCATTCACCGCATGCGAAGACCAGCTCGACGTGGATCAGCACGGTGCCGTCTCGTCGGAGGCTTTCTACAGCAACGACCAGGAGTGCCTGGAGGGCCTCTCCGCACTCTACAAGTACCTCGAAACAGGTTGGCCCGTCAACGACGGACACCTGGGCATGGCCATCTCGGACGACTGCTACGCCGGCGGCGGTTCGCGCGGCAACGACGGCAGCTGGGAGCAGCTCAACGAGCTGACCTTCGAGGCCAACAACGCCTACGTGAAGAACGTCTTCCAGACCTACTACAACACCGTCTATCGCGCCAACATGCTGATAGACCACTGCACCGGCGGCACCACGCTGCAGAACCGCATCGTCAACGAGGCCAAGGTGGTGCGCGCCTTCACCTACCTGCGTCTGGCCAGCTACTACGGCGACGCCCCGCTCATCCTGCACGAAGTGACCGACGGCAACTACCAGTTCCCCGCCTCGCCACGCGCCGACCTCTTCGCTCAGATCGAGCAAGACCTGGAGGAGGCCATCGCTTCGGGCACCCTGCTCGAAAAGAAGGCTGTGACCGACCAGGTGGTGAACGTCACCAAGCAGACCGCACAGGCCCTGCTCGGCAAGGCCTACGTCTATGAGAGCACCTTCCTCGGCACCGACCGCTGGGCCGACGCACGCCAGGCACTGGAGGCTGTCATCAACTCGGGCAAATACGCTCTGGTGGATGTGGCACACTACCAGGACATGTTCCACAACAGCGGACGCTTCAGCACCGAGAGCCTCTTCGAGACCAACCGCATCCTCGACGCCCAGAACCTGGTGCGCGTCTATATGACCTATCGCCAAGGCTTCCGCGTGAACAACGTCGATCAAACCCAGCTCAAGGCCGCTGCCGCCGCCGGACTCATCGACAACACCTACAGCCAGGGCTACTTCAACGCCACCATCGACCTCTACAACACCTTCGTCGAACTGGAGGGTGAGGACGGAGCACGTCTCCATCAGGTGCTGATGCCCTACAAGGACATGGTCAAGATGCCCCTCTGCCTCGGCAAGCAGAAAAGCTTCTATGGTACCGAAGGCATCATGATGACTAAACTTGCCGCCCGCGACAGCGAACGCATCGCCAACCACATGTACGGCCAGGATATCGTCTTCCTGCGCTATGCCGACGTGCTGCTGCTCGCTGCCGAGGCCAACCTGCCCGCCCATGGTGGCAATCAGGCCAAGTGCGACGACTATATGAACCAGGTGAAGCAGCGTGCAGGCGAACTCAGCATGCCCGGCAACTACACCCTCGCCGACATCCAGAAGGAACGTCGCGTAGAGCTTTGCTTCGAAGGTTCACGCTACTTCGACCTCGTGCGCTGGGGTATCATCGCCGACGTCTATAAGGACAAGGGCAAGCGCGTGCCTTCGACCTACGGCCTCTGGGACCAGAGCGACAACACGGGCAACGAGCTCCACGAGAACGTGCAGGGCTACAACGTGGGCTACTACGTCAACACCAGCCATCGCGGCTGGATGGAGCGCTACAAGGTGCTGCCCATCCCGCAGGATGAGCTGAACGTGAACCCCATGATCGAGCAGAACGCCCTCTGGAAATAAACATTCACCCGACAAAGCCTACAAGCTATGCGCAACCTGATTATCACCCTCCTGCTGCTGCTCAGTGCGGCAGCAGGTGCCCAGACTCCCGTGATCGATATTGAGGGCGGCAAGGTGCAAGGCATCGACAGTCATGAGCCTGGCGTAGCGCTCTTCCGTGGCATCCCCTACGCTGCCCCTCCCGTTGGCGAACTTCGCTGGCAGCTGCCTCAGCCCGTCAAACCCTGGCAGGGCGTCAAGGTGGCCGACACCTGGAGCAACATCCCTCCTCAGCGTCAGCAGAATCCCACCTCTTTCTACTGTAAGGAATTCTACTGGGACGATGCCTGGACCCGCTCCGAGGACTGCCTCTACCTCAACGTGTGGGCACCCAAAGCCTCCATCGGTCATCCCGAGGCCAAGCTGCCCGTCGTGATGTGGGTACACGGCGGAGCCTACATGAGCGGCTACGGCTTCACCCGTCCCATGGATGGCGATGCATGGGCCAAGCGTGGTGTTATCCTCGTCACCATCAACTACCGCCTTGGCGTCCTCGGCTTCCTGCCCCACGAAGCGCTCTCTGCCGAAAGCGAACATCACGTGTCGGGCAACTACGGCCTGGCCGACCAGATCAAGGCCCTGCAGTGGGTGAGCGAGAACATCGCACAGTTCGGCGGCGACCCTGCGTGCATCACCGTAATGGGTCAGAGTGCCGGAGGTGCCAGCATCAAGAATCTCGTAGCTTCTCCTTTCTCGAAACCCTTCATCCGTCGTGCCATCATTCAGAGTGCAGGCGGTGTGGGCGAGTTCCTGTCCGATGGCAAAAAGGGTGAACGCGACTACGTAAAGGAAGGCACCGAGGCCATGAACAAGATTGGTCTGACCACCCTCAGTGCCATGCGTGCTGCATCGCCCGAAGAGGTGATGAAGGCTCCCGTCTGGGGCATCGCCGCCCCTCACGCCGATGGCTATCTGCTGCCCGAGACCTTCGACGAAGCTGTGATGGACAACACCGTGGCCGACGTGGAGTACCTCATCGGATGCACGCTCGACGACATCACCCAGCAGAACAAGCAAATCGATGCCTTCTGTTATGCCCGCGACTCACTGAGCCAGAAGCCCGTCTATCAGTACCTCTTCGCACGTAAGCTTCCCGGCACCGACAAGGCCGGTGCCTTCCATTCGGCCGAACTCTGGTATATGTTCAACACTCTCGGTCGCAGCTGGCGTCCCTTCACCCCCGCCGACTTCGATCTCTCGGAGCGTATGATGGACTATTGGACCAACTTCGCCAAATACGGCAATCCCAATGGCCCGACCCAAGGCTCCTGGCACCCCTTCACCCTCACTGATTCCTACGTAGAAGTACTCAACGTAAAAAACTGACACAACAACATGAAATCCTATAAGAACCTCCTTCTGCCGGCCCTCCTCTGCCTGGCAGCCACCACCACCCTACAGGCCCGCGAAGTCACCTCGTTCAACCAGGAATGGGGCTTCAAGAAAGGCGTATTCACTCCTTGGGGCGTCTATCCCAACATCCGCATCCCGCAGTGCGACACGCTGGTCAACCTCCCTCACACCTTCAACGAACATGACATCATGAGCGACGAAGGTTACTTCCGTGGCGAAGGTTCGTACATGAAGCACCTCGAAGTGCCCGAGGCATGGAAGGGCAAGCGCATCTTCCTCAAGTTCGAGGGCGCAGCACAGGTCGCCGACGTCAATGTCAACTTCACCCACGTGCTGGAACATAAGGGCGCCTACAATGCCTTTGCCATCGAACTCACCGACCGCGTGGACTACGGCAAGGACAACATCATTACCGTCACCTGCAACAACGCCCATCGCTTCGACGTAGCTGCCCAAGGTGGTGACTACAACGTGCCCGGCGGCCTTTACCGCGACGTCTGGCTCGAAGTGACCGACGAGGATGCTTGCATCTCGCCTCTCTACTTTGGTTCCGAGGGTGTATTGCTCCACCAGCGTCGCGTCACCGAGGAACGTGCCGACCTGATGGCAGAAGTGCATCTGCTCTCAAAGAGCGGATACAAGGGCTGCGAAGTGACCGTAGCGCTGCTCGATGCCGAAGGCAACACCGTCATCAGCAAGACCACTCCTTATATCAACAACGACCAGGCCATCATCAACCTTGCCATCGATCGTCCTCATCTCTGGAACGGTACCGCCGACCCCTATCTCTACACCCTCATCACCACCCTGAGCCGCAACGGCAAGGAGATCGACCGCGTCGAGGAACAGACAGGCTTCCGTTACTTCTGGGTTGATGCTGACAAGGGCTTCTTCCTCAATGGCAAGCACATCCGTCTGCGTGGCGTCAGCCGCCATCAGGAGTGGAAGGACGTATCTGCTGCACTGACCAAGGAGCATCACCTGGCCGATTATGACCTGATGAGCGAAATGGGCATCAACGCCCTTCGTCTTGCCCACTATCCACAGGCTCACTTCATGTTCGAGGAGGCCGACCGTCGCGGCATCCTGGTTTGGGAGGAGATTCCCTTCATCTGCAATTACATCAAGGACTCGATGGACGAAAACCTCCGTTTCCAGCTCCGCGAGATGATCATCCAGAACTTCAACCATCCCTCGATCTTCTGCTGGGGTCTCTTCAATGAGGTACCCGACGACCATTGCTCAATGACAGCCGAACTCAACGACATCGCCCACACCCTCGACCCCAGCCGCCTCACCACCGCCGCCACCTGCTTCGAAGGTGACTTCAACTTCATCACCGACCTCATGGGTTGGAACAAGTATGCAGGCTGGTACTACGGCACCTTCAAGGACTTTGCCACCATCTTCGACACCTGGCATGCCGAGCACCCCGACGTGAAGCTCTGCATCAGCGAATACGGCGCAGGCGCTGCCATCAGCCAGCACGTGGGCCGATATCGCGAAGGCGACGGCTCGGATGCGCGCAACTCTGCCCGCGGCCACTGGCACCCAATGGAGAAGCAGACCGCTTCGCACATGGCACACATCCGCATGATCGAGGAGCGTCCCTACCTGTGGGGCACCTTCGTCTGGAACATGTTCGATTTCGCCTCGTCGATGCGTCGTGAGGGCGACACCAACAACATGAACGACAAGGGTCTGGTAAGCCACGACCGCAAGGTCCGCAAGGATGCATTCTATGCCTACAAGGCCTACTGGAACAAGAATGAGAAGACCGTCCACCTCTGCTCGAAGGACTACACCCAGCGCAAGGAGGCACTCTGCGACATCATCGTCTTCACCACCGCTCCTTCTGTCAAGCTCTACATCAACGGCAAGCTCGTGGGCACGCAGAAGACCGATGCCTTTGCCACCGCTCAGTGGCGAGACTTCACGCTCCAGAAGGGCGAGAACCGTGTCGAGGTACGTACTGCTCACGGCAACGACTCGGCCACTTGGATAGTAGAATAACAGCCGAATTGAATAGCTGCTTTTTGTGTTCGTCCGCCAGTTGATGTGAATCAACTGGTGGATTTTCGGTTTTTTATTCCCGAAAAGTTGCAATTACAAGATTTTTCAGTTATCTTTGCAGCGCAAATCACTAACATTGCCCCGTCTTATGACTACACATACCGAAAAACTGATGCGCCAACTCACTCCACGCCGCATCATCTATTGCATCCTGCTTCTTCTCGCCCTTGTCGCCATCCAGGCGGTTTGCTACTTCACATCGCCCGATGCTGATCATCACCTGCCCACATCCGACTTCCTGCGTGTCGAGACCAATCTCTCCAGCCGCCAGGTACACACCCTGCGCGAGGGTGCCGATGGCTACATGTGGATTGGTACCGAACGTGGTCTCAACCGCTTCGATGGCCATCGCTACCTGCAGATCTTTGCCACAGCCGACACCTGCAGCCTCCAGAACAACGACATCATGGACGTGCAGCCCGTCATCGGCCATCCCGACGTGATGCTTGTCAAGACCTACTGCGGCACCAACCTGCTCTTCCCCGACTTCACGTCGAGGGTGCTCGATGGCAACAACGGCCTGATACGGCAATACAACGACAGCCTCTTCGTCAGCTTCGCAGGCGAGCGACTGAGCGTCATCGCCGTCGATTGGTGCCACCGCACGCGCCGCATCGTCAGGGAGCGCCCCATCAGCACCGCCTTCACCTCGCTGCAGGTGCGCTACGACTCGTGCTTCTGGGCCATCGGCAGCAATTCGGCCGAGATGTTTGATATTCAGTTGAACCACCTGAAGCAGACACCGCTGAGCTACCTGGGGCAGTATCCGCTGCGTCGCAACGACCGCGAATGCTGGGTGCTCACCTCCGAAGGATACCAGAGCATGAACCTTTCGACAGGCACGCTGAGCCACACAACCGAGACCGACTACGTGAACCGCCACATCACCCCCAGCGAGGTGCAGCTCTCCTATCTGCAGGACACCTGCATCATCCTCAAGGAGCGCAACCTGCCGGGCTTCAAGGTCTTCGACCTCGACCGCCTCACCCTCCGCGAAGAGGCGTTTCCCGAACAGGAGGCGTCGCAGATCGGCAAGGTGCTCATCGACTCGCGCCAGAACGTGTGGTGCGCCTCGCGCAGCCTGGGCTTCGACGTACACTTCGCACGCCGCTCCGCCTTTTCGGAGACAGGACCCCTGAGCCACTTCTTTGCCAACCGTGGCATCACCAGCCTGACCAAGCTGGCCGACGGGAGGATATGCCTGCTGCTCACACGCTCGAAGATCTACGCAAGCGATGCCCACCAAGGCGACATCGTGGAACTCGACACCTCGACCCTGCCCTTCTCGACCTTCACCCACCTCACCAGCCCCGACGGCGGCTCGCTGTTCATCATCGGACTCAGTCAGGCCGTGGAGTGCCGCGTAGGGCAACAGGGAGAGCTCATCGTCGAACGGCAATACAAGCTGCCCTGTGCGTCGATCCACGACATCTGCCAGGACGAGACGGGACGGCTCTGGGCAGCCTGCTCGAACGGATGCTACACCATCGACCCTGTCACCGGGCAATACAGCAATCTGCTCAGCCATCTCTCCAGCGCCAATGTCGTCAAACGATTGGCCGATGGACGCATCATCTTCGGTTCACAATCGGGTGGCATCTCCATTATCTCGCCCGAAACGATGACCGAACGTCATTACGACCTGCCCCTCGACAAGCCAGGCTTTTTCAGCTGCCGCGATCTCACCGAGGATGCCCGAGGCAACCTCTGGATAGCCACCATCGGCATGGGACTGCTCGAGCTGGACCTCCCGACGGGCGAAGTCACCCGCCACCGTGCCCCCAACGTCTGCGACGACATGAGCTGCCTGCTGGCCGACCCCAGCGACGGCACCATCTGGATAGGTACGCTCAACGGCCTCTCGCACTTCGACCCCACAAGCGGGCAGTTCATCACCTTCTACGAAGCCGACGGCGTTCAGGGCGACGAGTTCTTCGAACGCTGCGCCATCTACGGCCCCGACAGCACGCTCGTCTTTGGCGGCAAGCTGGGCCTCACCCTCTTCTCGCCCTCGCAGGTCACCCCGCAGATGAGCCGACGGTTGAAGCTCTCGCAGGTACTGGTGGGCAGCCACATCCTCACCCCAGGTTACCGAGGTCATGGTTATGCATTCGAGACCGATGCCACGGGCGAGCCCCAGCGCATCACGCTTCCCCACGACATGGAGAGCCTGCGTCTGTGCCTCTCCACGCTCAACTTTGGCGACTATTCCCGTCCCAACATCATCTATCGTCTCAAGGGCTTCGACCGCGACTGGCAGTGGGCACTCACGCCCGACATCACCTATAGCCAGCTCCTCCCGGGCAACTATACACTCGAGATACAGTCGCACGACCAGAATGGCAACCTCCTGCAGGCCCTCTCGTTCGACATCGTCGTCACCCCCTCCTGGTGGCAGTCGTGGTGGCTCAAGTACATCATCTATCCGCTGTTCATTCTCGGCCTGCTGGCCTTGGCCTTCTCAGTGTCGATGCGCGCCCTGCAGCGTCGTCGCCGCATTCGTGACTCCCTGCGCGAGAAGGTAGCCATCCGTTATGCCAGCGACATGAACATGCGCTTCTTCACCAATATGGCGCATGAGTTCCGCACCCCGCTCACACTCATCTCCGGTGCCAACGGGCTGATTTCCAAGGCTGGTCGCGACGAAGGCGAAAAGCACGCTCTCGACATCATCACCAACAACACTCGTCGTCTGCTGCGTCTCGTCAACCAGTTGCTCGACTTCAATAAGCTCGAACACGACATGATACGCCTCAGCGTGCAGCCCGTCCACGTTCCAACCATCATCCAACAGCTTGTCCAGCTCTATCAGATTGGATTCAGCGAACGTCATATCGCCCTCAACGTCGATCTGCAGGGTGTCAGCAATCCCGTCTGGATCGACCCCGACAAGTACGACAAGATCATCGGCAATCTGCTATCCAATGCCCTGAAGTTCACGCCAAAGGACGGCAGTGTCACCATCGCTGTGCATATCGAAGGCGACTTGATGACCACCGAAGTGAGCGACACTGGCATCGGTGTCCCCGACAATATGCTGGAAGCCATCTTCGAACGCTATTACCAGACCTCCGAAGGCGCTATGAAGCAGAATGCCACCGGTATCGGCCTCTGCTATTGCCGCGGTCTGGCACGTCTGCATCACGGCACCATCATCGCTCGTCACAATACCAATGCCGAACAAGGCACCACCTTCGTCCTCACCCTCCCCATCGTGCGCGAAGCATATCAGGAGTCCGAGATCAATCTTACCATGGCCGAAGCCGTCTTCCAGAGTGCCGAAGATGCCTCCAATGCGTCTGCCGAATCCCTCGAAACGCACATCGAGACACCTTCCGAACCAAGCGAAGAGACAGCCATCAGCGATTCACTGCCCACCGTGCTCGTTGTCGACGACGAACCCGAAGTCCTCAATTTCCTGCGTCTCATCCTCAGCAGCAACTACAATGTGCTCACACAAAGCAGTGCCACCGAAGCACTCGCTGCCATGACGCAGCTCAAGCCCGACCTCATCGTCAGCGACGTGATGATGCTGGGCATGGATGGACTGAAGTTCTGCCAGCTTCTCAAGGAAGATGTTGCCTACTGCCACATCCCCGTCATCCTGCTCACTGCCAAGGCTTCGCTCGACGAACGCATCGAAGGTCTCAACGTCGGTGCCGATGCCTACGTCACCAAGCCCTTCGAACCCGCATATCTGCTCGCCCTCATCCGCAGCATGCTCGACAATCGCCAGCGCGTCCAGCATCTCCTGGTCTCCACTGTCAGTGTCCCAAAGACCGAAACCGAGTCTTCCCTCTCTCCCCAGGATGCCGACTTTATGCAGAAGTTCTACGACTACATGTCCGAGCATCTTGCCGATGCCGAACTCGATATGGAGCAGCTACCCCGCACAATGATGATGAGCCGTTCGAAGCTCTACTACAAGGTAAAGGGCCTGACGGGCCAGACGCCCAATGCCTTCTTCAAGACCTACAAGCTCAATCGTGCCGCCGAGATGATACGCGAAGGCAAGGAGAAACTCTCCTACATCGCCGAGCTCACCGGCTTCTGCGGTTCCTCCCATTTCGCTGCAAGCTTCAAGAAGCAGTTCGGTGTGCTCCCCAGCGAATACGCCACCCGCCAAGGTTGAAATTACATTTGCAGCGTTTCAAAAATAAAATGCCATGGCTACCATCAACGTTTACGTTTGGGACCAGCCTCTCATCGAGGCCCGAAGGGGTTAAACTCTTGTCGAGGCGACAATTTCCGAGGTCCCTCCTCCCTTTTGTCGCCATTCTCCCCAACTGTCGCCATATCCCGACCAGATTTCCAAAGGAAAATTTGCCCATCTCGCGTGGTTACTTTATCTTTGCAGTACAAAAACCCAACAAGCCGTCCGTTCAAAAGCGGATGCTCCAGTATTAACAACTAAAAAAACAACTGCAATGGTAATCACAATATTCATCATCATCGAGGTCCTCTTCTCCGCCACCCTCTTCATCGGCACCCACCTCGTCGAGAAGCTCAGCGACGACGAAGTCAAGCCACACCAGCATCGATTTACGACCAAGATCTAAGAGATCGCGGTTACAGTGTCAAGTTCATCAATAGCCTCGAACTCGAGTACAACAGGAACTTCCAGGTCATCGAACTCGATGACTAATCACTACAAACACTAACCTCATAACAAACATATAAACAACAAATTCCCCGCCACCCACTGCTGGCGAGGAATTTTTGTATTATCTCACTTTTTACCTCATCGTGTGCCCTCTTTCGGAGCAATCTCAGCAGATTCAGACTCAAGCGAATCCGAAACCTCATTAGAATCCTCTTCCATCTCCTCGTCTTCCCAACCCCAGGGATCGTCCATAGTCTCCTCCGATTGCACATCCTCGTCCGAAGAATCATCATTCCAGATCCAGGAGAAAACGTTCGACAAAAGGAAGAGGAACAACCAGGCCAGGAAGAGTTTCTTGTAGATGGTTTTCGCCCTCTTCATCTTTTGCGCAGTCTGCTGATCCTGAGTCTCCTCGCTTACGCTTCCCGCATCCTTCCGAGGCGCAGGTTCCTCTTTCCTGGCTTTCGGAGGTGCAGGGTCCTCTTTTCTACCCGCAAAGTGCGATCTCTCATCCTTGTTGTAGGATGAGCCACCGTATGATTTCTCATACTCTCCCTCTCTATTTTGATAATCCTTTCTCATAGCACATTATGTCATCGTCCTTCTATAGATGAACCTCCCGTTTTTATTTCACCATTGTAAACAAGTAGTATTCAATACATTAAATGGCGATTTCCAAATAAGCACGAAAATTTTTGCTTATTTTACAATATACCGATTAACCCTCATTAATCTATTAGAATCCATACCGTTCACGGGTATGTCTCAGCGTGTTTTCTCCTACAGTATAAGCATAGCAGGCAGCTGGCATGAAGTGCAGAACAACACTTTCCATCTCTTTGTCGGTAGTTATTGTTTCGGTTGTCACAATAGCCTCCTTCAGTCCGTTTTTCGGCAAGTACCATAGAAGCGAAGCCAATTCCCCAGGGTGTTCTACATAGCGGTCACTCCATTTGATCTCGACACCCCAAATCGGCTTCTGTTTGGCAACATCAATGCCAACAATGTCCACCTCTCCCTGTTCTTTATTATTCAAACGCCAATTAGCAAACGAAATATCCGCCCCCTGTCGAGGAATCCATTGCGCATAAATAGCGGTCTCAACCAAATTACCAATTTCTTCATCCGACAAACGGATAGGTTGGAACAAGGCACATCTCAACGATGGATTGGTCAGATAAATCTTGAAGCTCACTTCCCTTTGATAACGTTTGGCAGTATCATCAGTCCTATGAATAACCTTAATCAGAAATGCCGCCTCAAGATATTCTATGTATTTCCGAAGCACATCCTTTCGGACGCCCGATTCCTTCGACATCGCCTCGTATGAGAACTGGCATCCCGAATGATAAGCAATCATTGTAAACACCGAGTTCAATTCCTGAACATCCTGAATTCCATATAAGCTCGGCAAATCCCTCAAAAGCACCTTGTCGATAATGTCATGACGGATGAACTGTCCAGGATTCTCCCGGATATTCTCATTGAACACCACTTCAGGATAACCTCCATAATTGATATAGTCAACAAATAGTTCATTCAGTTTGCCAATATCCATAGTACCCCAATAAGGAGTTAGTCCCGAATCCCACTGCATCTGACATCTGATCATCAACTGATCGTATCCCTTCAAATGTATGTATTCATAAAACGTAAGCGGTGGCAACTTGAAATCCGTGAAACGCCCTGCGCCGCTCTCATCACTTCGTTTCTTCAATTCAGCAGCAGCCGATCCACTGGCCACGAACTTAACGTTCTTGTATGTATCAACCAACGATTTCAAATTCACTTCCCAATCCTTCAGATACTGAATCTCGTCGAAAAACACAAAGAACTCTTCTTTCGTATCAATCGGTTTACCCAACGTTTGTCTCGAAAGATTGAACAACTGTTCCAAATAGATCTTGTTATAAATCGGAGTCTCCACCGATATATAGATGATATTCTGGGCAGATACGCCATCGTCTATGAGTCGTTGGATTGTATGATATAGCATCACCGTCTTGCCAACACGTCTAGGGCCCATTAAAATTAAAGCCCTCTTCAACTCCTTATTAGTTACCAACGGATAGAAAATATCCAGATACAATCGCGGTGACATTTCTTTGTAGAAAGAAGGTATTTCGCCCTCAGTCCACCAGGGATTGTCCACTCTCAATCGACCTACAATTTGTTTTTCAAGCAATGCAGTATATTCCATAAGTACATAATTTTTGCGCAAAGATATGTATTTTATTCCAAATAAGCAAAATTTTCTATACTTATTTTCCAAAAAACTATCAATTTAAACGAAAATAGTCTAAAATTTATTCTTAAATTCCATAAAAAAGAACAAAGTGGCATGCCTACGAACATTTCACAGCCTCAAAAAGATATTCGTGTCTCAAAAGCCCAAATCAGTGCAATCCGTGGCATCTATATCCCTCAAAATATTAAATTATCATTAACAAACGACAGAAAATTTGGAACATAAAGTAAAAATCCTTATCTTTGCAGCGAGCTTTCCGGGAATAAAAAACAAACCATTAAATAACAATCAAAAACACAACTTTATGAAAAAGTCAGTTATCTTCGTTCTTACACTCGTTCTTGCAATCTGTCTTCCACTCCACCTCAATGCCGACAACGACCGGGTGATCACCTTCGACCGTCTGCCCGCCACCGCCCAGGCAATGCTCAAGCAGAACTTCGCCGACAAGACACCCCTCGCAATTACCGCCGATCGCGACGACTACAAGGTAATGTACCAGAGCGGCGAAAAAGTAGAATTCGACAAGAAAGGCAACTGGCGCGACATCGAATGCAAGGGAAGCCAGGTTCCCGCCAATCTCATTCCCGCAGAGATAGCAGCCAGTGTCAGCTCCAGGTTCCCAGGCGCAACCATCACCGAAATCGACCGCGACCGCCGCGGCTACAGCGTCAAGCTCAGCAATGGCCTCGAACTCGAGTTCAACAAGAAATTCCAGATCGTCGAACTCGACGACTAAACTTTCCGCGACATATTGCATCCCGCGAGGCCCAGCAGCATCACAAACATCACAACTATTCTGAAAAACATATCATATAGAGTGTTACATCCGCAGAGATAAAATTTCATTAACGAATAATTAACGGCCCATTATACGATCATTAACGTTAAAAAGATCCGTGTCCATCCGTGCCATCCGTGTGCCCTTCACCCCCGCTTCATTTCCTCCCCTTGTTTCAGTCGCAGCCGTTTTGGCCGCCTATTCGCGCAAAAAAAACCCGCCACAACAATGCGACGGGGGAAAAAGAATATTAGACCTTCAATTAGAACTTGTATCTCAAACCAGCGCTCAGGGTGCCCTGCTCACCGAAGCCACCTTCAACGAAACAGCGGAACGCCTCCGAACCACCCTCCACGCCAAGAAGCGAAGCCTGGATGTTAGGGATGACCGTCGTATCAGAGTAGTCAGTGCCACCGCTCTTGTCATCCTTCTGGGTCTCGTGCATGATGGTGATACCAACACCGACTTTCGAATAGAGGCCGAAGTACTTCATGCGAAGCCAGTCGAACTTGGCAGCTGGGATGATGCTCACGTTCTGACGCTTGGCCTTGCCGCTCAGTTCCTTGTGAGTCTTGTCGTTGACGTTGTCTTTCCAGGTGTAGTACATGTCGCGGCTCAAGCCATTGAATGCAACGAAACCACCGAGGCCGACGTATTTGTTCACGTGGTAGAAGTATTCAGCCGAAATCGTGGGGATGTAGCTCTCGTCACCGTAGGTATAGTAGGCAGTACCAAGGCCACCCGTGATGACTGTCGAGATGGCAGCCTCAAGGCCGATGGTGGCGAAGTCAGCAATGCCGCTGACGATCTCACTCGTGGCACCTGCGCCCACGGCGATGCCAAACTCATGGCGGGTGTTGTAGTACTCATTAGACTGTGCGTTGGCGTTAACGCTCATACCTGCAAGAACGATTGCTGCGAAAAGGGTGTTGATCTTAGTTGTCATAGTTTTTATTTTTTTAATTGTTATTAATTTTGTTCGTTTTAGTGTCTCACCGAGCAGTTGTTTATCGGTTTTGACGCTGCAAAGGTACGGCCTTTTTCCCGTCCCTCCAAACATTTTATGCAAAAACTCATCAACACCAGGCGACACACCGCCCAAATAACGACAAACGCGACAAGCCCCTTCCGGAACTGTCGCGTCGTGCCATCATTTTCTTTCATTTTTACTTGTCATTCTCAAATTTTGGTCCTATCTTTGCAGCACAGTTACAAGGACGACTACTACACCTTCGACACCCACTTCGTGGCCAATCAGCCATTCGAGCCGTTTTCCGAACTCTGGGACAAGGTCGAGGAGATACCGGTCGAAGTGTTCCAGCAGGTCATGGAGCGGTACGACAACTGCATCAGGGAAATCCTGTCGATGGACTTCGAAAAGACTCCCCTCCGCAGAAGAAGAGATATCGACGAATACTACTACACCATCAACAAGAAAAACGGGAAAGCAATCTTTGGCCGCGTGATAGACGAATACCGCACGGAACAGATCACAGTTTATCCCTCAGGGTATAGTTTCAACAGCTGCATATGCAACACCGATTATATGCCACCTAAAGCCCGTTACTACAGCATCGACCCAATGACCTTCCAGAAGGTCCAGAAGATGCACGACGTCCTCAACACCACCCTCTTGACACTCATCAACTCTTATTTGGAATAGCACCACGCCCATTGTTCTTGCGCAGTATCCATTGCCATTTGGCAAACAAATATGGGATATAAAAGAAGGTGAAAATGGAAGCCTTCGAAATGCAGCCTTATCTGCATTCGAAGAAGGGGCCCCATTCATGGGGACGGCCTTAGCCGCATATAAACAATGTCTTCAATAGCCCGTCTCTCAATCCGGAAAATGAGCAGGTCCAATACCTGCAAAAAATCGCACTGCGTGCGGAAAATCCTGCGGCCCCAAGCGTTTTTTTTACTTGGACTCGTTTTATTTTCTGCACGAAGTGCAATTTTCACCTTCTTAAAAATCTTTAGTATCCGGACAGTCTTTTTCTGGCGAAGCCTTTTTTCAGCCTCCAAAATTTGGAGGCCTTTTTCTCTTCATTGGTGTTGGCACATCTTAGATGTGCGCATAGATTTAGTGCCAGTCAGCTAGGAGAACTCGTTCTCATAGAAGACCGGCACTAAGGCTATGCATCAGGGACGCAGTCCCCAACACCAATGAAGCTTTTTTTCAAATTATAAACCACCTATATTAATGGTCATTAACGATTAATTATACGGTCATTAACGTTCAAAAACAAATCCCCACCAAGTCACCGTTCAGCACATACTCACCATGCAGGATGCTGAAATGCACATCCTCCATGCCAATCACCACCCTCCCCATCGACCTCTCCTTCAGGATCATCCTTCCCGTGAAAGATGTAGCATAATTGCGACTGTCGCTCGACAGCGCAGCGCAGAAATCCACACGCTCCAGTTTCAGCTCCTCGCCCACACGCGTATCATTCTTGACGCAACAAATCAACCACAAGCTCGTAAAGACATCCTTCCCATCCGTATAGGCAATAATCTCAAAACACCCCGGCTGATCCTTCGGCATAGGGATATAATCCGCCATCATCCGCAACTCACCATCAGGTCCCGTCAAGGTCAGCTCGTTACCCTGAACGACCTCCGACGCAGGATCATCCCCAGTAGCATCCGCCCTCTCCCGCGACATATTGCATCCCGCGAGACCCAGCAGCATCACAAACATCACTACTTTCCTGAAAAACATATCATATAGAGTATTACAAGAAAACATCCTACCTATCGGGCACAAAGATAGCGCATTTCTTCATCATCTCCAAATCTTTTCCCGATTTTCTTTCGCTATTGAGGCGCAGAGGGAGGAAATGAGAAAAATAATAATGATAAAAGTAATATTTCACCTTTTTTATCATTTTATTTGGCAGTTTCAAAAATTTACTATATCTTTGCACCGCATTCAAATACTTAAAGACATGACCAAGGATGAACAAAAGCTATATTGGTTAGAGCTAGCTGAATATGATTTAGATACAGCGCAAGCCATGTATGACACAAAACGTTGGCTATATGTTGGTTTCATGTGCCATCAGGTATTGGAGAAATCCATGAAAGCTTTTTGGTGCGCAACAAAGCCAGAAGATCCGCCATATTCTCATAATCTGATGAGCTTATACCAATCTACTGAATTGTCAAAGATCATGTCGCAGGAACAGGTATTGTTTATTTCTCAAATAATGCCCATGAACATCGAAGCACGTTATCCTTCTTTCAAGGAAAGACTGTTTCACAGCCTCACTCCTGAGTATTGCAAACAGATGTTGGACAACACAAAAGACTTTTTTCAATGGATAAAGAGCAAGTTATAAGTCTTGTGAAAGATTACAAGAATGTCATATCTAATGAGTTCTCCTCATTAAAGGTATTTCTTTACGGATCGTACTCCAAAGGGAATGCCCGAAAGGATAGTGACATAGATGTAGCCGTGATTGTGCCCTCCATAGGGGATGATTGGTTGTATAAGTCCTCACGATTATGGTATGCCACTTTAAAAGTAAGCACAAAGATAGAGCCCGTTCTATTAGAAGAGGGAGATACTTCCCCTCTCTATCATGACATAATGAAAACGGGTATAGCTATTTGACGCATAAATACAAGACCAGATAGTCAAAGTCAGTAAGATTGGTTGGCTGATTGACTATCTGGTCTTTTTTATTTTCGCCTTCTCAGATTCCACCATGATAAACGGACAAACAAACATTTTCCCGATTTTCTTTCGCTATCGAGGTGGAGAGGGAGGAAATGGGATAATAATAACGAAGTTTTCTCATCCCTACCAATTCATGTCAATTCGCGGCAATTCTTGTTAAAGGAAAACCGACTTGCAAACATCTATCGACAGAAAATGGAAAAACGTATTTTTGCATCACAAATTTGTGTCATGACACAGAAATTTAAAGCAAAACGTCTTTATATTCAGTCGGCATATGCCCTGCCATCTAAAGATAAGGTGGATCAGGAGCAGGATTCGTTACTTCATATTGCTGATGGGTTCCGAAAAATAATCATTGCCGGAGATAGGTTCTTCTCTGGCTATAACGAAGAAGGCATATTGATGGTAAGCCTTTACGATTTCCTTCTTGGGAAAATAGACTTGTGGAAATAACGTCGGAAACGCGGAACGATGATATATAAAGAAACGGATCCCGCAACCATTTTCCCCATTTTTCTGTGGAACGATTTTCGGCAGGGAAGAATGAAAAACCCGAAGGGTGACGGATGTGGAGAGATTGGCAGAAGAAAGCTCGCTTTCAGCTGACAAACTCGCCATATACGTCAGTGCTTCATCAGAAGCACTTCATTCTTTCATGCCTATTTTTCGCCCTTTCTCAAGATAGTTCGGCAATCAGCTCAGCCAGCCCCGTGCACACCCCATCAAACAGCCGATACATCAGCTCGGGCTCCTGCTTGGTGGGGATATACACCAGGACCTTCTTGCCCGCACCAGCGAACCAACCAGCCTCGGTATGGGCCGAACGTCCACAGGGGAGGACTAGCACACAGGCATCGCAGCTGCGCATCGCCTCGATGTCATTCTTGAACTGAGCCTCCGCCTTCGGATGCATCAGTTGCCTCTTGTACTCCTCCGGTGTCCACTCCATATAGTCCTCCGCGATGTCCGACCACTTGAAGCCATGGCCACCCGAAGGTGGATTCCTGAAGTCATACACCTCATGTCCCGCCTCACGCAGCGCCTTCACCACGTCGGGATAATACTCGTTTCTCCAGCTGCTGGCGATATAGAGTTTCATAGGAACGCCTATATTTATTCAATACCCAAATAAACTCGTCTGTACCATTTTGCCCACTCAGGCAAATGTTTGGCAGCAGCATTCACAAGATCTGTGGACTTAAAGGCAAAGAATTTGGGAAAGTGATTAATGAGCTCCCGATATTGATTCATTCTCTTGTCAAGGAACGTGTTCTCCGGATGAGTGACAACCGAGAAATAGACCTCATCAAATGGGCTTTTCTCTTCAAGTTCCACTTCCAAGGCCAGCATCTGATTACGCCAGAGCTGGTTCATACCACCTCTGAACGGACATCCCTCGCCTTCGTATTTTCCGCTGAAGAACGAAGCGTGTTTATCCATTATATCCCAGTAAAGGTAATGACAATGTTTATGATAATAGCACTTGTCATGGTCTTTCAGGAGATCATCAATGCCACAAGAATTGCAGAATTCCTTCTCTCGATCAGAAATAATCTTTGAACGATAGCCCCCACATGTCGAAAAATCCCTTTCAGTCAACTTGTGCTCAATAAGCCAAAGGCACAGCTTTCCGGCTTTGTTGATATATGCTATGGCCACATCCGCATCTGTTCCGGCGGCAGGGCTATGGTCACCCAGCAGGCCCTTGAATTCTGCTTTAGATGACCCCCAATACTCAAAGCAATAACCATTTCGAAGTTGGTCTCTATCGATGTGGTCGAAACCTTCAGGCGCTACTCCAGACTTTATAAGAATCTGGTCAGCATATTCACTTTTCAAAAATGGCACAAACAGGTTGAGACATGCAGTTTGAGAACTTGCCACATGAGGAGCAAAACGATGAGGCTTGTAGGCGAACGGTTTATTTTGTATGTCCTTCACTGTCTCCTTAATATCCTTATATATCATAAGGGGTATTTTCTCATCGCGATATGGCTTTTGAAAGTAAGGGCTATCACCATTAGCAGGAATAACCACGCCCTCACTATTGAGTATTTCCCTCTTGTAGTTTTTTAAACGATCATAGACATCCTTCTTAAAATCCTCGTATGACATAACTTGTTATTTATTTATGGTAATTATAATACAATACTGGGCACAAAGATGAGAAAAATTATTTTTGGGTGAAGCATTTTGTTAAGACAGTTTTATTTCTTTAGCCTAAAAACCATTGATCATGCTGAGCATTACCAACCATTTTTCTACATCTGCCATATCGTTTGATATAGGGAATGGTTTCCCATTGAAAGATATTACATATCCGCCCTCAGGGAGAGATTTTACTCGAACAAGGTAGCCTGAAGATTTCTTCAATTCTACAAATGCACCTTCAGGCCCATTGAAATGGCCGATACGGGTGGGATTGGAAAGCTCATTCGAGATATTCTTGTTTGCATAAAGATACAAGGTCAGTAACTCATATCTGACAGCATCTGTGCGCTGCTGGCTGGAACGATAAAGGTATAGATGACCCGATTGATCAAAATGGATATATCGTTTATTCGTATCAACGGTTTTGAAAATGCGTTTCAATTCCTCATCTGTAAGATGACAAAAGAGATACCTGAAATCCGTCTTAGGTATTCTAGAAGCATTAGATATATATTTTGTTAAGAATACATCATATGGCAATGAATAATTTACAGGCTGAAGCCATATATCCATCAGTAATTTGATTAATTCACCATAAACGCCTTGTTGGTTTTTATTTCTCAAATGTCGTTTCCAACTAATATCGCGGTCGTCATTCAACGTGCCTAGGCTCCCCCAAACGTTATCGCCATTAAACCTATAGTCCTTTACAGACAAGCATGCTTGGATTAATAGAATGGCTGTCCTTGTTTCATTTATGGAAGTAGCAGAAAAGAGATTATTCAGCTTAGCTACATATTGATTAAACATTGTAATGTAATAACAACCTTTAACTTTAGCCCATGAAAGAGGAGCTATGATTTGTCCCCAAAGATAGGGATTGTCTTCAGCTGCGAATATAGCTTTTTCCCAATCTTGAGCAGAGCCAAAGGCTTTTGCCATTCCGAGTCTCAAACTAGCCTTTATCGCTTCCTCATCCAGTCTTTCTTGCTCTTGACCAAAGCCATTTTTAACTATGAAAGATGCGATAAAAATGAGCATCTCATTGCCTTTCACTCCATGATGGTAATTTTTAAAATATTCTTCAAGCCATAAATCAATAGCTTTAATCGCATCTTTAACACGGCTTGGATTGTCAATTCTGACGTTCTTATTAGCTGCCAGGAACACATTTCTGGCAAAGCGTATCCAATCTTTGAAATTGGAAAATTCTATCGTATTTGCTATCAATGTTTGGGCATTTACTTTTTTTAAATAGCCCACCATCGCATAAAACAAGACACGTGTTTCGTGGAGAAGAGTATCATCCAGAAAATCGTCCAATAATGTTTTGTCGCTTAAGGCATGTATTTTCAGACCTTGGTTGTGCAAATAATAGGCTATATCTTTCCAATTTGAATTGTCTTTATAAATCAAATTATTAATATCATCAAAAATCTCCTCTAAGTTGATTTGGGAAAATGAGGAGGTTGAAGCGCTCTTCTTCCCTCTCTCATATCTTGCATACCTGAAATAGTTGTCTGCAACATTGTCAGAGTCTTTGAAAATACAAGATTCAAGCATCTGTCCTGGAGAATCCTCTCCTCCAATAGGACTTGTGTATTGGATATCAGACTTGAAGAAAGACTTTCCTATCATCCTTGTCAACAGGTGTTCCAACTTTTGCTCAACTTTCTTCACATCATCCAATGTGAGGTTAACAGACAGATTAGAACTATCCCAACAATAGTCTATCCAATCATTGTCTATTTGTTTGCGCCAGTGGTTAATAATTGATGAATGTTGTATTTCCAATTCCTCCTCAAGTGAGGATTTAAGGATGTCGTAAGTAGATAATTCCTTGCCTCGGGCATTCATCTTCTCAAACAACTCGTCTCCATCACAAATGAGGCTATCCAATAGTTCGAAAGTAATATTATCCAATTTTGAAGAATCGGCTTTATCCAAATCAAAACCTTTGTCTTTTATTATTTGACAGGCAGTTTCGATCACAACTATCATGGAGTGAATGTTAGGATCATTATGCCAGTCCCACTTGAATTCATCCATTTCTACAAAATGTTCGAATAAGGATGGCATATGAACTAAAGGATAAGCCAGCCTGTTTGCAATCTTATCAACTTTACCATTAGCATTTTCTTCAGTATTCCATCGTTTCATATTTTTCCTGTTGGCCTCTTTAGTATCCTCTACAAGTTTGTTCCATTCCCCCAAAATTGTATGAGCATCTTGGTTAACCAGCCAATGGCAAAACTCCTCACTTGTTTTTCTGGTCTCATAGACGAATAGGGAATGATTTTGAGCATCTTTCAAGTCGGCATTCCTGCCCAGCATCCAGTGAAGAAGGAACAGAGTGGTCAATCGCTGCTGCCCATCCAAAGGCTTGAACGTGCCATTGGATGTTATTCCATAGACAAAGTCCAAAGACAGGTCGTTTCTGTTCCCAAATATGACATCAATCATATCGGTCAGCATATTTACCCGTTTTTTCTTTACGGAATCAGTCTCTCGACCCTCTGCATAATCACGTTGTATCTTAGGAATACATATTGGTGTCAATTTTGATTGACTATTGAAAAGAGAATAAAGATTTATTGCGCTCATGATAGGAATTTTTTTAGGGTGTTATAAATGGCATTGGCATAATCAATCTGGTCTTCTTCATTCCATCGCTTGTTATTAAATGAAGAAGGATTGCCCTGAATGTCAGAGTAATATTTTAGAAAGAGATATCTTGTGCAAGGAGGAATATATTCTCCTTCTTGATCTCTTCCCTTAATGGTGCGCAGCTTTATAGGGAACAATGCATTCTTGTATTCACGATTGATGGAACTATTCAGGAGTGTCAAATTACCTATCCAATGTTTATCAAATCTCTTATACTCTGGAGCGTAATAATTCTCAACTTTTTGCCGATAGACATCAAAATTATTTTGTTTCATTCCTTCACCTTGCTCATAAAGAGTTGTCCCATCTTGAATCAATTTATCTAATTCATTGTAATCTGCGGAAGAAGGGGTCATCGTTGACTTATCATCATCCAAAGCGGACAAGGCCTGTTCTTTCACCCAGTCCAAACGTTCTTGAGGTTTAACGATTGCATTTTCTGTCTGTGAATTGACGTGTTCAATATCGTATTTCCTTTCTCTATATTGATGGAAAGAGAATCTTTCCTTATGTTTTTCACTTACCTCGACATTGAAAAGAAGTAATATTCTACGAATGAGTTTTTCATTCCTGTCATAACGCAATGCGAAGACATCATCGTTGGTTTTGACCTGGCCTTTTACCAAATTAATGACCGTACTATCGGCGTTCTTTCCTTTATTTGCCTTGATATCTTTAAGGATACCAGCAGGTGACTTTCCACAATCTATCAAGAATCCAATATAATTATGCAACGTGGTGTTCTCGTGCCATTTGCACAAGATGTCAAAATGACGAGTTACCACTTCCCACTCTTTCTCCAACTGATTTGAATTATGTTTCGTCAGCAAGCATTTCATATCTTTATAGAAATAGCGATATGAATTATCTGTTGAAGAATTAGGGTCACTTTCACGAATGAAATCGAACAAAAAGTCCAGACGGTTTTCATACGTTCTTGTCTTAGGACTAATAGCATTCCAAAACTCATTGTCTTGGAATTTTCTTTCCATTTCATCCCATCTGCGGACCAATGTTTCCTCATCAATAATGCATGTGCCACCATTTTTTTTGTCAACTTTCACACACAAAAGGAAAAGGGCTTTTAGGAGTTCAGAATTGGCCAAACTGATTTTTCCGCCATTCAACCTATTGAATATTGCAATATCATCTACAAGATTCACAGATGTCGAATTCGAGGGATTTGACGGATTAAGGGGAGATGCGTTATACCAGATGAAGAGAGCTCTCAGATCTGGATTAAAGATTGGAACTCTTGAGTTATCCGCACAAAACAACGCGTCATTGAGATTGGCTTGTCTTTGCATACTATTAGAAACCTGATTATCATACCAATCTTTAATTTTGTCTTTAGCTTTTCTTACAAAGAAGGAATCGAGGTTCTCATTTGGTAAAGGATAATCATAGCCTGGAGATGATTGGGCATAAGTAATCTTACCGAAATCAATATCAGGTCTATTTGCATATTCAATTGTATACAAAGGAAGAAGACCTTGGTTTAGTTTTTCATTGAGGCATTTCAACAGTAGAAGCATAGTCGTAAGACGCTGTTGACCATCCAACACATCCCAAACCAAACGGCCATTGTTATCGTAACGAGGTTTTACCATTAAAGGTTGCAAATAGTAGTTTGTCTTGATGCCAACATTCTTGTCGACAAAATCAGTTAAGTCATTAAGCAAGTCATCAACCTGCCTAACTTTTTGGTCTCCAGGACCGGTGCTTGATTCCCATCGATATCCTCTTTGGTAAGAAGGAATGACGAAGTGATAATCACCTGTCAACAGTTCACTAACTGGCATCTCCAACGGTTGTTGCAGGTTAACCAGATTTAAAGGTAGTGATAAGTCCATAATTATATTATAATTAAATGATTCAACTAACTTGTTTATGCAAATTCTATGTTTTCACCTAAAGTCCTAATTCGAGTTTTATCTGAGAATAGCTAGGAACAACAAACAAATGCTCTATTCGGAATCGCCTAAGATCAGTAAAAGGATAATCGATGTTATTGGTGTAAAGATAAATGAGAGAATTATCCACAGGAGGACACTTCTGTTCCTCCTGTGTGCCATCATGCCCGCTATTATAAAAAGACATGTTGTGAGCATTGTGACTTATTGTTTGATGATTCTCTTCAATTCTTCTACACCCAGAACCTGTCCATCCTTGCCCCGGTGGAGCATAGCATGGCAATTAGGACAAACGGGAACCATATCTTTAACGGGATCAATCTTGTACTCCTCCCCTATTGTAGAGATGGGGACAATGTGATGGACGTGAATAAAGCCTTTGCCTAATTCACCATACATCTTTTCAAAATCCATACCGCATACCGAGCATTTGTAGCCATGAGCCTCGATGCATTTCATTCTTGCATCATAGTCTCGCTCATATTTGTTGACATATACTCTTTTAAGAGCACCCTCATAATAGTCCTTGGTGTCTTCTATTTCATCATAATCATTAGGTTGAGAATCGAAACAGGAAAGGATATATTCAAGCAGCTCTCCGGTCAATTTTCTTGGCCGCAGAATCATCTTCACACCATGCGTTGATAATTTGCTATAATGCAAGTCTTGTGAATTTGTTTCTTGCAAAAGCTGCATTCTGAAATATGGTTCATCAGGATCAAAAGCCTCTTTAGGAGAATGATCTTTACCCCAATACTTGGTGTCGTTTATTATGTCTCGATATGGAATGTTTGTCTGTGTGACAGTCATCTTATAGCAAATCTGCTGAATCGGTCTTGTTCGATAAATAAAAACGATATCCCCTGGCTTAGTAGAAAAGTCTTGTTGCCAATCCATGCTCAAATGTTCTTTAATGTGATTTGCCACATTATATATATCATCATTCGAAGATATAAGCCAATAGGTAGGTAAAAACGTCTTTTCCATATCTCTAAAAAGGTATAATAGCTTCCACGGCATATAAGCATATTCAGAAACGTCTTTTCCGGGAAGAATCGTGTGAAAAAGATTCAAAAGTTCATAGCTCGCTCTTTCCCAACTAGTTCTGTCATAATTCGGTATTTTAGAGTCTGTATAGGTGATAATGTAGTCAAACAACTCGTTCACTTTCTTCAAGTCAACCTCTGTGCATAAGAGATTGGGCTGCAAACAAGCCAACATTCTGTTTGTGGCTATTTGCATATTATCTTCAGTACATTGTATTACTATCTTTTTTATTGCCCTATATTCTTCCCATAATGGGACGTTCTGGCTTGATGCAATTGCTTTAAGATGCGGAGTGATTTTCATCCAATTCGCCTTGATTGCCTGTTTGTGTTTCGGACGAAATGCACCTTGGCCCAAATATGCAACAGCATTAAATGCTTTTTCGAAATAGTCATTAAACACCTCTTTGTCCCATTTATCCCAATTTACACCTTTTTGGGCTTCCTTGATATATAATGGAATGAACTTCCGATATTCTGACATATCAGGAGGTGTGATTTTCGAAATCAGATCTTTCAACGAATATTTCATAACTCTGAGAGTGTTACATTAACTAATGATAATCAAAGGATAGTTGGAGGAAGGTTGTCTTCATCAAGTTCAGGGATCTCAAAGAGATTAAGTTTCGCTTCGAAACCCGGGAATAACGGCTGTTCAAAGGTGTGTGCATTTCGAAGAATCCAATTGATGTTACCCTCCTGAATAGTTCCCATACTCCAAATTGAATCGACTTTCTCTCCGGTGCAATCAACAACATCGACATACCCTATCACAGCGCTTTGAGGCAGTTCGGAATAATCAGGGAATAAACCTCGTTCCTGCAATTCCTTAATTGCAGTCCTCCATATTGCGGGGAATTCACCATTTTCCATTCTTCTTGCAGCGTTCTTGCGACTTGCGACAATATACAAACGACCACGATAATCGGTTTGCCAAGTCCTATTCTCAATATCCTTGATGCCACTACATATTAATGATGCCCATGGCTGCTGTACAGACAACGCCACATTCTTCCATTGGGGGTTCTTTGTTACCGTTCTAATTTTTTTCATAGTACTAATTTGTAATACATCAGAATAATTTGTTGATTTTATTGTTACATAGTTTGACATTGCTCTTTGTTTACAACTCTATCTCGGAATAACTTCATATTTGTGAAGTTTCTTAAGATATTCTGGACAAGATCAAGATAGGTGTCGGTGCCATCATCCCATATATGATAAAATGGTTTTATAGAAACACAGTTCTCGTGCTCGAAAACAGTATTGAGTAAAGTACGATCTGAGTTTCCACAGGAATGTCCCATAATGAATACTTGAAAAGGTGCTGATTGAATGAACTCCAGCATGGTGTGGTAATGCCTTGTTAACAGATACCTCGAAGATTTGTTGTTTTTCAACAACTCGTTGTCATTCCTGTCAAGAATGTCCTTATAGTCCTTGTCAAGTTCATCTCCATAGCCAAATATGATATTGTTTGGTTTAGATATTTCGCCATGGATGTAATTATGTGTCATATTAAAATTGCCATACATACGAGCTGTGCCAGTGTAGTTGAAACTCAACAACATAATTCTTCTAGGAATCAGTTTATTCTGCATCTCATAACTGTATCCAACTTCCTTATTGTCGATAATGGCTAAGTCATTATTGTCTAGTCCGATGCTATCAATCGCTTTCTTTCTTCCTTCAGTAGAGAAATCGGCAGGGTTGAAGTAATCAATCATAGCATCTTGCAAGTCTTTCCTCTCTTTATTAGCTTCAAGACCGCTAAGATAATCTATCAACTTGCTTTGAAGATAGGATAATTGATGATTCAAATCTTTAACGGTGTAGCCACATTGGGGATTCTCTATGCTCTTCTTCAGCGATTGATAGTAATCATTTTCTATATCAACCCAACCTTTCGTTTCTATTGATTGAATAATAGTCTCAAAGAATGGGGAATATGTAACTGAAAAATCTTCTGTATTTTTCTTAAAAGCATTTATAATTTCCGATGGAGGATACTTCCATTCTCTAGTTATTACATCCCTTAATGAATGGGAGTAGAAAAATGATAACCAACTGGCACAATCTTTTGTGTTCTTTATCTCCAATTTACACAAGCAATCTTCCGAAACAGCAGAGTTCTCTGTTAGTAGTGCATTCAACCGCTGTTCCCAGTACCAGTTAATGAAGTCCTTATAACTGGTTTTGAGGCCATGAGCCATGTCAAAGCCATTTCCTATGATAACGAGTCTATTCATATGCTATATTGTTTTCAACAAAGATATTAGATATCAAGATACTTTTATCTCTTCCAATTTCGCAAACTGGGCATCATATCTCGTTTCTTTAGTCCATGATTTCTTGGTCGAATCAAGCAAAGATGCATCAAGTTCTACCGAAGAATCAATATCAACGGCGACATACAATTCTTTGGTGTGAATATTTTTGTATCTGCCAGGCTTAATTTCTGTGGCTGGCACGACACGACAGTCACCCTTTACAGCAAACAAATGTTGTCCATTCTTGTGACGATGGTGGAAGAGAACATATCCGATCGAAGATAAATGTTGTACTATCTCCATGGAGTCTTTGGTATACTTAATAGCAATAGCGAGTTTTCCAGTCGGCTGGAAAATCCTAAACTTGCCATCAAACATTTCCATCATCACCATGAGCACACCATCTTTGTTTGGTGCTGGGACAGAAGTGCCTTCTTCAATTCTTGCGGCCTCCATAATAGGCTCTGGGTTGACTCCTAACTTGCATTCCTTGACAATGAAAAATCTCTTCAATTCTTCCAGAAGACTCTTGTTGTCCCCTTCCGGATCCTGTTTGTCTAGAGCAAGAGAAAAGATTTCATCGTCCGGATAAGGCGTATAGGTCTTTCCGAGCACATCCTGGAAATGCGTCTTGAAGTATTGTCTTGCATCCACGCCTGGCCTTGCAGCCATAGCATAGAATTTGTAGTCATCTTGCAGCCAGTCCTGTATCTCCTTACGGAACTTGTCTCGCATCTTTTGCTTCCATTCCTTTTTCTGTGAGGCGTTATCTCTTGCATAAAGCGAGAGGACGAAGAGGAAATTTACGTCATAATGGAACAACAACAGCGTGTCTCGATCAAACAGGCGATTCTTGAATTGTTGCCTACGGTGCCTGTTATTTTGCCTGTCGGTCTTCTCTATGCCATCGTTGGAATAATCGTATGACTCATCCACTTTCGCAGAAACGAAGAAATTGGGAATGATGTTGTATCCTTCAGTGATTTCATCTCTTAGCTTTACCCCTGATTTGGGTACTTCTCCATTAAGGAAGATATTGAGATTCCACTGAATAACATTTCTTGCGTAAGTATATTGCTTGTAGATGGATTCAGGACCTAAAGAATGGTTCATCTTATAGTATTTCGAATCACCGATGTAATAGGTCTGGCTATTCTGGCTTTCTATCAAGCTCTTTGCAGTATAAAGATGGTCAACAATCTTCCCGTCTTCCTGTTTCTTGGTCATGCCATCGGGTAGCGGATTGTCTCCAATAAGCTCATCAATCATTGCCTCAAAGACCGTATAGAAATCCTTTACCAAAAGATATTCCTTCTTCTCGGTATTGATGAACACTTGACGAGACTCGTCGAAGAATGCATAGCAAAGCCTCCACAATTCAAGTGCTTTGTCGGAAAAATACTTGTACTTGATTTGAATCAAGCGAGTCTTTCCATATCCATTCAGATAGGTCTTGAATTGACTTCCTTTGATCAATGGGAACTGGAACTTTATATCTTTCGGGAAACCGTAGGTGTCGCCGATGTAGTTTAGTATGGAAAAGAAGATAATCAACAGCTCCTCGTCAAAGTTGATTTGGCGTTTCTTGTTTACTGGATGCAGGTAGATGGGTTGCTCATTTTGGACGATAGGGTGTTCATGGCTGATGGTACGAGTCCAGTTTATCTTGTTGAATCCCGAATGGATATTTTTGAGGATATAGAAGAAAAAGCTTTGATTGTCCCTATTGAAAAGCAATAGCTGTAACAAGATGTCAAGATAGGTATTGCTCAATCTTCGGTTTCCCGAACCCACTTGGGCCATCTTTACATGATAGACAATATCCGTGTCATTCCTCTTATCTTCCTTATAGACAACAATAGCGCGGTATATCCACACGGAGAACTTATAGAGGAAGTCTTTGTCTTCTGCATCTATATTCTTGTTCTTGTCTGGCGACACAATGTCTTCTGGCAAATATTTGCCGAAAGCCATTTCTTGTCCACCTACATCTTTGAGAAGCACTTTAGGAAGAATAAACACGCAGTCCTTCAGTAGGGTATTGTAGTAATACCCCACGTAGTGAATGGAGACCTTTCCCTCCACATTCTCCAAGGCATCAATACCATGAAGAATGTCCTTCACTTTGGAAACGTCGTATTGGTATTCTTCTATTAGTATGCGCATCGAATCTTATCTTAAATCCTCTCAATATGAATTCCCCATGATTGCGCATTGACCTTTTCAATCAAGTCATTGATGCGCTCCACATTGTATTGATTGGAAACATAAAGTATATTTCCATTCGGCATTTGAATAGTCTTAAATCTATTGTTAAGACCAGGATCAGATGAGGAAGAAGTTCTTGAAGCAAACATTTGACTTGTTTCAACAATGTTAGGGATTTTTACGTTAAGCCCCACCCATGTATTCACGACATCAATGTCGCTCATCTCTGGATGTAACGATATAAATAGTGATATTGCTTCTTGTGCTACCCTGCCTTTAGGATAAGAACCTTGTCCGTTAATTGAATATTTTGTATAATCGTAATTGCGATTTCCAGTACCCGTAACGTCATTGCCATCTTCGTCAAGTACAGGATTATTATCTACTTTTTCTGGTTCAACTCCAACGTTTTGCAAGAAAAGCTCCACTTTATTCGCTACCACCTTTGCCTTACCATCGTTGCCTAAAGTATAGAACTTGTTAAATGTGAGTCTAGATTTGTCGGCATCATCGAACAATTCTCCTGCCTCTTCAACAATGTCCTTAAATACATCATTCCAAATGTAGAAAATAACTTTGCCGACAAAGGTCTCAATATCAATGATATTACCTTTTGGTTTGCAGAAAAAGTAGCCCATTTTCTTGTCCTCGGAATGGGTGAAGTGGTAAATCTTTTCGTTTATTATATCAAGGAATGTCCACCAGTTATATCGCTTGCCATTCACTTCAATCATCCAGCCCTTTTCGCCATTGACGATAGGGATATACTTCCAATCCCAACGACGCTTGAATGCACTATCGATGGGGAACAAGCTTTGATCGCTGGTGTTCATAGTGGCCCAAATGTGAAGATTCTTGGGAAGAATAAGAAGTTCGCCATTCCTCACCTCATTTGGAATTACTGTCTTCTGCTCTTCCGTCAGATTCGCAAATCCGTATTTCTTATCAGTTAGCAAGAACTTCTGAATATCTTCGTCAGGAGAAATAGGGTATTCAGACATTCCTTCGTCGTTCCTATCAAGCAACTGGAATAGATCACCAAATATCTGTGCACAATTGCCTCGGTTTATTTCCTCGATAATCAAGAAGAAAGGCTGGTCTTGATTCTTCCATGCTCCCGTATAGGCTTTCAGAAAAGCTTGTGGGACAAATTCATAGACAATCTTCTTCTCCTTTCTTTGAGTACCATCGGGGTTCTCTGCAGGAACAGCCTTTGTGCCAATCATTGTCATCACAGGCACTTCCACCGAAGTAGGTTTATAGGCTCCAACAAAAGTAGAATAATCGCTATCTGGATGGAAAGTAGTTCTGATTACTCTACCTTCTTTTTCTGCTGTTGCAGTTGATTCTTTTATTTCGTGAGATTTACCAGTGCCGGGTGCTCCATAGATGATTTGCTGGAGAGGTAATGTTGTATCATCAAATAAGAGTTTTTCTGGAACTAAATATTCTTTATTAGAGTCTGCTTCATAGTCAGAGAGCCAATTAAAGCCAATCAGCCAAAAGGCAGCATACTCGTTATTGTTATTCTTATAAAGAGAAATTTTGTATCCCGAATTTGGCAATAACAGCTGTCTTATCAATTTCACGAAAACCCCATCGCTATCAAATTGTTTGAAATAAGGTCTCAATTTTGAAGCGCCAGTTGAAAGTTTGAAGAAAGAATTGGTTGTTAAGATTTTACTTCTATTTGCAAAAATAGCCAACTGTGACAATACACCTTGAACATGTTCATTCACATTCTTCCCCAACGAATAATAATACTGACAAACATATCCTAACATACTAATTATATTGCTTGTTAGGAAATGATGTCTTACACGAATCGCTCCGATAGATGGGTCCTCACCATGCTCAACCGCATAATAATAAGAAGCGAACTCTTTTCGCAATTCACTATCAGCTGCCCCCAAAAAGATATGTATAGTACCGTTCCCCGATCCAGTCTTTCTTTCGGGAATCAGTATTTCATCTTTAACATCTTCCCATTTTGGGAAAATGTCACACACGAGTTGATTATACCCTTGTTCTTGAATTATCTTGTTATACAGTTGCTCCATATCTACTTAAAAACATTTTCTCTATGATACTCTAAATACTTTTTGCGTTCTTCATTCAAATTCAAATCAGCTGGAGAATAATCAAAAGATATTCTTTCTTTATTTTGTGGAGATAACCAGTCTGAAATAAGTAAATCTCCATTTTCATCAAACGAGATAAAACCTTTATCAAACAATTTGTCATATAATGGAGAAAGCATTAAACCATTATTAGGGTCAGATTGTTCTTTTTTAGTTGATACTATGTAGGGTTTTATATGGCTTGCTATTAAAAGCCTAAACTCATCTATATGGGTAAATGGACAATGACGAAATTCATTGTACAATTCTTCGCGGTATTTTACCTGCTTCTTTCGTATCTTTGAAACTTCTTGTTGTTTCCTTTTACCATAATGTTGTGCCGCATATTGCAGAGAAGCCATTTGGGTAAAATCGGCGAATGGACGCCAATAAAAGATGGTTTCTTGTGTTTCAACATTCTTCAATTTCATCACAGAAATATAAGATACGAAAGGTAAAGCCATCTCTCGTATCAAATCATATCCTTTACTATTCTTCCTTGCTTTGACATACCCTCTTGGTCCTCGAATTTGTTTTTGGTCATGGACTTCAAAAAGGATCATGCTGTCCAAGGTTTCTGCATATTTTAATCTTTTTTTCCATAAATGAGACATATTCTGTTTTTCGACCATCCCTCTATACTTGATTGATGGATGTTGATATTCATGCTTTATAGTTTTGAGCAAAGAAATCAAATCATCTCTTAACACAAAACAATTCACATCAAAACCATCCGCATGAGGATCACCAGCAAAAAACATGCGCATTTCATCTTTAGGACCCACATACAGTTTTGCTTCCCCATGTCCTTTGCCTGTTTTATTTTCATTTACAACAAAGGAATCTGGTATTGTAATATAATCGTAAACATTAATTACTTTAAATTCAGATCCATTAATATTCATAATTCAACACCGTATTTAGTTATATCCATTTTTTTTAGTAAAGCCATTAGAACATCTACTACTATGCTATTGCCTGCTTGTTTGTATGATTCTGTATCAGATACAACAATCTGAAAAGAATCATCAAAACCCATTAAACGCAAACATTCACGCGGAGTTAGTTTTCGAAACCAACCTTTACTTATATCATATATTTCATTTTTGCTTCTGCGCATAATATGATTACCATTGCCATCTGGATAAATTGTGCGTTCAGCTACATTTGAAGATATATAATATGATTCTTCTGCATCATTGATTTTATGAACTTTTTCAAGGAACTCAAGTGGCTGATTCTTCTCCACAGTGAAAGGATGAAATATGAAATCACCGTGCCAATTAAACTGCTGGTTCCTTTTCTGACATAGTTGAATAGAACCGTTGATTTGAGTATAGCTTTTTTGATGATTTATACTTTCTGTTATGAAGTGAAAACCTTTCTCTTTTAAAAAGTACTTATCATCAATAACATCCTCAAGTAAATCATAAACATATTTCTCTAATTTAATAGGAGCAGGATATTT
>Ga0310691_10000875_pt1 | contig 51047 bp, 48 predicted proteins | sample 176DNAGHGlowgp2_FD_203887 | JGI IMG/M metagenome (GOLD analysis project Ga0310691, IMG submission 203887) | Sheep rumen microbial communities from Palmerston North, Manawatu-Wanganui, New Zealand - 1766 DNA GHGlow gp2 (v2) (version 2) | ecosystem: Host-associated > Mammals > Digestive system >... | reverse complement strand
GGATCTGCCCTCTTTCGGATGGATCGGCTGCTTCCCAGTTGGAAAGACTGCTCTTATATGACGACACTTTGCCGATAGCTTCAGCCGTCGCAGCCCGCCTTACATAAGATGGCATCTTATAATAATATGTATCGAAATCATACTTTGGTTCGGGGTTATCTTTTGTCTTGTGGATCAGTTTTTCGCAGAAGTTGTATTTTTCTTTTGTTCCAAGATCTTTGATTCCGTCCCATTCATCAAGACATACTTTGATTATATAATCGACAGCAGCTCTGTAGATGCGGACTGTATCTTTGAAAATATTGTTGTAATTCTTTATTTTAACCTTATAGCTTGTAGTGATCTTCATAAGAAGATTATATCATGCAGAACGTATGTTTGCAAACATATATTCGATATTTATCATATGGATTTCGATATCTGGGCGGCTAACTCATGACTAAAGTCACGAGAGTGCGCCGCCTAATTATTCAATTTTTTGATCAATACCCTTACAAGAAAAGATTCTTTTTCTCCAGTGAACAACACTCGATTCATCGACAAGATTCTCATTTATACCTTTGCAAACAACTCTTCCTTTGCATCCCAGTCAAGCTTCTTCATAAGTTTTTCAAGTTCTCTAAATCTCTGTCAGTCTCCCGTTCTCAAGATACTCGTTTATCATATCCGCATTTACTTCAGATGCTGCAAATTTTGCAGCATTGAGTGCGTTGATTGTATATTCCTCGTATTCTCAAACTGCAGATTAATACTGATAGAAGCCATAATTATGGTAAGCGTGACCATAGCGAAGGATAACATTACGATTATCCTGATCCTAAGCGAATGTATTCCTCCTTTACGGGACTGCCTGTTAATATCGTCGACTTCTTCATTTGTCAGTGGGTTCTGCTTCCAGCTGCTAAACCATATCTCCTTGACAGTGTCCTTAGGCATTAAACGAATGATCATAAACGCAATAACGATCGAAGCTGTCTTGTCAAGAAGATTTAAAACTACATTAAGTAACGTCGAGCGCATGTAATAGCCGACATTTGATGATCCGGCCATTATCCTAGCAGACTGAGCCACATCCTCAAACTGCGGACCTCCATGTAGAAGCCACTGAAAAAGTGTTCCTACTCCGCCTCCGATAAATGCCAGTAACATGATCAGCAGTACAGACGTACTCTTCTTTTTATATTTTTCATTTCTTACGTACGATGAAACACATATCGCTATCAATACGCCGATCAAAACATAATAAAGAGAATACTGATTAAAGAAACTGCAAAAAAAGCTGGTCGCCACAGCAGTTACAATCCCCGGCAGAGCTCCCGCAAGCGCTGCAACAAGTATCGTTCCTATTGTGTCCATATATAATGACAAGTGAAAGTAATGGCATATAAATGCCAGCAGAACATTTATACATATTCCTGCAACCTCGATTGCCAGACGTCTGGTCAGGTTTTTATCAGGTTTGTGTATGCGAGTTTTCACTAATTCATTCATCTGTATCAATCTTCTTTCCAAAAGACATTAGATACATCATTGTGACCAATATCCAAAAGCGCATTCTTATCCAGTTAACAGCCGCAGCTTGCAGCCATTAAAGAACAAGATGATCCATAATTAATCACATGATCAATTTATTAAGATGTATTTAGGGGTATAGTTTAATCAGAAATTGGTAAATATACCTAGATATTTAAGTTCACAAGCTTTAGAAAGAATAAGATATGATTTCACATTGATAAACACTGTAAAACTTCTTAATTCCTGTCTCATGCGAAGAAACAACCAGTTTCGCCCTCATTCAGCAGTCTGCTATCACAACTATGTCACCAATCGGTGAATAATCATCAAATTTCAACCGCTATCCACCCCCCGAGAAATTTAATTTTGGCTTAGTTTATTATCAAATCTTTAATATTTTATTATACCCCAAAAAGAAACAGATTAAAATCTCTCAATAACGCCTTCAAGACCTTTTTCATCATAAATCTGCTTATAATAATCCACTTCTTTACCAATGATAGCATCGATAGCTTTCATGCTCAGCAATTCAACAGGTGCCTTATCATCTGTAAGCAGATGATCTCCCGCTTCATAGGCAATAAGAGCCCCATCCACACGTTCCATCATGTTTCTCAGACTGCCTTCCTCTTCCAAACTGTATCCTTTTTCAAATCGCTCTATGATATCGGGATTGCTGGAAGCATACAATTCCCTGTTTGTTCCGTTATATACATCTGCTGTATAAACCGAATCAAAGACCTTTGATATCGTATCTGCCAGGTAGGCATTTATTCCATCATCACCATCTGAGATCATATTCATGTTAACTACCATAACGCCATCATCCGTAAGATGTTCCTTTACCAGTGAAAAGAATTCAATCGAAGACATCTGAAAAGGGATCGTTATATCCTGATATGCATCCACCATTATAACGTCGTATTTTCTGTCGCTATCCAAGCCATGAAGGTATGCTCTTCCGTCATATGTGGTAACCCTGATATCATTTGGCAGTTCAAAATACTCATGCGCAAGGTCAGTTATCCGCTCATCAATCTCAACTCCCTCAACATTAACATTGGTAAAATATCGATTGCACTGGGTAGCAAATGTTCCTGTCCCCATCCCCAGTATAAGAATATCAAGATCTTCCTTTTCCCCCGCTCCCGCCATGAAAGGAGCTGCCATCGCATAATCATAGTACATGCCTGTCAGAGTCTTTTCTTTCCTGTATACCGACTGGACTCCAAACAATACATTTGTCGAGAAGACCACCTTGGAATCATCTTCGTAGACCTGAAGATAATTATAGATAGATTCACCCTCGTATGTCAGATCATCTCTCCAGAAAGCAAATGAATCGCCGTGTCCAAAGATACACGAAATTGCAAATATAATGATTGCAATTACTGCTGCAACTGATTTCTTTTTGCTTGATGCAAAGTATACAATGGCAAGCAAGAGCAGTATACCAGAAAATATCAGAAACGTTATATTAGTTCCAACAGCCGGAATGCTTATGAATGTCGGTACAAATGTACCTATGATGCTTCCGATCGTATTAGCAGCATTCAAATAACCCACAGTCTTTCCGCTGTCATCAAGACTGTCAACTGTGTATTTGACAAGCGACGGTGTAACTGTTCCTAGCAAAAACAGCGGAAACACAAAAACAACCATACACGCTGCAAATGCTGCTATTACCAGGAAATTTGTATTTATTGTAAATACCAGCAATGCACTTATTCCCAGAATGATGTACTTTCCGACAACAGGTATCAGACCTATCCATACAGCAGCTATTATTATTCTTTTATAAAGCCTGTCCGGATTAGGATCCTTATCTGCCCATCTTCCTCCCATTATATTTCCCAGCGCCATTGCGATCATAATAGTTCCTATGATTATGGTCCACACTATCTGTGATGAACTGAAATAAGGAGCAAGTAATCTGCTCGCTCCAAGTTCCACTGCCATAACAGACATTCCGGCAAAGAATTCCGTAAGATACAGATAAGTTTTATTCTGTAGAATTTTATTCATAGTATTTCTATATCCTCTGTCTCAATCTGATCGATGCTCATTGCTTGGGTCGCATCATCAATATATTGTTCAAACCCGACCAGTGCGGCAAACGGTGAAAACTGGGCTGCCCTGTTGAGCATAGACATATGCGGTCTTGTTTTTGACTGATAATGCTCATGATCTATTATATCACTGTATTCACTCATTTTATATCCTCCAGCCTACTCAGCGTTATGTCCGCCTATCTGTCTGTTCCTTTCTCTTGCTGTGGCTTCATCGCGAAAACTCGTTCCTTTGACAATTGCATTCTTTCCATATCTCTTTTTTATCTCAAGAGTAGCTTTTTGAAGAGATCTTTCTCTACTCAATCTTTCCTGAAGTTCTTCTTTTCTTTTCTGCTCTTCTTCAAAGTCAGAAAAAAGATCCAGCTGAACATACTCATCTTCCTTTTTAGCATCCTCTTCCGTCATAAGTCTGCATGATGTCACCGAAAGCCTTCGAATAAAGAGGTTTTCATCAACCACCTTGTCATATTCCCTGATAAACGCATCGGTGATAACAGATGATGCCGATGTTTTAAGATTTAGATTTATAGTTCCTCCCGCATGCTTTGGAACATCCCTGCCGTACCTGTCCTTTTTTACCTCTCCATCATAATTTTTATGATCCGTGTCGTTTTTAAATGTGTTCGCATCATATCCGACATAAAGGTTAAGCTGGTCGGTCACAAGCCCCTTCTCAACAAGATCGAGTGACAACTGATCTGCCATTTCCATGACGACAGTTCTGGCTTCATCTTTCGAATACGGTCTTTTAAGCACCTGTCCTGTTGAGTAGGATGTTTCCTTTGGTCTGTACTTTTTAATGTATTCTATCGTACACGGTTCCCAGCCCCATGCATGATCGATAAGAAGTTCCGCATTCACACCGAATTTCTTGTACAATGCATCCTCATTATGCTCTGAGTATGCTGCTATATCACCCATGGTGTACAATCCCATCTGTTCCAAACTTCTTGCAGTTCCGCCGCCCACTCTCCAGAAATCGGTGATCGGCTTATGCGACCATAGTTTTTCTCTGTAGCTATGCTCGTCTAATTGAGCTATTCTGACTCCGTTCTCGTCTGCCGGTATATGTTTTGCCTCTATATCCATTGCTATCTTAGCCAGATACAGGTTAGTACCTATTCCTGCTGTCGCAGTTATCCCGGTGGTGTTCAATACATCGCTTATGATCATTCTCGCAAGTTCATGAGCGTTCATCTTATAGGTATCAAGATACGCCGTGACATCAATAAACACCTCATCGCATGAATAAACATGAATATCCTCGGGAGCAACATATTTCAGATATATCTTATATATGTTAGTACTGTACTGCATATAAAGTGACATTCGCGGTTTTGCCACTATGTATTCTATCTTTTCTTTTCTCACTGCATTGAGCTGTCCGATCTTCTGAACGACCTCAAAAAGCCTGGCTCGTCCGGGTATTCCATAAGCCTTTAATGACGGTGATACAGCCAAGCAGATCGTCTTCTCGGTCCTTGAACTGTCAGCTACGACCAGATTGGTAGTAAGCGGATCAAGATTTCTTTCCATACATTCAACCGAGGCATAGAATGATTTCAGATCGATCGCTATATAAGATCTATTTATCACTTGCGTCTCCTTTTAATCATCTGTCTAAAAACATATCTTTTAAGCAGGACATTGCAGTTTTCAAATAGAGCCGTGTCTTCAGGCTCCACCTGTTTGTCTGCATAGATGATCTTTTCAAATACTCCTATATATGACACCAGCTCATGTGTTATGCTTTCATTCGCTCTGTTTTCAAATTCAGTAAGTGTCTCACCATCTCTCAGTTTAAGACCTATACGTTTTAGCAGTTTGAGATTTCTATCCCACATAGTCATTACTTTCTCCCTCTGTCCCATTCTGCTGTATCTTATGTTTTTATAAAGCATGTCAAATATCAAAAAGACAACAATAAAAGCAGCGACCATCACAAGAGGCATATAGAATAATCTAAGATCAAAGGTTCTTTTGTCCTTTGTATCATCGCTTAGATCTGACATATCATTCATTTCACTATCGATTGTGGCATTCTTGTATTTTTCGCTGTAATAATCTTTTTTGTCACCGACGGTTTTATCACTTACTGCCCAACCCGAAGACTTTTTAAACCCAGGAGTAGGTTCAAAACCAAGCCATCCAAAGCCATCTATATAAGCCTCAGCCCATGCATGAGCTCTATCAGACATCACTTCATCTTCTTTGCCGGTAGTTATGCAATCATATCCCTGTATATATCTTGCAGGAATTCCCTGCGCCCTGGCCATAAGCACAAAAGCCGTTGCGAAATGAGTGCAGTATCCGCTCTTCTTGTTAAATATCAGATAGTCAACAAAATCCGCGCCTGATCTTATATCTTCAGGAAGTTCACCAGGATCTGTAGTATATTTGAATTCAAGGAGATACTTTTCGATGCGTTCAAGTTTTTCATAGTCTGTATTTGCTCCTTCTAACACTAAATCCAGTTCTCTCATAGTCCTGTCTGACAGGTTGGGATTGCTGGCGTAAACATCATAAATATGCTCTCTGTAACTATTATATCCTTCAATAGTAAAATCGGACATATCTTCAGATGTTAATTCAGCCTTTGCACTTTCAAGAACTTCCTTGTCAAATATCTTATCTTCATTTACCAACTCTTCAAAGCCTTCAAAACTTCTGTTTATCCTGTAATATCTGACCTTATACAAAAGTTTCTTACTGCGCGAAAAACTGACATCCCCGCCCACCTGTTCAGTCTCTGCATCATTAATTACAGAAAGGGATTTTTCGGGAGTAAACGCATGCTTTGTTCTGACACCGACACAGTTGATATAGATATAATCATTCTTAAGATAATCAGCGATATTTGCTGGATCATGACTGATAACAGCACCGAGTGTCTCGAGTACATCATACATCTTGTAATCGATCAAAGATAAATCATTTTTTATCCATCTTTTCCCGTCAAATGAATCAAACGACTTTCCAGCCAGATAAAGAGTACCCTTGCTCATTGTATTTCTTGAAATATCCAAAACCTTGTACGGACTGGATGAGATCTCTCCGCTTATCCCTCCTTTATCGGAAAATCCTATCTTGGCTTCATCATGGTCCCAACTTTTCTTTATATCAAGAGACTGAACAATAATCTCATACCTTATCCTGGCTGCCTTTGCAAAGCTTTTAACAAATCCCCAGTCATATGGTTTGTCAGGAGCCTTAATAAAAAACAACAATAGGAACAAAACAGCCACAAATGGAAAAACATAAACAACATGCGGCTTGAGTTTTATATCACCTTCCTTGTTCCAGCGAAGCTGGATTTCCTCTATAAGTGTAACTATTGCATAAAGGAAAAACATCAGTACTACACATTTCGAAATTATTACATGTCTAAAAAGGAAGACCAAAAGGGCGATGACTCCGGCAGCTAAAAAGACAATCTTTATCTTCCTGTATCTTTCGGCAATCTTCTCTGCCAAAAGACAGCCTATGCCAATCAACATCACCCACAATATCCATTTATATTCACGGATAAAGCTTGCTCTTGTCTCTTCTCCCATTGTGATCATAATTCCGACGATAGATGTAATTATGATACCGGTCATTATAGAGCGAGACCTTGATTTTATGTGTATATAAACTACCGGAAGCACTCCGAAAGCGAGTACAAGAACATATAAGAGCACACCATTCTCTTTACCAGCTCCTGTGATCACAGATAAAGCCAAGATGAGGCAAAGCGGAATAACATGAATAAGATCATATAAAATCTCTATCATCACATCACCTCCGTAAGGTCGGAATCTGTGGTTATTCTTACCATGCTTGTCCTTGTCATAAGCTGTGATGAATACTCACAGTTTATGTCATCCGAAATTATGTAAACCACTATTGGGATATTGTTCTTTCCTATCTCCATAGCTGTATTCGCCAGAATTTCATCCCATTTATGCACAATCATAAAGACCGCTTTCTTCATAAATACCGTCTTACTGTCCATAATATTACGACAGAGCAGTTCATCTGTATGTGCCTCATCAAAAACAAATGATGACATTTTCTCATAGAACTCTTCAAATCCTTTGTTCTTGTCAACGACATTCTCTTCAAAAGAAGTTCCTTCATAATAAGTCGATACCGGTATGCCTCTCTGTGAAAAAAAGAGATTGAGAGCTATTGCCGCTTCAAGAATCTTATTTTCAATCGGCAGATATTCTTCGATCCTGTTGCTGACTCTGCAAGAATCCATAATGATACCCACGCCTTGTTGCTGTTCCCCTGTTTTTTCGCGGACCATGAACTTACCGATATTGGCACTGACTTTCCAGTTCATCATCCTGATATCATCCCCTACAACATATTCACGAGAGATGACGTCCGGTTCGTTCTGATTGACTCTTGAGTCCCTGACAGCACTCATAGCAATATCAGCATGTAACAGTTCCGTAAGATGGACTATATTGGGTCTGACCGTGACTCGAAATGGTTCTCTGTTTTTATATGTGATCGAAAACAGCCTGAAAAAGTCCTGTATCACAACCTTTTTGATCCCGACTTCATATTCTCCCCTGTATTTGCATACAATGTCAGTCTGTTTTTTTATGCCGATCTTAGGGCGAAGCTCATATTCAGTTTTATCATCAAGACCGCTTATCGTGGAAAAAGTTGAATAGAATAATACCCTGACCCCTGAGAAACTGATTGCACTCTCATTTTGCAGAGTAAAATAGAACGTGGCCGTATTGTTGCATACAATGTCACGCGCATCGATATTCTGATATATCTTAAACAGAAGATATACGCACAATATATACAGAAGGGATATTATCGGAATCAGCGAAAAGAGAATAAACAGTCCGTAGCTTATCTGTCCTCCATAGAAAGAAATACCGATCAGCGACAATACCCATAAGATCAATAATATGATACGGTTTCTTTTCATGAGGATCACTCCATAGGAATCTTTGCCTTAATGACCAGACTCTTTAATATACTGTCAATATCCTCTTTACGTATCTTTGCCTCGGGAGTTAATGTCAATCTGTGATGCAATACATTTACAGATACCGCCTTAACATCATCAGGCTTAACGAAGTCACGACCGTCAAGAAACGCTTTGGCGCGTGAAGCTGCCACAACAAAGAGCATGGCTCTAGGACTAGCCCCAAGAACAAATCTGTTTTCGTTGCGTGTAAGTTCTATTATCTCCTGAATATACTTAAGCACAGCATCACTTACATAAACATCATTTACCGTTTTTCTGAGAGCAAGTATATCCTCACTACTGCAGATACTCTTTACTTCGTCAACAGTCTTTCCCTCAATATGGTTCTTGGCAAGACGAATCTCTTCATCAGCCGTAGGATAGCCTATCGACAGTTTCATCATGAATCTGTCCATCTGAGCTTCAGGAAGCGGATATGTTCCCAGGTATTCGACCGGATTTTGCGTAGCGATTACCATAAAAGGCTGGGGAAGTTCTAAATCAACTCCATCCACGCTAACCTTTCCTTCTCCCATAGCTTCCAGCAGGCTGGCCTGAGTTTTCGGAGATGTCCTGTTGATCTCATCGGCAAGTATCATTTGGTGCATCACGGCACCCTCTTTATATTCAAATTCACCAGTCTTCATATTGTAAATTGATATCCCTACAACATCCGAAGGCAGTGTATCAGGTGTAAACTGTATCCTTGCAAAACTTAGATCTATGGATCTTGACAGTATCTTTGCAAGTGTCGTCTTGCCAACGCCCGGAACATCCTCAAGAAGGATATGCCCGCCTGCCAAAAGGCATATCAGCACATCCTCTATCACTTCTTCCTTGCCTACAAAATACTCGCTTATCTGAGCCCTCAATCTGTTAATCATGCTGTTTCCCCCTGAAATAAGTTAGTATCATTATAAATGAAAACTATTACTGGCGATAGCTTTTTGATAAATGTTTTTAGTCAAAATTATATTTCAATCCTGAATGATTTGTATTATACTTCTTTAAAACATTACTCACAGAGGTACAAAAAAATGACAAAAGCAAGATCAACTACACTCAGGATAACACTTACAGCCGTTTTTATGGCTTTAAACATAATCATGTCATCTTTTGGCATTCCCGTGCCGGGCGGACATCTTTATCTGTGTGATGCCGTAATATGCCTAGCATCAATTCTCTTAAATCCGTTTGAAGCGTTTGTTGTAGGAGGTGTGGGATCATTTTTGGGAGATATGCTTTTCTACCCTCTTCCAATGTTCGTATCTCTTGTTACGCATGGTCTTCAAGCCGTTGTGATCTCACTGATCTCGCATAAAACATTAAAATCTCATCCAAAGATCGCATCGTCTATCGGTGTAACGATCGGAGGAATAATCATGGTCACCGGCTATACACTAGGAAAGATATACGTATACAGTACATTTGAATATGCTATGCTCAAGCTACCCTATGAGATCGCTCAGGCTGGATTGGGAGCAATACTCGGCTCTGTCCTTTGCTGGCATGCCGGTATCCATAAGTTCTTTAAAAAGATCACTGAGAGCGCAGATTAATACTTAATCTGACATTGCTCACCACTATACCAGCAATAACAAGTAAGGCTCCGATAATAACACTTAAAGACAGTTTTTCTTTATACCAGACTATGCCTATGAAAGTCGCGGCAACTGGTTCGATCGAAGCTATGATCGAAGCCTGTCCGTTCTCAACTGCCTTAAGTCCAATAGTATATGTCAGATACGGAATTATCGTTGAAACAAGCGCAAAAATGAGTGCCAACACAAAGCTTTCGTAAGAAAAAGTAACAACATCTGCTACTTTCATACTGTCTGCAAAGAATACAGTTGTAAATGTAGCCAAAAGGAATGTATAAAAACTGATCGTATAAGAATCATATCCCCGTTCTATGGCAAAACGTGAAAATATAGAGTACAATGCATATCCCAGTCCCGCACCTAAACCGATAAAAAGAGTTGGTAAAGTCAATTTTTCCGAATTCGAAAAAACTCCCGTAACAAATATCAATCCCATAAATGCAAGAATCAACGCAATGATTTTTGTCGTTGTTAATCTCTCCTTGAAACAGATCGCTGATATTATCATTACGAATGCCGGAGCCGTATACAGCAAAATAGCCGCTACAGAAAGCGTCGTAACAGTTATCTCCTTAAAATAACACATATTAAAGAATACAATACTAAGGATACCTGTTCCGAAAAAGCACCATATATCCTTTAGCCTGATCTTAAAGAGTCTCTTATCCTTTATCAGCAAAACCACCGCCATAAAGACGGTGGTAAGAACGGCTCTTAAAAAAACAATATCCCACGTAGTAAGTCCCATTTCATTAAACGGCCTTACAAACAGACCCATACAGCCCCATAGAATTCCTGCGGTAAGTATCAGTATCATACTTACAGTTTTCTTTCTGTCTTTCAAAATCTTATCCCCTTAATCAGAAATCTACTATCGGCTTTAAGCCGTATTGCTCGAGCGAATCGCTGATATCGATTATATCATAATGTTCGTTTTCTATGTAGAACTCCCATATCTTATCTTCAAGTATACTGTCAGATATGGCATAACCTGCTCTTTGGAGCATATCTTTGGTCTCATCCAGATTGAGTTTAAGACCGATACAGAACTGAAATGCAGTTCTCTTATCTGGTTTGTAGATATCCGGCTTCTTTTTAACATTGTGAACAACATGTTTTGAAACCCATGCCGTGCTCTCAAGCTCAGTCAAAGTTATCCCCTTAACATCCGACATATAAAGAAGATATACCCCAAACGGATCAGATATGTGTTTGAGCCTCTCTTTAAGAGCTGACTGATCAACAGGCTCAATATAGTCTTCCTCATCGATATAAGTACTTTCTTTTGCCGCATATAAGTTACATGCATCATCCAACGCATTGGATTTAGGTGCAGCTTTCATAGCTGAACCCATTGCCATGAAAGCTTGTCCGAAAGCAGCCTTTAAACCATATGATCTTTTTTCTTGTTCAGGTCTTGTGATCGGGCTCAGTATACTACGCAGCTTATCAGTTAATCCAGTGATACCATCAGATGATGGTACCACCAAAAAAACTTCCATTTCAAGATAAGAAAGCTTATCACTTATCACATCTATTGCTGTCCTTAATGCATATGCTCTCTCTATGTCACCTACATTCAGTTTTATGGCTATAGAAGCTAAATGCCTCTCATGTGCAGATTCAAGTATTGCTTTACACTCGTTTCTTATATTAGCTACATCAGATGCTTTAATTTCTTCTATCGTTTCATTATTGATTGCTATACTGTTGTTTCTTATGATCTTTAATGACATTTCCTACCTCATGTCAGATTCATTTATGTCTCTTTTTGTAATCTTCTCTTACTGGAGCCATGCACTCATCAAGCTCCATATCAAATTGCGCGGATGCCTTGCAGTTTCTGAAAGCGCTCACAGCACGGCCGAGTGTAGCATAATTAAGTTTGGTTCCTGCACTGTCGCATTCATAATTGAATGCCCTGCTTGCAGAAATACCGAATTTTCCAGCTTCCTTAGCTGCATCGATATTTGCGCCCAAAAAGATGAATTCCCAGCCGTTTTTCCGCTTCTTTTCAATCATCTTCTTTACTTTTGCGTAGTCATATTTACGACTTGAATTCTCCATACCGTCAGTTGTGATAATAAACATAGTCTTTTCAGGTTTATCCTCATCTGCTGCATTCTTATGGATCTTGCCTATATGATGTATCGCTCCTCCAACAGCATCCAATAAAGCCGTACATCCTCTTACATAGTACTGCGAATCTGTCATTGGCTCTATTGTATCAATAGAAACCCTGTCATATATGACATCACTCACATCATCAAAAAGCACTGTCGATATATAAGCCTCTCCTTTTTCCTTCTTCTGCTTCTCAAGCATTGAATTGAATCCGCCTATAGTATCAGCTTCAAGCCCTCTCATAGAACCGCTTCTGTCAAGAATGAAGACCACTTCTGTTAACCCTTTACGCATATTGTATTCCTCCTTTAATTGAATCATGTTTGATTTATCTGATGATTCAACTTTACAACATGCTTAAATTGCGACGGTTGTTTTTCAAACAACCATACTCAGATCATAAGAATATTAACAAGAAGTCCGCATAAAACAGAAAATAGGATCACATACAACCAGTAATATATAAAGTGTCTGATTCCCAGCACAACCTTAAGAGCACCCAGATTAGTTATCTTTGTGGCAGGACCGGTGATCATAAAAGCTGCTGCGCTTCCCAGGCTCATGCCGTTTTCAAGCCACATCCTAAGTATCGGAATAGTGCCTCCCCCACATACATACAGGGGGACACCGATTGTAGAAGCCATGAGTACACCCCATGCCTCATTTCCGCCGAACATAAACGTAACTGCATCCTGTGGGATATATCTCTGAAACATAGCAGAAAGCAAAACACCTACTAAGAAATATCCACCTGTTGCCTTAACATTTCGGCAAAGGTTCTTTAAAAAACGCATGAACAGGTTTGGATCAGTATCCTTGTTCTTTGGTTCATCAAAACTTGCGAATGTAAAGAAAGAACTCTTTTTATAGAATAAGCGTATTATCACGCCTGCACTTATCCCGCACAGAAAGCACGTTACTATCCTTATAAACAGCACTTTTAATCCAAGTGCAGCACTATATATAATAAGCTGCGGATTAAGTAAGATCGAGCTCATCATAAATGCGGCCAGCCATTCATCTCTGATGCCGCTTTTTGAAAATGAAGCAGCAATGGGAATGGTTCCGTACATACATAACGGGGAAGCCACTCCAAGCATTGAAGCAAGGACTATCCCCGTAAAGCTACTGCCATCACTGTTCATTTTTCTCATGGCACCGTGTATCTTATCCTTAAAGAATACAGATACTACACTGCCTATGATCATACCGATCACCCAATAGCTGAATATCTGATGAAGCTGAACGGAAAAATAATACCAGATATATATAAACTCTCTGCTAATTATCTCCATCTTTGGCCTCATCAAGATCAACTATCTCATAAGCTCTGTTTCCAAGTCCTATTCTCTCTGCATGCGTCAGTATATGTATGCCGTTAAGACTTGTTATCCTGTTCTGCAACGATGCCCCGTCTTGGGCTTTAAATATCAGATCTATACAAGCCTGATCAAGCGCTACAGGATCGTTCGAAGCCAGTATACCTATATCATGCATATCTACTTCTGCCGGAGAAGATACACAGTCACAATCTACTGACATACGATTCATAACACTTATAAATGTAATATTGTCTCCGTGTCCTTCATAATCATAGACTGATTTGGCAGCCTCTGCCATAGACTCGGTGAATGTATCCTGATTTGTTGTGAGAGCAGCCAGTGTTATAGTTGGCTTTTTGAGCTTACCTCCCGAATGTATCCTGACCTTGCCCTCACGCGAAGCAATACCTATTGATATATTTTTTAACGCACCGCCAAATCCTCCCATGGGATGACCTTTAAAATGCGTGAGCACAAGAACATAGTCATAGTTAGCGAGGTTTTTACCAACCCAGTTCTCTTTAAGATTTTTGCCGCCCTCAACAGGTATTGATATGTACCCGTCTCTGTCCATAATGTCCACATCTGCTATATCGGTAAAGCCATGATCCTTTGCAACCTGCATATGCATTGCTGTATCCGCTCTTTTTGAACCCGAATATGCCGTGTTGCACTCTATTATGGTCCCGTCTACACTCTGAACAAGATTTTTGATAAGATCAGGATCCAAATGATTAGGATTGCCTGCTTCGCCAGTTGAAAGCTTTACGGCGACATTTCCTTTAGGTTCTACGCCAAGTGCTTCATATACCTTTAATAATCCTTCAGGACTTATATCCTTTGTCATATATACCACAGAGGAGGCAGAGCAATCTCTGCCTTCACTCTTCATGGTATCAACATCATAGAATTCATGCTCCTCAATGTCATAGTGCATATGCATTTTATAACCTATCGTAAGCGCTATTAATATGCATACGATACATCCTATGATTTTCAGTACAGTATGTTTCTTTTTCACGTTAATCTCCAAGCCTTATTATTCTTCTGTTTTTGATGCGTTCGCAACAACAGCAGCCTTAGCCTGATCTTCATTCAGACCCGTAACATTGATGTTTCTGTTAACCTTAGCATCGTATGTATTTGCCTTCATGATATCAACGATATCTAAGCCAGTAACTTCCTTTACTGTTTCGATAGTCTTTGCCAGTACATTGGGTACATATGAACCAACGTTTGAAACACCGCCGTCACCTGATGAACCCCCATCAATAATGGTAACCTTATCGATATTCTCAAGAGGCTTTGCGATAGCACCAGCCATTTCGGGCAGAGCCTTAACTATCATCTCTACCATAGCTGCCTGTCCATATTTCTTCATAGCTTCAGCCTTCTTTTCAAGAGCTTCAGCTTCAGCGATACCCTTAGCTTCGATAGCTGCGGCTTCAGCCTCACCTACCTTGCGGATACCTTCGGCTTCCTGAGCCTTGGCAAAAAGATCTGCCTCAGCCTGTATCTTTCTTGCTTCTGCTTCTTTTTCTCTCTCGAATTTTTCAGCTTCTGCCTTTCTCTGACGCTCAAACAGTTCAGCTTCTGCCTTCTGCTGTCTGGCGAATTTCTCAGCCTCGGCTTTTTTCTTAATCTCAGCCTCAAGAGTCTGTTCTGTAACTTCAACATCTTTTCTCTTAAGTTCGATCTCTCTCTCCTGCTTAGCGATATTCGCATTAGCCGTTGTAACCTCTATCGTCTTACGCTGTTCCTGTTGCTGGATTTCATAAGCAGCATCTGCCTCAGCCTGCTTGATATCGGATTCACGCTTCAGTTCTGCCTGTTTGATACGAAGTTCATTCTGTTTTGCAGCAATCTCGGTTTCTGCTGCAACCTGAGCCTCATTTGCCAGTCTCTTTGCTTCTGCCTCTGCAATGGCAACATCTTTGTCAGCCTGAGCTTTTGCAATCGAAGCATCCTTCTGGATCTGAGACATATTATCTTGACCAAGTGCTATTATCAGGCCCTTTTCATCTTCTATTTTCTGGATATTGCATGAAATGATCTCAATACCGAGAGCATTCATATCCTTTTGAGCTTTCTCCTGAACCTCGTCACCGAATTTCTTACGGTCGGTGTTGAGTTCTTTAAGCTTAACAGTACCGATTATCTCACGCATGTTACCCTGCAAAGAATCGGTAAGAGCAGAAATGATGTTCTTCTCATCCATGTTAAGAAAGTTCTTCATAGCTATCTTGATGCCTTCAGGATCTGTCTTAACTCTGACTTTTGCAACTGCGTCAATATCAACACCGATAAAGTCAAGTGTAGGAACATAGCCATTCGTCTTTATATCGATACTGATCTGCTTAAGAACAAGTGTATCCTTTCTCTCTAAGAATGGAAACTTTATTCCCGCACGTCCAATAAGTATCTTAGGCTCTTTCTTCCAACCAGAAATGATAAAAGCTTTATCCGGAGGAGCTTTTACATAACCCGTCACAATGATAAGAATTATCAGAGCGATAACCAAAAAGATTGCAATTACTGCTGCAAGTGTCATAATCATACCCCTTTCCTACGTCCATCAACTATTTGATGCTGTTACCATTATACTACCGAGTCACATATCAGAAAACAAAAATAACAGCAAATTAAAATATCCTAATTTGCTGTTACGTTGCAATTATTCGTATTCTTTTAAATCTTATGCACACACTAGTTTTCTTGCTTCTTCAGGCGGCAGAGGACGTCCCCAGATATAACCCTGGATAAAGTCACATCCGATATCCTTAAGCGTATCAAGCTGATCATCTGATTCCACGCCTTCAGATATGACCTCAAGATTTAATATATGACCAATGGATATGATGGTCGCTACATACTGCTTTGAAGCTTCGCTGGTATTCATACCATCAATAAACGATTTATCTATCTTTATCAGACTGGCAGGGAATTGATTCAGATAGCTGAGTGATGAATAGCCTGTACCAAAATCATCTATTGCCACTTTAATTCCTATATTCTTTGCGCCACGAACACACTCTAAAGCCTTTCCAGCTGAATCTATCATTATAGACTCTGTGATCTCTATCTCAAGGTTTTGGGGAGGTATACTGTTTACATCAAGTACATCTTTTATTTCTTCTATAAAGGTATTCTTTAAAAGATGCCTTACTGAAATATTTATGCTTAAGGTGAGATCCCCGCCGCCAGATCTTATTACTTCGCCGAAAAATGCTGCAGCCTTTTTAAATACACATAGATCAAGAACATCTATAAGGCCCGCCTCTTCTGCAACTGGTATAAACTCAGCAGGGCTTATAAATGAACCATCTGCATCTTTTAGTCGAGCAAGAGCTTCAAATCCGCGAAGTTTATGATTGATATCATACTGTGGCTGAAGGTTGAACAGGATAGTATCATTTTCGATAGCTGTCCTGATCTTTCTTTCAATATCCATCTTAATTTCAGTTTTATTAAGATTCTGGGTATACCGCAAGATGCAATTGCTGCTATTAGCACGTTTTATTTCATGCATCGCTGTATCTGCTGCGGAAAAAAGAGCGCCTGAATTGTCTGCATCATCCGGATATATGGCATAACCGAAACAAGCTGTCATGAAGAAATCACAGTCTTCTATTGTTATCCTCTTCTCAAGTTCTTCCTTATACGCCTTGATCGAACGAAGCAGATCTAAATCAGTCTTAAAATTCCTGATGATCAGCGAATACTCATCCGCACTCAAGCGAGATACAAAATCAGCAGTTCCGGTCTGATTTGTATCAGCCAGATTCTTCCAGCGATCAGCAACCTCAACAAGCACCTTATCTCCTACGGCATGCCCCATCGTATCATTGATACTCTTGAAGTTATTAAGATCCACGGATACAAACGCAAATCTCTCGTTTGCTGCCGTTATTTCATCCATGAGTTCTTTTCCTGCGAACCTGTTGGGCAGACCTGTAAGAGAATCTGTAACCGCTTCTTCACTCATTCTCTGCTGATACTTCTCGATTCTTCTGTTATTAAAAAATATGACAGTTATCGCGATTATGGTCAAAAGACTGGTAAAGATACCTGGTAGATTTACATGCTGATGTCTTATGAATATATTGATCCAAAGTCCCGGTAACGAACTGATCACTAAGAACATAGACGCGATGTAACCAGTTTTTCTGAAAAGAACTGTCAGACATATAATGCATATATGTCCAAGAGATGAAAACACACCGGTAATAGCAAACGTCGGAACGCTATATCCTAAAATAAAGGTGATATCATTAGGCGATTGCGATGTCCTTACTGTCCCGATTGCAGATACAATATATAATCCTAAAAGTATAAAGAAGAAACCCTTGTTAACTCCTTTATGAATAGAGATCAACTTCAGGGTATCATCAATGTTCTTATTACTGTCAAGGACGTATCTATCTTTGCTCATAGGCTGTCATTAATCCTTTAATCTGCTAAACATGTAATCCTTTACATGCATGTTCATTTGGAGATTATATATCACCGACCGTAACCCAACAGTAAGTAATCATCAATCGGGCGAAAACTCAAGGATCTCATCATCCAAACTATCCTTATCGCCAAGGTCAATATTGTCCCTTATCACTTCCACTATCTTTTCGTACATATCAATCATCTTATCATGGTTCTTATCTATATTCGCCACATCTAAATTATCAGCAGCTGCTTCTGATTCAGCAGCCAGTTCAAACAGTTGTTTCGCGCCTATAGTCTTAGACGAGCTCTTTAATGAATGTACATAAACACTGTAATTATTCCAGTCCTTTGCCAGATAACTCTCCGCAATATTTAGAGCTTTTGTCTTTTGCTCAAGAGCAAAGTCGCCAAGAACCGCTTTATACATTAAATCATCGTTACCGCAATAACTCTTTCCGCTCTCTATATCTACGCAGACTGATTCAAGCGCAGCGACTAATACTTCGTCAAGTCTGTGTTCATCGTTTTCTGACGTATCTTTTATCTTAGATATCTCTACTTTTTCATCTGGCAGATACTTTATGAGCATCTTTTCAAGTTCAAGACCGTCAACCGGCTTTGTCAGATAATCATCAAATCCCTGTTCTATGTATCTGTCCTTGGCTCCTCTTATAACATCAGCCGTCAGACATATGATAGGTGTTTTCTCATTCTTTTTGCTTTCAAGAGCCCTGATCTTTTTCATAGCCTCGGTTCCATCCATACCGGGCATGCGCTGATCCATTAAAATGACATCGTAGGACTTTTTGTCAGCCAGATCGATAGAATCTGGGCCGTTCAAGGCCGTATCTACCTTTATCCCTGTCTTTTTAAGAAGATTCTCGACTACAAGTATATTCATATTTGTATCATCGACAACAAGAATAGAGGCATCCTTTGCATGGAATGATTCACTGTATTCTTCTACAGGCTCAACTCTCTCAATAGCTTCTCTGTAATCTCCCAGTGGTTTGTCATTCTCGATCTTTTGCCATAATTCAAATGAAAAAGTGCTTCCTATACCATACTGACTGACAACCATAAGCTCACTTCCCATCAGTTCAAGAAGCTTTCTTGTGATAGTCATACCAAGTCCTGTTCCCTCGATGTTTCTGTTCCTTACAACATCGAGTCTCTCAAATGACTCAAACAGACGAGCCATATCACTTTCCTTTATGCCGATTCCCGTATCCTTGACCTCGACATGCAGCAGTATCTCATTCTTTTCAGGATTTTTCTCTTTTCCTTTGATCGAAAGAGTCACACTTCCTTTTTCTGTATACTTTACGGCATTTGTTAAAAGATTCATGACAATCTGATTTATTCGGGTATCATCACCATAAAGCTCGCATGGAAGGCTTGGATCAATATTTAAATTAAATTTCAGTCTCTTTGCATTTGCTCTGTCTGAAATGGAATTGATGTAATATCCTATCTGAGAACTTACACTATATCGTACAGGAACGATCTCCATCTTTCCGTCTTCGATCTTTGAGAAATCCAATATACCGTTTATCAACGTCAAAAGATTGTGACCTGACTGCTTTATGTTCTGGGAATATCCGAGTATCTCTTTGTTATCCGATTCACGCATGATCATTTCATTCATACCCAAGATCGCATTAATCGGAGTTCTTATCTCATGAGACATATCCGCAAGGAAACGGCTCTTTGCCTTGCTGGCTTCATCTGCCGCCTGCTTTTCAAGTTTAAGTACCTTTGACTTGAATTCCTGCTCCTGTTTGCTGTATTTATCAAGTACGCGAGCAAGAAAAATCGCTATCAATACTCCTATCAGTGCAGCTACTATCGTAGCGATAACAAACCCCCTGACCAGATTGCTAACGCCTTTTGCGAGTTCTTCTCTACTGGTGGCTATACACACATACCATCTAGTATTGGTCATCTGCGATGCAACTATTCCGCGATTTATGCCATCATAATCGTCAAGAAATACCATCTCGTCGGGTTTGCCTCTTCTTATCTTTTCTATCAGCTGCCCATATGGCGAATTCTCCACTTCCATAACCTTCTTGGGAACATCCTCATAATCATATGCCGGATTTGGATGAACTATCATCCTGAGATTCTGATCTATCAAAAAAGCATAGCTGTTCTCTTCAACATCCGCATTATTGATCATATCAACCAAGACGTTGACAAAGATATCGGCTGCCAGAACACCCAATAGTTCACCGTCTTTGTATACAGCCTTTGAAATTGTAAAAACGGGTCTGTGTGTATCAGAATCAAGATAAGGCGTAGAATAGAACAGTTCGCCCGTAAGTGCCGAAGTGGTATACCATTCTCTTTCATGCACGAAATCTACGGTACCGTCTGCCACGAAATCAGAAGCGCACACCATGGTATTGTCCGGGTATGTAAAATATACATCATAAACATACCCGTTTTTATTCAGTATCTCATTACTGTGCTTTAAATAATTGTGAAATGTGTTGTAATCCTTAGATGAAATATCATTTACTGCGATCTCCGCAGCTAGTGTATCTATGATCGTTCCGTTAGTATTGACCCACGATGTCAGTTCAAGAGCATACTTCTGCGCAGCCGCATCATAATTATCCTCCATTTGAGTGATCAGACTGGATTTTGCTCTTTGATAGCTGATAAAAGACAGCAAGATTGAACTGCCCAACACTACCAGCACTATCATGATTGTCATTTTAGCTCTGAAACTCTTCATATTTACCCCTGATACTATACTCTACAATAATATCATAACTAAACTATATTGGGTACTATCCCATGTTTTATATGTTTTCTGTAAAACAGATTTACGCCAAAGTAAAACATTGCCGTAAAAGGTCTGCGCCAGAAAGTCTTTGTAAATATGGTTCTCTTTAAGATACATCTATACGCATACACTTCATTGTACAGCTCCCAGTAAGCCTTTGTCAGTTCTTCAGGAGTCATGTTCTTAGGATAATGCACAGCCTCGCATGAGTTATATGAATACATATCTGTATTATATATCCTGTCCTGCTGCTTCATCTCATCATAATACTGAGTTCCCGGTATCGGTGTGAGTATATAGAATCTCGGTACTGTTATCTTGTTATCTTCTATAAACTTAGCCGTCTCTTTTATTGATTCTAAAGTATCTCCTTCGGCGCCGACAACCATCTCTGTGGAAATATCTATCCCGTACTTGCGAATGATGTTAAGCTGCTCACTGTATCTGTCAGGATGCGCCCATCCTTTCTGCATGCCCAAAAGACTCTCTCTGCTTATGCTCTCAAGTCCGAAACTTAACACATAGCATCCGCTGTCGGCAACAGTCTTTAAAAGTTCCTCATCATTCGAAATATCGATAGAACATTGAGTCATCCATTTCATCTTGAGTTTCTTAATCTCGCTGCACAATTCAAGAGCGTAATCTCTGTTCGAGAAAAGATTATCATCAAGCAAAAGAAACTGCTTAAACCCAAGTTCCTTTACTCTTTTTATATCTCTTATGACATCCGCGATCTCACGTTTAAGGTACTGCCCATGATACAGGCAGTATATCGAGCAGAAACTGCATGTCTTAGGACATCCTCTGCCGGCCTGCACCGGAAGGAAATTTCCTATCTTCTTGTTTAAAACAAGCTCATATCTGGGAAGCGGAGTGACAAGCTTTGTAAGCTTCTTTTTATATGTCTTCTTAAGACATCCGTTAAGATAATCATTTAGCATCTCACCCCAGGTTTCCTCTGAGTCGCCTATCATAACAGCATCACAGTATTTCTGAGCCTCATCAGGCATCAGAGATACCATATATCCTCCAAGTATCACCGTCTTATTCAGTTCCCTGAACCGTTTTGCTATATCAATGGTCCTCATAACGGCATGTCCCATGCTGCTGATGCCTATTATCTCGGCATCAGTATCAAATGGAACATCTTCGATCGTCTCGTAACACAGTTCAACTTCAAAATCATCCGGTGTAAGGGCTGCTAAAAGCGGCAGCGCAAGTCCGACAAAATACAGTCGTTTCTTCTTTACCAGATTACCGTACTGGTCATACGGAGTAGGTTGTATGAGTAATATCTTTTTTTTCATAATACAAATATACGTTTTAGTTTTACAAACAATACTTTAAATATATAAATAACTGCTCCCGGATAATTGTTATCTGAATACAGTGCAGATTTTCTGTTATGCCACGCCAGTTTAAGAGAGAGTCTGTAATACTGTATGGTAAAGGCTCTTACGCTCATGTGCTCAGGCTTTAGCAGGCAGTGAAAAAGATCCTGCTTAGTAACATCTCTTGTTATCATATCTTTTTCATACTCCTTATAGGAGGCAGAGCCCTGCATGGGAGTAAAAACTGATATCGTAGGAACGATATCTCTTGAAGCTATCCACTCATACAGCTTTCTAAAATCTTGCTTTGTCATGTGCTGATGTACGATGAAAAGCCCGGCACAGAATATCCCGTTCTCGCTTAGTATCCGTATGCATTCCTCATTTTCTTCAAGGGAAGTCCTTTTATTATATGAGTCAAGTTCGTCATTATTTGTGGCTTCAAGTCCTACCATAACCAGTGAAAGCCCGATGTCAGCCAGTTCCTTTATCAGTTCTTCATGATGCGCAATAAAATCTGCTCTACCATAAATCAAAATCTTCTTATGAACGCCTTTTTGTTTTATTGATCTGATAAACTCTCTTAGATAATCCTCATCAACCAAAAAATCATCATCTGTTATATGTATGGCGTCAACATCAAGAGATGCTATCTCATCCACCAGACTCTCCACGTGACGGCATGCATACCTTCCGCTGTTTCGATTTGTACAGAAGCAGAAATTGCATGCTCTTTTGCAGCTGTATGAGTTTTTTACAAGCGCTAACGGTTTAAAGCACAGATATCTGAATCTGTTCTTATTTGCATAAAAATATGTCCTGTCAGGGATTGGAAGGTCATCAGGAGTCTCGATAACTTTCTGATTTACAACCCAGTTATCATCTTTTTTGTAACAAATCCCCGGTATATCAGCAGGATAGCTTTTTTCCTTTTGATCACCTTTTAGCTCGCTGTCAATAAAATCGATCAGTTTAACCAGATTTGAAAGTCCGCTCAGATGATATAGGTAGTCTGCCTTTGAATCAAAATAGTTCTCATAATTGATCTCTACATTTGATCCACCGAGTATTATCCGGATATGATCGTTAAAAGATTTAATAACCTGACAGTATCTTTTCATGATCTCCTGCTGAGTTATGTATCCGGTAACGCATACCACGTCAGGCTTTGTTACTTTAAGCTTCTTCTTTAACGAACACAGTTCATAACGCCTGTCATATATGACAGGTTCATGACCGCCGTTCTTAAATACGGTATACAGATATTCCATTTCAAGAGGCTCATGCTCCACTAGATATGTGAAGCTGAATATACCCACCGTCTCCGGCTTTATCAGAAGTATCTTCATTTTTCACCATCAGTTGTTTCTGTATCGCTTGTTGAATGTATGAACTATACCCGCATAATAAATCCTTGGATAATTCACATAGTAAAGGAAATGAAACTCCAACTTAAACAGCCACATAGGGAGCTTGGTAGGTTTCATGAGTACGCTCGTACCTCCCGTTCTGCTGTATCTGTATTTATAGAGCCTGTCCTTGTTTTCCTCATATACGGCTGTCCCTTTAAATGGTATGAGAATGCTGAACAGCACCCATATGAGTTTCTCTTTTTTAATGAATTCATTTATATGCATGAAATCCTTGTGTGAGAAGTCATAATTTATGACAAACAGCCCCACACAGAGCATGTTGTTATCGCGAAGTATCCTGACTGCATTCTTATTAAGGCTCACACTGGAATTCTTATTATACTTTTCCAGTGTTGAATCATCGACTGCCTCTAGACCAACCAGCATATCTCTGATCCCGGCCTTGTATATTAAAGGCATGATATCCTCGCACCTTACTATGCTGTCTGCTCTCGAAAATATCATAAATGTCTTATGTATCCCGAGTTCCAAAAGTCGATTGCAAATATATTCGACTCTTTCCTTGTTTACTAGGAAATCATCATCGATGATAAATATCTTGTCATTATCTATCCCTATTATCTCGTCAATGACACAATCAGCATCACGCTCTCTGTACTCACAGCTGTTAAACTGTCTTGAAATACAGAACTTGCAGTTCTGAGGACATGAAAACGCAGTCTTCATCATGGAAAAACAGCCTTTAGCCAGAACCTTGAATTTATCGCGATTATCATAAAAATGACTTCTGTCCGGTAAGATTCCGTAATCACTTACAGGCTCTCCCTTAAGATTACTCACCCACTCAGAGTTTTTTCTGTATGCAAGTCCGCTTACCTTATCAAGTATCATATCATCAAAATCGTGTCTTATCGCCAGTCTGAATGAATCAAGCCCGTTGTCATATGAAACATAATCAACTTCATCTAAAAGAAAATCCTCATGATTGATCACGACCTCGGGCCCGCCGACCATGATCTTGATCTTGGGTCTTGCGGATCTTAGCTTCTTTATGAGTTTTAAAACATACCACGCGGTATTCGACATTACTGAAAAACCGACAATAGTAACATTATTGTCATCAACTTTTTTAAGCAGTCTTAAAAAGCGACCAAACGGACTCTCTATGCTCTCATCATATATAAAGCCTTCCCTGTTCTCAGCCTTGACGCATGCCAATAGATACTCCAGTCCGAGCGGTTCCAAACTTGCCACTCTCTTATCATAATGCACACGTACAAACATATACTTCTGCGTCATATCAGAACCAACCCTTTTTCTTAGTATCGTAAGCAGTGCCAAACAGAGTTCTGACCATTATCTTAGGATATGTCAGAACATGTATCCAGTAATACCTGAACATAAACTCAAACGAGCTCATATTGGTGGGTTTTATTGTAATGTGCGTACCATCAAGTCTGCTCGATCTGAAATTGATGAGCATATCCTTGTATTCATCGTATGCATCCGTGCCCTTGTAAGGAGTGAATATACCGAATACAACCCAGAGCAAGTTATTATCCCTTACAAACTTCATCAGATTCCTGAAATCCTGCCTTGTAGCCGTATAGCTTATGACAAACAGCCCGTCACATACTATGTTGTTATCTAATAGATTCTTAATCGCGGTAATGTTTTCATTTTTAGATGTCTGCTTGTTATAGATATCAAGCTGTTCATCAGTTATGGCTTCGAGTCCGACCAGTATATCCCTGAACCCTGCCTTATAAGCAAGAGGAAGTATATCCTCATTGGCAGCTATAAAATCAGCCCTTGCATAAGCCATAAAAGTCTTCTTTATACCCCTTGATATTATCTCTTCGCAAAAAGTCCTTACTCGTTCCTTGTCAAAGAAAAAGGTATCATCAACGAACCATATCTTATCGTGTTTGATCTCCTCTACCTCATCAACGACCTCCATTATGTCTCTTTCGGTATACTTTCCGCTGTTCATCTTGGTACAGTAGCAGAAACAGCATCCGAACGGACACGAAAACGAAGCCTTGCTCAGAGCATATTTCCCCTTCATGAAGATGAAGTTTTTCTTTAATCCCTTGTAAAACGCACTCCTGTCGGGCTTATTGATAAATCCGCAGACAGGTTCTCCCTTTTCCTTGATGACCCATTTGCTCGCCTTTTTAAAGCATATGCCCGTAAGTTTTTCAAGCTTTTCGGGCTCAAACCCGTTCTCCCACATGCTTTTAAGAGTCATAAGTCCGTTATCGTGATATATCAGATCGATATCGTCACAGCAGAAATCCCTGTAATTAAGTTCAGCCTCCGGTCCGCCTACCATTATAGTTATATCGGGGAATCTTTTCTTTAACTGTCCTGCCCTGTTCTTTATATAATCAACGGTATTCGCATTGGCATTGAATCCTATGAAGTTGTAGCCTCCCTTCTTGATCAGCCTGCACATCCTGTTAAGTCTGCCGATCCATGAGTACTGAAACTCATCATGGATATCGCATTCTATCCCGAGCTCACCGGCAAGACCGGAAAGATATTCCAATCCGAGCGGTTCCAGATTTGCAACGATAGAAGAGTATTTGGGTCTAATCAGTAAAACTTTGATCTTTTCGTTCATATCCTTCAAATATCATTTTCCGACAATTAGTTTCTTCCAGTATTGATTATTTACTTTAAATGCACCCCAGCTTAGTTTTAGCGTATCATGAAGTCCGTATTTTTTTATCATATACCATGCACTGACAGGATTTGCTGTTATCCTGTAGTAAAGCACCATCGTATACCAGTAATATCTTCTGACCGAAATGTTATCAGGTCTGACTACGAGATGAGCCAGATCCCATTTTTCGTATTCATCTTCTCTTACGATAAACCTGGGCTTGTACTTCTCATAGATATCAGTTCCCCGAAGCGGAGTCAGGGGCTGAAGGTTAACAAATACAAGTCCAAGCTTCTTTATCCATTTATACAGTGCATCAAAGTCTGCCCATACCCAGTCAAGTCCGAGAATGAATGTTCCATAGCATTCCACGTCATACTTCTTAAGTATAGAGACTGCTTTCTCATTTATTGTGACATTAGTCCTCTTGTTATAGTCATCAAGCTGTTTGCTGTCGCACGATTCAAGCCCTACTATTACGGCTCTCAGCCCAGCGTCCTTAAATCTTGCTATCACATCTTCATTTGATGCGATAAAATCCGCTCTGCCGTAGATCAGGTACTTTTTGTTAATATTGTTCTTTTTGAGCAAATCGCAGAAGTAAAGTATCCTTTCCCGGTCCACCAAAAAGTCGTCATCAACGATATATATTTCTGTCTCCCTTATACTCTTAAGCTCATCGACTATGTTTTCAAGATCTCTGGCAAAATACTGATCATCCATGACCTGACGGCAGAAACAGAATTTGCAGTTATAGGGACACCCAAATGATGTTTTTATCAGACTGCAGTTTCTGTGAAACATGTAGTAATACTTTGATCTGTATCTGTCTACCTTTTCTCTGTCTGGAAAAAGATAATCAAATGTCAGATCCTTCTTAGGTGCACCCCTATCCTTTGAATACACACAGTCTATCTCGCTTTTAGCTTCTTTCCCCTCTATACAGTTTAAAATGTCAATGAAAGTTCTGATCCCATTTGCCCTGATTATATAATCAACATATTTTGATTCGAAATCCTGCGGATTGACCTCAGCATGCACACCTCCGATAACTGTCTTCACATCAGGATTATATGCCTTAGCCTCATACGCATACTGCTTCATGATATTTACATGAGAAATATACCCGGTGATCCCTACGACATCCGGATCATACTTCTTCATAAAATATCTAACAGGCTTCTTTTCTATGATCATATCGACTATGTCACAGCTGTGCCCCAGCGCCTCTATATTGGCTGAAATATATTCCAGTTCAAGAGGCTCGCAGATCATCACGTTCTGTAAGCCGATAGTTTCCTTATGAGGTCTTGGTCTGAATAACAGTACTTTCATCATTGTCTCTCTTTAAAGACGTTGTAATTTGGAAAATCATATTTATATTCAAGAATATGTCTTCCTGCCATAGCAAATATATTTAAAAAAGGATTTGTATGATGGGCGTAGAAATATCTCTTTTCAAGCTTAGCCCCAAACTTAAGCTTAGTGTTTTCCGATGTCTGTCCGAAATCTATGGATTCACAACCATTGACAATCGCGTAGTCCACTATACTTAGCAACATATAATAATACAGATCGACACAGCTTATCTTACGATCAGTCATATCATAATCCATACCGCCAAACATGAATACAAGTCTTTTGCCTATCTTTTTTAACATCACAAACCCGATAGGCTTGCCCGTTTCAATGAATATGATCTTAGTAGCATCTATCTTATCAAAAAAGCTTTTTGAAAGCCTTTCGAGTTTAAAATTTGATCTCTCAAATGTCTGCAAGTACAAAGGATATATATCTATGCTTGCACCATAAATTTGCTTAGTCTCAATATCAGAACATCGTTTGCACGCGATGTTTATCCTACGTCTGTACTGGCTTCTTAATGAAGACAGATAATCTTCCTTGCTTTTATACTTTGTATCCAGTTTAAGAACACATGTCGGCAATGTCTCTCCAAATGACAATCCATCAGTTTTTGCGATGATGTCTGCGTTGAGCACCAGTTTGCAGCCTTTTATTGTCTTTATGTAGGAAAGCATGAATCCTAGATTGTTGGTAAGATAGCCGCCACAGCTTAATGAACATGGGAATGCAACAGTCTGAATATTCATAAAAAGGCTGGCTTTTCCGAAAGTAAACAGATTCATCCTGTTGTCATATACGATAAAAAAAGCATAGTCTGTTCCGTTGTCTATGTAATAATATGTCTGTTTTAGAGGGTTTCCTCTTTTTAGTATGCTTAAAAGATCATATTGAAACGGAAACGGCAAAAACTCATCCTGACTATACGGATGATCTTTTGTTATTGTTCCTTGCTTCAAAACAACGAATAATTCATCTGCATCATTTCCGATGTATTTTGTCACACTGTCAGATGCTTTTTTCATAAACAGCATAATCCTTGTAGTTTTTCTCGCATATAGCTCTGCAGAAACTGTTTGAGTCCTCATTTTCATCAAGTATCCAAGATGTCTCGACTCTTGTACATCCGTAATCAGGCATACGTTCATAAACTTTGTTTATGAGAGCCATGGGCAATCCACTGCCGCGGTATTCCTTTAAAATGCCGTATTCCATTACCTTCGCTGTACGTATCGAACGTGTATTTAGCTTATATCTTAGGTAATGCATCACTCCGAATATATCTCCGGGATCAGCAAGTTCATTGTAATCGGGATACCACATGATAAATCCTACCGGTTCATCTTCATGGAAGGCAAAGATTATAGAATCCTCTTTCATAAACAGAAAGAGTTCCTTAAGCATTTCCTTGTCATGCTCATAATTGCGGTGATAGTAATATCTGTGATCTGCAAAACACTCATTATTCAGATCTGTGTATATCTTTGAATAATAATCAAACCTTTTCTTATCAAACACTCTATACTCATACTGTCTGTCAAACTTATCTATGATAGCTCTGTATCTATCCAGCCTGTTTTGCAGATCATAGGTTATATACGAATTAAGCTTTATAAGCTCACATCCAAGATCAGATAGATAATCGTTGTAAAAACTCGGGTTTCCGGGAGATGAAAACGAATTTGATTCATCATAATGAGATGACTGGAGTCCAAGTCCGTAATTAACATGCCCGTAAAGACCTATGACAAGTTTTTTGCATCCATGTTCTTTTCCGACTTTTACAGCCTCATCTACAAGCATTTTAACCGCTTCTTTGCAGCCTTTCTTTGCTTCAAAAAAGCAAAGCTGTACATACTCCTTTAGATCATCCGTATAAGCAATGACTCCCTCACACAATATGCCGCCAGATTCATCCGTTATCATGACAGGTTTGATTTCCAGGTCTTCAGTAAACTTAAGCTTGCCCCCGAATATCTCCTTGAGCATAAAATAATTATTGTCTATATACAGTTTTCTTGACTTGTACAGTTCCTTTCGAAACAGTAAAAATCTCTTTTGCAGTTTCCTGTTATCTACAGCACATACTTTCATCTATTATTTGATCAGTGTATTAAGATAATCACACATCTGGCCAATGGTGGTCATCTTCCTGTATTTCTCCTCATCAAGTTCTATAGCATATCTCTCCTCGATCAAACACACAAGATTCATCAGATCAAATGAGTTGAGTCCTAGATCCTTTTTAAAATCCGTGTCATTATCTATATCCTTTATTCCATAGTTTTCTAACAGGATCTGCCTTATATCGTCAAACATATAAACTCCTTATTATCTTTCTTGAACTGTTCTTTTCAAATTCTTTGCTCATGATCTCAAAATCATCGATATGCATATAACCCGGAATGGTTTCATTTATTTTATCTATATCTTGTTTTATCTTCTCTTCAGAAACATTTTCAGATAACACGACAAGCGCCGTAAGAATGCTGTTTCCTTTTTCTGTCTTTTTTTCTACCACAAGACTCTCTTTAACATAATCTATCCTGTTGATCTTATCCTCTAGATTCTCCGGTGCTACATTTTTACCGTTTTCAAGTATTATAAGGTTTTTCTTTCTTCCTGTCACATATATGACACGTCCTTCAGTATACCCTATATCTCCGGTACAGAAATAACCATCTTTCATGCATTGTTGCGTTGCTTTTTCATCATTGTAATATCCGAGCATGACGCAGGGGCCTTTTACCATGATCTCGCCTTCATCGGAGATCTTTACATCTATATTCTTCATGATGGTCCCGGCGCTTCCCGCAACATTATTGCACTCTCTGCTCACCGCTATCGTCGGTGAGCATTCAGTAAGTCCATATCCGTTTAGTATTGTTATACCCAGTTCGCTGAATTTCTCGACATACTCGCTGTTTAGCGCAGCACCTCCGTTAACAACAAGTCTCAGATTCTTATTTATCATTTTGCCGAAAAAAAAGTGTCTAAAATCTATACCTACCTTTAGTAATATCCGGCTTACATACAGCATTGACCTGAATACTCGTTCTTTTTTTCTTAGTCTGATCTCTCTAAGTATATTGCTATACATTCCCTCGATTACCATCGGGACTGCTCCGAAAAAGAACGGATCAAAAGATTTAAGATCTCGTAAAAGATGTTTAAGTTCGAGACACAGACAAAGAGTTGTGCCGTTATACAGAGTCGCTAACATACATGGATTGAATCCATAAGTATGATTCATTGGCAGAAATGCGAGTGTCGGGTTTTTTAGTACATTGTTTTCGAGTGTGCCACGGATGTTTGTTATCACATTGTACTGTGACAGCATGACGCCTTTCATCTTACCATCTGTTCCGGATGTGGATGCCAGTATAGCAAATCTGTCTTTATCCGTATCTTTTACATCTTCAAAAAAAGATGCCGTTTCGTAACCACCAGCAATACCCTTATATAACGCGTCTATATTGTAGAGTTTTACATCTTCTGATATATGAGAGATAGTATCGGATGTCTTATCAGTGAAAAAAAGAGCATCAACATCAAACCGTCTCACACAATCATCTACGGTCTGTCTGTCAAGCTCTTTATCTATCGGCACTATGACATTATCAAATACACAAGCAAGGTATATGATCAAGTATTCATAACGGTTTTCAGAAACAATGCCTATGTGTCTTCCTTGGTATCCTTCATTTTTCAGAAATCCATATACAGAAGCAATCTGATCGATCATTTCATGATAAGTAATTTCAGTAATCCTGTCGCCCTTCATGAAACGAATAGCGCATGTATCAGCACTTTCATCATATCTGCCTTTTAGCATTTCATAGAAATTATCATATATAACTGTATCAAGGTAAGGATGATCCATATTCAATAACCCGCAATTACACGCTCACCGATCTTCATGATATTATCATCAAGGACAGCGAAAACGATCTCAATCTCATAATCTGGATTGTCATCAATAAAATCTTTGCACGCTTTGACTGCTCTGTCCCACGCTTTATCTATCGGATATCCAAATATTCCGGCAGATATGAGAGGAAATCCAATTGAATGAAGTCCGTTGTTTTTTGCAATGAGCAATGAATTCCTGTATGCACTGTACAGCAATTGCGGCTCGTTATTATTACCTCCAGACCATCTGGGACCTACGGCGTGAATAACATACTTAGCAGGAAGATTAAACCCCGGGGTGATCACAGCAGCTCCTTCATCACAATGCCCTATCGCGTTGCAGGCTTCAGTCATCTGCTTTTTACCTGCATCATGAAAAATATATCCACAGACTCCTCCACCTTCCCACAGTCCGCAATTAGCAGCATTTACAACAGCATCAGTATCCAGCTGCGTAATCCCTATCTTTTTTATTGTTATCGCACTCATAATTCAGTCCTCTCCAACAAGATGTACAGTTACATATTCGTGACCTGTAGCCGGCAGGAATTTATTCAGGATATCTTTGGTCTTAATCTTAAGAGATGATGTGCATACACATGGATGACACCCAATATACTCGCTCTTAAGAACATCTTCATCAATTAAAAGCCTGACCTCATTACTCGTATCATTCATAAGTCCCATTACACTGACAGCACCTGGCTCAATATCAAGAGACCTTAGCATATCTTCCTCCTGTGCAAACGAGAGTCTGGCCGTATCTATCTGATTAGACAGTTCTTTGGTCTTGAATTTCTTATCTCCCGGCATCAGCAGCAGATAAAAACATGTTTTCTGTCTGTTGCACAAAAACAGATTCTTGCACATAACTACTCCCAGAACTTCATCAATTTTAGCGCATGCTTCCATTGTTGTAGCAGGATCGTGGTCAGTCCTTTTATATTCTATACCGAGTTTATCCAGGAAATCATATGTCTTTATCTCTCTGTCAAGTCTTCCATATTCATTTTCCGGTCTATTGTCGTATAATGTCATTTTCCTTGCCTTTCATAACAGTTCTCTCAACGATCTTATAACACGTACAGACTCGATCTTAACATCTTGCTTTCTTGATATATAAACAGGCGTTATCCCAAGAAGTTTCGCAGGTTCAATATCCGAAGTGATCGAATCTCCGATATGTATAACCTCGTTAGGTTTTACCTTTGCTATCTCCATAGCTTTCTCAAATATCGCCTTATTAGGCTTACATGCACGCGCCATCTCGGCAGATATGATTCCCGCAGGCTCTAAGCCTTTTATCTTCATCGATTCCTCCAAATAGCTCAGATCATCATTTGATAATACATAAATCGGAAGTTTTGATCTTTCAAAAAATTCCTTCACATCTTCATACAAAGGCGCATGGACCCACACATTTCTCCAGATTTGGTGCATGTAATCAAGATCACCGCTTAATCCGTATTCCTTTACGCAATAATCAAGTATCCTGTCAACCTTTTCGTCGTTCCTTATAAACGCATCCCCATGACTTTGTGCCTCAAGAGTTTTTACCATATCCCATACAATGCGAAGTATTTCTTTGGGATCATTGATATTGCTGTGAGTAACAAAATACTCAAGCAGCTGTCTGGTATATGGCTCATCCTCTTTAACCATGGTTCCCGTATAATCCAAAAAATACGCTTTGATCATAATCTTTGTAAGTTTTCCTTCCTAGTCAACAATAATATCAGTTACCCCTTTTGACCAGTCAAGTATTGCCTTGCTGTCACAAGGGAATAATTCGGCCGGAATATCATCTCTGTTAAAGAATCGATGTTCTATAACTTCTGAATCCGTATCTGAGATCACACCACTGTATTCATTTGTCCAGAACATTACTGCTAAAGAATACACAACATCCTTATTAGGATAATGTATCTCTCTTTGTTTCCCCGAATATATCCCGAAAAGCCTGAGATTCTTAACCTCAATACCTGCCTCTTCTCTTACCTCTCTTTTTGCTGCCTGTTCATATGTCTCAATAGGTTCAAGAGCTCCTCCGGGAAGACTCCATTCTCCGGTATCACTCCTCTTTTGCAAAAGGATCTGTCCCTTGTCATTCTCTATGAGAACACCGCAGCCGACTGTCATTACCAAATCGTGTCCAATATACTCTCTGATGCTGTTAATGTAATTCATTTCTTTTACCCGTTATTTCTTTATCTTCAAAGTTTTGAGATATTCTTTCTGTTCATCGGATATACGATAGCTTTCCACAGATTTCTGAATTGCTTTGTTATGCGTCCATACATCAAGTTTTTTCTCTTTTATAAACGGAAGAACGCTATCATACTGCTTTGCCAGTGCAGTGGCAAAATACCATGCGATCATCATATTGATATAGTATTCATCAGATCTGATCGTTGCAACTATTTCGGGGTATGACAGGTCAAAATCTTCATCCAGATAATGCTCCATAAGCATCCCGATACCAAATCTTATCGTATATGTCTTGTCAGAGTATATCCATTGCTTTACTGTTTCTAACAAAGCCTGTTTATTCTTTTTTAATACCTTTGGAGACATCTGGTCGCACGTTGCCCAGTTGTCAACATATGGCAGAAATCGTTCGACCTCGCTAAGGCACTTTGAAAAATCCTTGAATTCGGATATGATAAATGCATGAAGCTGATTCTCCTCAAAATACTTATGCGGCAGATTATTTAAGAATTCATTGAAGTCATCCCTTTTTAAAAGCTGTTTTGTGTAGGAACGAAGGAACGGTGTTCTTACACCTATTATTGTATCCTTATCAATGTTAGGTATAATCCTTATCTGCATATCCCTGTATTTCTTATCCTGTTTTGCAAATAATTCTTCTCTTATCTCATCTGTGATCATTACCAGTAAGCCCTTTCCTTTGTAATCTTCTCGCCCCAGTATGAAGCCCATTTCTCGCAGTATAGCCATGTATATGGTATGTCTCTTTTATTACGCAACTTGTCAAAAATGGGAAAACATGCCCAGCTAATAGACGGAATGCCTATGATCAAAAGATATATAGGCCCTAGCAGTAACGCTTGAAATGTATGACCATATTCGTGTATGGTGATATCGGCCCTTTCATGGGGAGCAAATATGAACATGCCTAAAGATATACCTCCGTTTAGAGTCCATTCGGTAAGTACAACACCGCGGTAATATCGATGCGGACTGTTGTAAAACCAAAGATACAGCATAAGACCACCTAGCGTCTGAGCAAATCCCCATGTCCAATGTATAAAGACACCGATCGGATAAAACCAGCGTCTGTCATCCCTTGCTTCCAGTGCTAGATATATTCCTATCAGGTATAATCCAATCATATATGCCAGAATGTCCAAAAGATCAAAATGTCCGCCTATGATAATCCCGAGCAGAGAATTCTTATCAATTCCAAGGTGCCCCGTGATATCGCATGCTTGCAGCAGTTCTGCGTGCCAGCCCAAGAAGTAGCATAACAGCGGCAGTACATAGACAGAAAAAATCCCCTCATACACAAATATGATCGCCCTTATCATAAAATAGATCATCGGGATGACTAGAACATCGCCTACAAATCCTCTTACTATTCCCGTAGTCCATTTACCTATAACACATTCGATTAACAATAAAACTATGAACAAGATGCTGTATTTTATTCTCAATTTACCCTTACTCATTATATCAGACTCTAGAACTCAAACGTATTATTCTTTATCCTTTTTAAGTATTCTTCAACTGTATTTCTTACTATTTGCGGATCTTCCTTCATCCCTCGGTGCACCCATAATGCCATAACATTCCATACTGCACCGTTATTTAGTGCTATAAGATATTCAGAGTCCAGTCCCTCAAAAAGCTCATTGAACGGATTTAACGCTGAAACCTCGGTTTTTCTAAGCAAAGGTCCGTCCTCATTCATGCATTTGAGCACCATATGGAGCATGTCGTTTTTTTCGAGAAGCATTAAAATGTCCCTGTTTTTTTCTGCGTAAGAAAATATCGTTGTAAGTACATCTCCTCTGGCATTGTTCACTATGTCAAAATACTCGCGGAATGACTTTTTGATCAGTGAACACAATACATCATCCTTTGACTCAAAATTCCTATAAAATGTCTTTCTTGCCAATGATGCCGTAAGTATTATCTGTTTAACAGTAATCTCACTGTACGGATATTCTTCCATAAGCTTTAGCAATGCCTGCGTTATCTCAATCTTCGATCTTACAGCTGAAGGATTGTTTGATTCGACCATATGTATTCTCCTCAAAAATGACACATTTTTGTAAAATCGTGTATCTTTATCAATCTATATTTACATTTTCAGATTATATTATATACTTATCCCAGAAACGATACAAGTGTGTCATTTTGTTTTGCATTCAATTATATGACGGAGGCAAAAATGAGAGAATATCTATTACTTTTACCAATCATCTTTATTTTTCATGATATGGAGGAGATTATAGGCTTTGACTGGTTCTTTAAAACAAAAACTGACCTTTTTGAACGTTTTCCTAGGTTAAATAAAATATACAACGGTCTGACAACCTCGACCTTTGCTGCAGCTGTTTATGAAGAATTCATTCCCTTCTTCGGTATTAGCATTTTGACCTATTACTTCCCGAGCAAGATATTATATGCTGTTTGGTTTGGTATCTTTTTATCTCTGACAGGCCACTTTGCAGTTCACCTCATTCTTTCGATATATATTAAAAGATATATACCGTGCGTCATCACAAGTAGCATTTGTTTGCCCATCAGTATACTCATACTTATCAAAAGCTCGTGTTATCTGTCTTTTGATATACTAACTGTTACATGTATAATAATCTTGGTAATTGCTATGATCGTTAATTTGAAACTGGCACATGGATTTGCACATTTTATTAGTAGAAGAACAGATTTTAATTGAAAGGAACATAAAAATGGAACTCAGACCATATAGAAGCAGTGATGCTGAAACAATTCTGTCCTGGTGTGATAATGAAAAATCATTTTATGAGTGGAGTGCAGGAATACTAGGTAATTATCCGATCACTGTAAAACAGTTGGGTTTTGTTGAATCATTAATAGCTTTTACAGCATTTGAAAATAATGAGATTATCGGATTCTTCACCTTACGAAAACCTGATGGTTCAGTTGATGAACTCAGGATAGGTTTTGTAATAATCGACCCTAAAAAACGTAAAATGGGACTGGGCAAAAAAATGCTCGAACTCGGACTTGATTATGCATTTAAGACCGGTAATGCCAGTACGGTATCTCTCGGAGTTTTTGAAAACAATCTCTCAGCTTATTACTGCTACAGATCTGCGGGATTTAAAGATATTGAAACCAAAAGAATCGAGACCTATGAAATACTGGGTGAAAAGTGGGTCTGCAAGGAAATGATAAAACATATATCATAAATATATATCATTATTAAGAAGCATCAGAGAAAAACCACAAAAATCCGTTAATAAATCATGAATGACCAGCTTATGCTGGTCACTTGTTTTTCTAGCTTAAGTTTCTATTACTATTCAGATATATCTTCCTGTTGATCATTCTCACAGTCTGAATTATCTTTCTTTATTCTGTCTGCGATGAATACGGCATATATCAAACTCCAAAAAGTATAATCCAGGACACACAGTATAGCCAACCATTTAACAGGACTGATCAGCCCTGCTATCAAAAGATGAATCCCTCCAAGTAAAGGTATTCCTGAGATATGATGGTCTGATCCCTTGCTCTGAATCTTTTTGGTCTCAATAACTGCACCAATATTAATTATCAGATAAAGAATACCTATTCCGCCTATGATAGCTGGGAAAACCCAAGGATGCATCTTAATCCACATGAGAAACGCTCACCTCTATTCCATTGATAATGATTGAATTAAATATATAAGATTCGGGCCATGTCCAAACTTAAATACATACATCAAACCCAGAATTCCTATAACAAAATGTAAAATGATCAAAATGTACTTTAGTGCATTACCATTGTTTTTTGATATTCTACATTGATATGTAATAAAGCCAAGCATTTTGATGAGAATAATCATCATTTCCCAAAAGCCGGCACCCAAACGAAACACAACCGGATTTTGCAACTCACCTGACCAGTTTTCATACTCAGTAACATCGAAACCTACTAAATCTACCAATAACGAAGGTATGAAAAATATGAATAATACAAGTAGCATAAAATCTAATAAAACCAGAGTTATGCTAAGTGTTTTCTTGTTGCTCATAAACGTACCCCTGCATTTGATAAATAGTCTCCCGTACAATGTTTGGAGAATTTAATAAATCATAGTTCCTGATATATAATGGCAATTACCTATTTTCTAATATTCTTTCATATTTATGCACATGATAAATGCACTCTTACGTATTTGTGATGAAATGAATATTACTTCACAACTTGCAATTCTGCCAGAGAAACATAATGTTTTACTTCAAATTTCTCCGGAGCATTATCATTTAGCATCTTCATGTGTTCTTTATCCCACGCATTAAGTTGTTCCAAATTCATTGTTGCACCTACACCTCTGCAGGCTCGCATACGGCCATGCCAGCTTTCTCGGGTAAATGAAATATTTACCCTATACTCTTTTCGCAATACTATTTCAAAGTTTGTAAGCAACTCTTCAGGAATAAAAACAGGGTGAACAGTATCTCCATAAGAAGACCAACTCGGATTGTGCTTTAAAATAATCTCTTCGCTTTTTCTTGCAATAGTATCCTCATAAGGGAGCCATCCCATGTATAAAACGAGCAGTCTCCCTCCATGCTTTAATACCCGTGCAAATTTCTCAGTTATAGCTTTTGCATCCAAATACCAGATACACTGGCATACAGTTATTACATCGAATGTATCATCTTTATAGTCTACTTCCTCGGCCGGACAAACATAAAATTCGATATCCATCCCTTTCTCAGCGGCAAGAAGTTTGGCCTACTCAATCTGTTTTGGAGAAATATCAGTTCCAATCCATTTGGCACCATACTTATACATATTACGCGGAAGGACACCGGTTCCCGTTCCAACATCCAGCACTTTCTGTCCGTCTTTACACAACCCAAGATTCAAAATGCTTTGATAAAACTCATCAGGATAAATATCTCTGTATTTGGCGTAATCCTTCGAAGTATTACCCCAATCAAAGGGCTTCCCTTCATCTATATCAGAAAACCGCATATTGTTTCTCCTCATCTGATGCGCTATATATGAATTCATTTTATCATATTTTAAAAAGCATCTTTAATAACAATTTGGCATACTAACAATACCTAAGATACGCTCAGTAGTTTCCTTTCCAGCAGCCTGAATACTTATATAACTCTCTTTACAGTCCCTGCACTTCCATCCACAATCACTTCATCATCTGTATGAAGCATAGTTGTTGCATTTCCGCAGCCTACCACAGCAGGTATTCCGCATTCTCTCGCTACTATCGCCGCATGTGACAGTGGTGCACCGATATCAGTAACAATGGCAGATACCTTTGCAAAGACAGGTGTCCATCCAACATTCGTTGCTGATGCAACCAGTATATCCCCCACTTTTATATCTCCGATATTTTCAATATCAGTTACAACTCGTACTTTTCCTCTTACTACTCCTGATGCTCCTGCGAACCCTTTTATATCAGCATCTTCATCTGAAACAGTGTTTTTCATGTCCTGGATATAAAAGTCACTTCTACGGTTTTTATCTGCGATCCATTCATCAACATCAAATCGTCCCACAACGATATTTGGCAATGGCGGATATGTTTTGTATCTTTCATATGATTCACGTCTGTTCGTCAGCTTTTCGCGTACCACTCTATCGCCCTTAAGATATGAAAACAGCTCATCAAATGTGAGCATAAACACATCTTCATCCAATCCTGTAAGCCTGCCAGCCTGCAAAATATATTCCCTGAATACACAGAATATCCATACGCCTTTGCTTCTAAGATCTTCTCTGAATGTATTCGCTTTGACAAATCGCGATATCTTTCTGTCTATCCATCTTCTTTTAGTGGGATACCTGTCCTTAAACTCTGCAAGTGCCTCTACATAGGCCTTTTCCTTAGCTTTTTGCAATTCATACATATTCAGATGATCATCCTTATGCTGAATTATCAACCTGTCTACATATGTATCATCCTCATACGGATGTATGGCAGCCAGTTCCATTTCATTGGGGCATCTCTGCCCGCATATCCTTATATATTCTTCTTTCGATATCTTTCCCTCTATAACATCACCTATCAGGAACAGCGGTTTCATGCTTTCAATCAAACCCAGACATCCGCTGCATAATCTGTCCGCCATGTTTTCTCCTGCAATCTTTGCTATGCTGCTTTTAGTATTAAACAGCGGGATCATGGAAGTGCCGGACTGCCCGATAACCGCTGCCATACCATCTCTCAGTTTTGTGAGCATCACTTCTTCCCAGTAAATACTTAGTTCATGAATACTTGCTATCTTTTTAATATCTCTGATCATATTTCGAGCGATATCAGCAAGATCATTTACCATTTCCTTCTTTTGCTTTTTAGTCAGCATTGATTTTTGCTTAGGAAAAAAGAGCCTGAAAATCTTTTTTAGGAAAGCCTTTTTATCAAATGGTGATAAAGGCACCTCTACATCATCTGGTACTCTTCCTACAAGTCCCTTCATAGATTCATATGCCTTTTCCTTTTTAAAACCTAATGATACAGCTAACGAACACATGACAGAAATGTTCATATAGGGCTGTCCGCATATATTATCAAGCCAATCCGGGAGACCTAGTATCTCATTGATCTTTTCTAAAACGCTGAATGTCATCGGAGACACAGGCTTCATGAATATCTCCCCTACATTTGTCCTTGTTAACATCTTATAAGCAGACCAGGTACCGTTGATATCATAGTTATCCATATTGAGTCTGCGAAGAGTAGTGATAGGTCTTGCCTGAAGGATATAAACTTTTTTATCTGAAACAGCCCATTCAATATCCATTGGCATACCGTAAAGCTTTCTGATCGCAGCACAGTACTTTGACAGAGTCTTTGCATATTGAGCAAATTCAACCGGTCCTTCGTATGAATACTTTATTGAGTTAATCCTAAATTCCCTGGCGTTTTCAATTCCCGAAACCAGCTTTTCTCCTTCACCGCATACATAATTTCCCACCATTTTATCATCCTTTCCTGTGATGACATCCGATGTGAAGATTACACCTGCATATTCAGCCTTTACATATCTTTGAATGATGATAGAGATTCCTTCTTTTTTCGTCATACCTCCAGTTCGGTTTTGGGTATAAGCTTTCACATTTGAATTGTCACTGGATGCTTTTACTCTTTCTATTGCTTTTAATATATCTTTTTTCTCTACATCTGTTACCGTTTCATACTGGCCGGCAAATGAAGCGTTGTCACTGTCTTCACTCAAAGCAGATGATCTTACCGCATATGTATATCTATTGCTTAAGTTCTTTAGAAGATCTGCAAGCTCACCGGTCGCTTCATTTTTTAACTTCGTTTCTTCAAAAGCATTACAAATGATCACATATCCGTCAGGTATACGCAGATTGGTATTATCCATCATATATGCAAGTGATCTGGCCTTTCCTCCTGCAAGATCGTATTTATCTAAAGGTAATCTGTTAAGTGGGTAAATATACATTTTCAGTCTCCTAAAAGCAGATCTATGCGCATGTCAAGGAAACGCTTGAGTTCTTCCTTATCAGCAAGATCAATTCCAAAATCCTTTTTTATATCGTCTTTTCTGTATATGATAAGCTGCATCATGGTAGACAGCTCATACGCGATAAGCCTGCATTCCGCTTCACTCTTTTTTCCTTCATAGTGTTTTAGAACATAAGGATATGTAAAGGATTCCTTTCCAAGATCTCTCTTAAAAAGCACAAAACCTGTGATTGCTTTAGTGAACTTATAATTGTCCACCAGACAGCGTGCCACTATAAAGTGAAGTTGCTTTATTATCTGCTTGGGAGACGCTTGGGAATTAATGATAGATGATACATCACTGTCTTTTAAAAATGTCATATACTGAGTCTGGAAAGTCTGATAGATGAGATTTTCTCTGGATCCGAAACAGTAATTTATCATTCCCGGCTTCACTCCTGCCTTAGCTGCTATCTGTCTGCTTGTCACAGTAAGCGGATCATCCATATCCTCCATTAGCACTAATGTAGATTCAATTAATCTGTATTTTGTATTCTGCAGTTTTTCATCTTTATTCATATACCGTCTCCATTATTGAACGCGTTCAATTATAGTATATCATAAAAGATTATAAATACAATAAAATCATGTTACAATTAGAGCATGAAAACATCAGACAGATTTAACAATGCCGAAAAGCCTTGGCTCATAATCATTCTATTTATAGGAATATACTATGCACTTTTATATGTATTCTCGTTCATAATGGAATACCCGGCTACATATGCCCTGATAGGAGTCAACGGACTGGTATTTCTTGCGATCCATCTTAAGAAGTTAAGAATAAATGATTTGTGTTCTTCATATTTCCTTTCTGTAAAGAAAAAGCAGTCATACAGAATAATGTCCAGCGCATTTACTCATGAGCACCCTCTTCATATACTCTTCAACATGTATTCTCTCTCAAATATTGGTCCCGCTCTGGAGACGCTACTAGGCAGACATGCTTTTTTTGCATCTTACCTTTTACTTATCATCATAGCTGGAAGAATTTCAGTCGCACTTAAGAAAAAGAAAAGCCCCTATACTTCAAGTATAGGAGCTTCGGGAGCAATATGCGGGCTTATGGGAATCCTCATCAGTATGATAGGTATATACAATCCATACAATCTAAAGTATTTTCTTCCCACAATAGCATTGCTGATCATCATGTCCTTTTCAAAACACATTGATTCCGTTGGTCACTTCTGCGGCCTTTTAACAGGAATCGTTATGGGATTTTTGATGCTTAACTTTATGTACTAAACGATCTGAATATGTAATCAATACACGGTGTATCTTCAAAGCGCAGATAGTTTCCGTAAGGCATGACGGTACACGACATAACTTTGATCCGCGCTGCCACCAGTATCTGATAGCCATTTCCACTCATTAATAGTGCCGGATTTTCATCATTTCCATGGGAGATATATCTGGCAACCCCACTAAGATCCATCCACGACTGCGGATTCTTTGATCGAGCGCTGAGTTTCTCTTTCTTACCCCAATCAAAATAATTCCACCATACTTTTCCGACTTCATGATACTGTCTTGATGTATTAGTGTTTTCCGACAGAAGGAGAGTTCCATTTTTAGATACGAAACTTAAAGAACCTGATCTTTTATCGATCCTTACCGTAAGCTTATTAAGTCTCAGCTCAACAGAATCCCTCATATCGGCGCATAGCCACTTAACCTGCGGATCATATTTTACTTCTTCTGGCAACGGCTTAAGTTCTGTATTATCTTCTTTTGCGAAAGTGATACGTACCGTTTCGTCAGAGACAGGTATGATTGAAAGAATGCCGTATCCTGTGACAATTTCCAGTTTTGTTTTATCCTTGTTGATCCATCTTATGCCATTATTTATCTTTCCGTGTCCGATAGGTTTTAGTGATGTAGATTCGGGAGCTGCTCCAAATTCAGATTCATGAACGCATTTTGTCGTTTCATCTTTTATCACGTCTGACACCGGTGTAATGATCCCGGTTTTTACACTGATAGCAGTCTTATTTTTTACAACAGCCTTTTTTGCTTGTGGCTTCTTTCCGTTGACGTCGATAGTCTTGGGGCCGTATTTTTCACGTAATACCCTGTCTATATCACCTTCATTTGCCTGTTCTTTTGCAATCTCTTCTTTTGTCTTGAACTGCTCTTCAAACTCCACAGGCTTGATATGAAAGTCATCATCTTCAAATGTGATGTTTTTCCTGTCTTCCGGTATCGGATCCGCAACCAGTCCTGTAAGTGTTCCGTTATAGAACACACTAAGCTCATGAAGCGCCCTTGTTGCTGCAACGTACAGCAGTTTCGCATAACCATCCTTTTGGGGATAAGCTACATTTGAAGCGTCATATATGATCACCGCATCGAACTCAAGGCCCTTAGAATACTCTATCGGAATAACATAGATTCCTGCTGAAAACTCAATGTCCTCTCCAGAGAAGTATTTGACATCTATGCGAGCATTCAAGTATTCAAAAACCTCTTTTGATTCATAGTTATCCTTGCAGATCACAGCGATGGTCTCATATTCCTTTTCTTTCATCTTAAGTGCTTTATCTAGAACTGCTTCACTTAGTTTTTCTTTACTGTCGTATCCTCTGCATTCAACCTTTTCTCCGTGACGAATGATCGGTTCAACAGGATAGATGGGAAAAGTAGCATGCTTAAGAATATCTGTCGCAAATTCTGATATCTCTACCGTATTACGATAACTCTTTTTCAAAAGGCCGAAATAATCATATTTGTCAGGGAGCATCACCTTCTTAAGATCCTCCCAGTCTGATAGACCGCTTCCAAAGTTGATATTCTGGGAAACATCCCCCATTATGGTAAAAGTACATTTGCTCATGCAGTACTTTAATGACTTATATACCATCATTCCAAAATCCTGAGCTTCGTCGATCACAACATGGCTTGCTTCCTGAATTACCTCGCTTTCCTTAATGCGTTTATATATGTATGCAAGGGAAGCCAGATCATACAGATCCGGTGAATCCTTTTCATAGATTATGTCGCGGTTTATTTCCTTTTGACTTGTCACAAACTTCTCATAAAGTTCAAATACCGATTCCTTCCAGTAGAAGCGGTCAAAATAGTTTTTGTATTTCCTAATAAGTTTTTTCTGTTCCTCCTCGCTGTATGAATGATACTTGCCGTAAATCTCGTTTTCCAGTTTGGTCATGAGCACATCATTCATTCTCTCGAACTTGCGGATCAAAGGCAGGTCCCGATAATCATTTATGATCTTCTTTATATCTTCTGAACTCATGATCATCCGGTCGTTCTTTTCGATCCTTATGTCCATGCACGGAATGATCTCATCTTCGATATTTCTGCAATGGTCCTTTAATAGATCAAACCATTTGCCAGTTCCTTTTATCCCTATGCTCTTTTCGATTTTATCAAATCTGCGAACAGAATACTTTTTGTCCCAGTCCTCATAAAGGAGTCTCGTAAAAAGCTCCTCCATTGTCATCTGTCGCACACCATATACATCAAGATCTGGCAAAACACCTGTAATGTAGTTTAGAAGCACCTTGTTGCTGCCTACTATATAGAAACCATCCGGCTTAAATTCCGTATCATAGTTATACAGTATATATGAAATTCTGTGCATAGCTACCGTGGTCTTTCCTGATCCGGCACTACCCTGAACAAGCACATTATGTCTTGGATTCTTTCTTATTATCTCATTCTGTTCCTGTTGGATCGTTGCAATGATCTCGCTAAGGACATTTCGTTTGCTCTTAGAAAGATATTTAGTAAGCAGATCATCATTGGCAACAACATCCGAATCATAATAGTCCTTGATCGTTCCGTCTTCTATTTCGTATGTTCGCTTTCTTTTTAAATCTGCCCTGAATATTCCCTCTTTAGGTACCTTGTACTCACACATTCCAAGGCTGTGATCATAGTACACGGAAGAGATCGGTGCTCGCCAGTCTATAACTTCCGGTGATGAAGGATCCATTGCTATAACTGTTTTTCCGATGTAGAAAGTCTCTCGCTTTTCATTATCGAAATCTTCAATGTCTATCCTCCCGAAAAACGGCTTCTTGCCTGCTCTTTCGGCTCTCCTCATGTCATTTCTGACTTCTTTAAATCTTGCATCCGTGTTAAACCACTGAGCCAGTCCTTCCTTGTCCTCTACATCATAGACTTCTCTTAACGACTTTAATTCATCCTGAAGCCTTGTCGCATTTTGTTTTATGCTAGTAAGCTTCTGTTCTGCGATCTCTTTTACCTTATTCAATTTTTTCTCTTCGTCTTCCCGGGTTGTTCCGTAGAAAGTTCCGGTAAACATTTTCTCACTCATCTGGTGTCTCCTTTTTCGTTTCTTCATCTTAACAGAGAATTCAAAAAAGGTATAGACTTGTATTTAATAATGTGTTATCATGCATAATGAAGTGTGCGAAAAAACCGATGCAATCATGCATCGGTTTTATTCTTGTATACAAATATCATTTTTACCCATTTTCTATTAAGGAACTGTCCGTCACTAGTATCCGCCTATCCTTAAATGAATAATCCTTCAGTTATCTAAATCATCGCCAGACATCCTATTTATTTGAGCTCTGAGTTTTTGTGCGACCTGATCTGATACCTCCTTTTCTCCATTCGGATATATCCAGTCAAACCCGTCATTATTAAGTCTCGGAAATACATGGAAATGAAAATGTCCAAATTCACAGTTTTCACCACCGTTTTGCATAACACCATATCCCTTAGCGTTGTATACTGCCTCATATGCTCGTATAATCTTTCTTGAAACACCAATGATCTCCAAAACATATTCATCAGAAAGATCAAGTATCGTATCAACATGCATCTTGGGGATAATAAGCACATGTCCCTCATTAGCAGGATTTATATCCAGAAAAGTTATCGTATGCTTTGTTTCATCTACTATATGAGCCTTCTTCTTGTGATCAGCTATGTCGCAAAACAAACACATCCCCTATTCTCCTTCTTTGCTTTCATTACGGCAGAAAACCTTTATTATTCCATACATTAAAACATTTACTATAGTTACTATAACAGCAAGTGCAGGCAGATAAAGTCTTTTTCCGAATATGTCATATATATTTTGTAGCGGAGTACTGCTCACAGGCCGTATAAGGAACCAGTAATTGCAATTATTGGCATGATCAAATATCAATACCATTCCAGCACATATGATCAAGAACACCAGATTTTTCCATATATTCCTGATGCATGGCTTACACCATCCGATCTTTAGACAGAATATCGGAAATATAATCTGCAGAGTATGCCATGTGAAAGAATGCAGACTGTAAAAGTTTATGATCGGATACATAATCCAGTCTGGAAAAACTATCGCACATACAGCTGCAGGGAGAAGCGTTATCACACTTATTTCAGAAAAAATCTGTCGAACTTTCTCACTTTTTGTAAAAACGATCAACGGATATATGTATATCGCAATGCTGCATAAATGAATAGGCAAATGTCCTAAATCCATACGATCATGAACAGTTAATATACATATCTTTAAAATCTCAAGAAATGGCAAAGAGACGGCTATTGTTCGCAATATCATTTCACGTTTTCTTCCCGCTCTATCAAACGCAGCCATTGCAGCAATAATAATCAATACTATGATTATAATAGTTGTTTTATGCGCATTCCCCCACAATATGAAACCGTTACCTGGCGCAATATCTCTTTCCTCCAGCCAGAAATAGCTTTCCTTGTTCAATTAATCTCCTTTTTGTCTATAACTGATCCCGACATGAAAGATAATGATCTGCAAAGTATTATAGCACATATGTGGGCAATACCCTGAAAACAATAAATCAAAAAAGAGCAAAATAGATATTCTACTTTGCCCTCTTTTGCTTTAAGTATTTAACTGATCTGTTTATTTCTCGTAATACTCTTCTATTGCTACAAGCCATATTGCAAGATATTCATCCTTGAACATATCAGACGTGTATTCAGTAGCTCCGTCATTAAAGAATACCGTTCTTTCAGCATAATTAACTTTCCAGGTATCATCCTTGCCTTGAGCAGTTACATGGTACTGATATTCAGCCGCATTGTTTGCATCAAGATAACAGTCATTTATCTTTACATCAACCCCATAAAAGTTATTCGCCATGACAAGCGCCATTATCATGTTCTTTTTATTACGCTCAAAATTCGAACTAAGATCCTTATCTACTAACATTATAGCAAGAAGATCATAAAAGAAATCTCTGTCAATTGTACGTCCTTCTTCAAGTACATTTGAATCAACATAATCAAGGAAACCATTAAGATCCTTGCCGTTAGCCAAAACAGTTGTTCCGTTCATACCGCCGTTTGGGATAACGGTTAAATCGTTTCCATTTGTAAAAACATCTGTAAAGCTGTATACTGTCTTATCCCCTTCATAATCAGCAACAGGCATATTCTCTTCCTCTTCATCCTCATTATCTGTATTCACATCTGCGCTAAAATCCAGATTGCTTATGTTGTCGATCGATTCATTAAGCTTATCAAAATCAATATCTGTCGAAACATCACTTTCAATATCATCGATATCGATATCGATCTCGTCATCTTCTTCATAATCATTTTGCGAACCACAACCACTAAGTGAGTAAACCGCCATGATTATAGCCAATCCAGTAATTATACGATATGAAATTCTTCGCTTCATTTTCATCCTCCAAATCCATGCATGAAATAACAACATTTCTATTATACACACATATCAGAAAAAAGGCAGGATTTTTTGAAGCGATCACATACAAACCTCTTGAGGTAGAATCGCTCTATCATCAATGTAGTAATCACATGTAATCTTTCTTGAATTATTACCATAAAGTTCGACTATCTCCGGTATGTTATCATTAATCGCATCAAAAGAAAGCTCCTGTTCATGACACCAATCAACAGCTCTTTCAAGAGCCTCACCTGCCCGGCAAGTCCAAAGAATCAGCTTATTACCATTGGCTTTCCATTTCTTTAGAAATTCAATAAGATCTATATTAGGTTCTCCAAGCGCTGGCCAGTTGCTGTAACACAATGTACCATCAAAATCGACTGCTATTATTTCATAATTAATCATACGATCACCTCAGTCATTATATTCATAAATCTCTTCCAAAATAATATGAATTATTTCATCTTTCTCTTGTATCGAGAACAAACGTTTGGTATAATCATGATAGAACAGATGTTTGAGTATGTCAATATTTTTTCAAGCAGTATTTTTTGCAGGCTGCATCGATAAGTAAGGCGAGTAAAAATGTGTACAAGATACTATATTGATGAAGATACACCCGAGTTTAATGATGTGATAGAAAAAGCCATGAGCTCTCCTCTCTATGCTAGTATTCTTCAGGAAATTGGCAAAGCCATGCATTTTAGAGGAGAGATACGACCGAATGACCTTGTTCCCGTCATAGCTCCGAACAGGAACGGTAACAGATCCGCCTATCCCATGAAATGGGGTTTCACCATTAATAACAGCTCATCTCCAGTTGTTAATGCAAGATGTGAAACTGCATCTTCCAAAGCAATGTTCAAAGATGCCTGGGAAAGGCATAGATGTATCATCCCTGCTTCCTGGTACTATGAATGGGAGCATTTCAGAGCAAGTGACGGCAAATTAAAAGCCGGATCAAAGTTCATGATCCAGCCAAAAGGTTCTATGAGTACATGGTTATGCGGACTATATCGCTATGAAGGCAATATACCTGTATTTACGATTCTTACCAGAGAATCTTCCGATTCTGTGTCTAAACTGCATGACAGAATGCCGCTTATGCTGCCATCTTATAAGATCGATGACTGGATATGCCCCGGGTCTGATCCCAATACATTACTTTCCTGTGCGATCACTGATCTGTTTGTTGATCACGGCGATAACATATCAGACATTATGGTCAAACCGTCATGGTGGACAGATAAATGATCGACAAACATAATATGACCCCCAAACTTTTGGGGGTCATATAAGTTTCAAAATATATATTTCAATCAGAATAATTATACTTTTTCAGTTTATGCCCAAACAAAAGACACATTGCGGTCCCCGCAACACCAAGAATAAACATCATAAGTGCAGCTCCAGACCCTTTTCCGCTTCCAAACAGTATCTTCATAAAACTGCCACTGTCCTTCATTACAGGCTCACATATTTCATCCACCATAAAACCACCCAATAACAATCCAATCGGAATAGTGAAGAACTGTAACGTATTTCTGCATGCATATACCCTGCCCTGCAATCTAGCCGGGATAATATTTCTCATGATAACGTTCTGGTTTGCACTCATAACAGGGACAAGTATCCATCCCAATATCTGTCCAAGACACCACATCAAAGGATTTCTTGAAAACGCAAGTAAGTAATTCTCGGTCGCCAGAGAAAACAGCATCGAAAGATAGATAATCCTGACTCTATCCTTGGGCTTTGGCATAACCGTTGCGATAAGACTGCCTGCTATCATCGCAACCCCGGAACATGATGTCACGATACCAAGTACGCTGTTACCTCCATTCGGATTCGGGATAATAAGCGCAGGAAGAACTGCATCGAATGCAGATGCGATAAGATTTACTCCTGACATAAACAAGATAACATACAAGATCATCGGATTATCTTTTAAAAATACCAGCCCTTCTCTTGCAAGCAAAAGAACATTTTCATCGTTCTCGTCCTTCTTTGGTATCTCAGGTATCCTGATAAACAGCGCAAGTGCAAAGAATGCTATTGCAAATGTCAACAAGTCAACAGCAATTGCAGCATCCAGACCCGCAATGCCGTATATAGCGGCCGCGATTAACGGATTGCCAATTGTTATAAGTGATCTGGACAACGATTGAAGGCCGCTCGTTTTCTGATAATGCTCTTTAGGTATCACCAGAGTATAGGCGACTTCAGATGCCGGCTGCTGAACGGTATTCATCAGACCGGAAAATGCATTTATCAGATATAGATGCCATACACAGAGCATATTTCCCTTATATAATACGAAAACCATTATAGTGGTAAGTGCCGCCATAAGATCGCATACCAGCATCGTCTTCTTCTTATCAAACTTATCTGAAAATGCACCAGCAAATATACTCATTATAACGTAAGGCGCATATGTGCATATCCTTAATGCAGCTGTGCTAAGTGCCGACCCAGTTTTCTCATAAAGCCATAGCGTAAGTGCAAACGAAGTGATAGTGCTTCCAAGCTGTGACAGGCTTTGAGTACTCCAAAGTATATAGAATTCCTTTAATTCATTTTTTTTATTCATTTTTCTTTGCTCCTAAATTCGTAAAATTTCGAGCAAAGCCTGAGGAAAATCATTTTCCTCCATACAGTCTCCTCAAGCTCTGCATGGAGCTGCTACTTCGCAACGTCTCATTTTTACCTCCTAGCAAAATTATATGAGATTATTGTATCATAAAGCGCAGTAATTGTAATCCTATTTGATGACTGATAAGCTCTCTCTGTCAGCAAAGATAGCAACAAAGATCAAAAAAATTACTCCCTGGATAAGCTGCATCGTCTGCGTTGTCAGTCCCGTCATAATAAGCCCGTTTGTCAGTACTATATACAGAAGCGATCCTACGATAGCATTCTCGAATTTCACTTTTGCTCCTCCCGCTTTGCGTGTCCGAAAAACACCTTAATGGTATTAAAGGAGTTTTCCTATATCAATTCCATTCTTATTATCAGACTTGGTATGCATATAAAAAGACGGCTTAGATGATATGTACCCTCTTTACTGGACAAACCAGTAAGGAGGGTATTTTTATGCGTTATAGTTATGATTACAAGAGAAAAGCAGTTGAAATGTATCGGCAAGGACTTTGGCCTGATACACCGGATGGTCT
>Ga0310691_10000874_pt1 | contig 51115 bp, 29 predicted proteins | sample 176DNAGHGlowgp2_FD_203887 | JGI IMG/M metagenome (GOLD analysis project Ga0310691, IMG submission 203887) | Sheep rumen microbial communities from Palmerston North, Manawatu-Wanganui, New Zealand - 1766 DNA GHGlow gp2 (v2) (version 2) | ecosystem: Host-associated > Mammals > Digestive system >... | reverse complement strand
TGGATACAGACCACAATTCTATTTCAGAACAACAGACGTTACTGGTGTTATTGAATTAGCAGCTGGAACAGAAATGGTTATGCCAGGAGACAATGTAACAATGACAATCGAACTTATTACTCCAATCGCTATCGAAAAAGGATTAAGATTCGCTATTCGTGAAGGTGGACGTACAGTAGGTTCTGGAGTTGTTTCAGACATCTTAGCTTAATTTAAGCAAATTAATATTAAAGCAAGGAATACAATTAATTGTAAATCCTTGCTATTTTTTTGTTGCAGTGATATAATTATAACCAAACAATATAAGAAAGCAGGTAGAAAAATGAGCAAAATAAATGGAACAATAATGCAATATTTTGAATGGTATTTAGAGTGTGAACAAAATTTATGGAATAAAGCAAGAAGAGATGCAGAAAAACTATCGGAGCTCGGAATTACAGCTCTTTGGTTACCACCAGCATTTAAAGGAATAGGCGGAAAAGATGATGTGGGTTATGGAGTCTATGACTTATATGATTTAGGTGAATTTGATCAAAAGGGAACTATAAAAACTAAATATGGTTCAAAAAATGAATATATAGAATGCATAAAAGCATTAAAACAAATAGGTATAGAAGCTTATGCAGATATAGTTCTAAATCACAAAATGGGGGCTGATATGCTTCAAACAATTCCAGCTACAAAAGTAGATTGGGGTGATCACTATAAAGAAGTCTCAGGGCAAGAAATAGTAAGAGTTGCAACAAAGTTTACTTTCCCGGGAAGAAAACATAAATACTCAGATTTTGAATGGAATTGGACACATTTTCACGGAATAGATTATGACGATAAATCAGGAGAACATGCAATTTTTAAGTTTAAAGATAAAAAATGGGATGATGCTGTAGATGGAGAATTTGGGAATTTTGATTATCTTATGGGAGCAGATATAGATTTTGGGAATCCTGAAGTAGTAGAAGAACTATATAAATGGGCAAAATGGTATATAGAAGAAACAGGAGTAGATGGATTTAGACTAGATGCAGTAAAACATATTAATGCAGGATTTTATAGAGATTTTATAAAGAAAATAACAGAAAAAATAAAGCCAGATTTGTTTTCAGTTGGTGAATATTGGTCAGCAGATATATCTAAACTGCATAGATATATAGAAGAGACAGAAGGCCAAATTTCTTTATTTGACGTACCTTTGCATTATAATTTTTATTATGCTTCACTAGATGAAAATTATGATTTATCTAAGATTTTAGACCACACCTTAATGAAAGAAAATCCTTCAAAAGCAGTGACTTTTGTAGATAATCATGATACTCAACCAGAACAGAGCCTTCAAAGTTTTATAAACAATTGGTTTAAATTACCTGCATATAGTATAATCTTACTTCGAAATGAGGGATATCCATGTGTATTTTATGGAGATATGTATGGAATACCACATGATAATGTTTTAGCTACAGAAAAATTGGATATACTTTTAAAACTTCGAAAAGAAAAAGCCTATGGAAATCAAACAGATTACTTGGATAATCCAAATTATATTGGTTGGACAAGAGAAGGAGATGAAGAACACTCAGATTCGGGTTTAGCGGTAGTTATATCAAATGCAGGAGATGGAGAAAAAAGAATGTATATAGGAAAGAAGTTTGCGGGAAAGTCATTTGTAGATATACTTGGAAATTGCGAAGGTGAAGTTTTTATAGATGATGAAGGATTTGGCAATTTTAAGGTTAGAGGAAAGGCTGTATCTGTTTGGGTAAAAAATATTACTTAAATAAATTTTTATATTATTCTGATATTATATATTAAAATAATAGTAAGCAATAAAGAATTTAAAGGAGCAAAAAAATGTATGAAAATATGGAAGACCTAAAACAAAGCTGTAAAGATTGCAAAAAGTGCAAATTATGTTTGACAAGGAAAAATGTAGTATTTGGAGTAGGCAATGAAAAATCAGAGATAATGTTTATAGGCGAAGGACCCGGTGGAGATGAAGATACGCAAGGAGAGCCATTTGTAGGAAAAGCAGGTCAACTTATGAACAAAGCTTTTGATGTAGTTGGAATTAAAAGAGAAGAAGTATATATTGCAAATGTTGTAAAATGCAGACCTCCAAATAATAGAGATCCTGAAGAAGATGAAATTAAGGCATGTATGGATTATCTTCGAAATCAAGTTATGATTATAAAACCTAAAATAATTGTATTACTTGGTCGAATAGCGCTTCAAAATATTTTAGGAAAAGAATATAAAATTACTTCTGCAAGAGGTAAATGGATTGAAAAAAAGGGGATAAAGTACTTACCTACTTGGCATCCAGCCGCTTTACTTAGAGATGAAACAAAAAAGATAGAATTCTTAAGAGATTTAAAAGAAGCTAATGAAGTTTATAAATTTAATATGGAAATATATTAAATAAAGAGGTAAAATCTAAAAAGTTAAAGAGAGGACTCGAAAAGATGAATAATATAAAAGAAAAAGCTAATTATTGTTTGAATTGCAAAACAAAACCATGCTCTGCAAATGGATGCCCGCTTAATAATGATATCCCCAATTTCATAAATGCCATTAAACAAGAACAATATGAAAAAGCATATGAGATACTTACAAAAACTACAGTTCTTCCCTCAATATGTGGAAGGATTTGCCCACATTATAAGCAATGTATGGGTTCATGTGTTAGAGGAATAAAAGGAGAACCTGTTCAGGTAGGAGAACTTGAAGCTTGTGTTGGAGATATGGCAATCAAAAATCATTATATGATTAAAGATTTAAATTATAAAAATATAGATTATGAAGATGAAAAAATAAATAAAGCAAAGTGTATAAAAAAAGAAGTTATAAAGTCTACAAAAAAAATAGCAATAATTGGAGGTGGACCTGCAGGACTTACTGCAGCAGCATTTCTTGCTCGTAAAGGGAACAAAGTTACAATTTATGAAAGGTATGATTACTTAGGTGGATTACTAATTCATGGAATCCCTGAATTTAGGCTCTCACGAGAAATCGTAAAAAAATCTTTAGATAAAATTTTAGAATTAGGAATATATATAAAGTTTAATCAAGAGCTTGGAAAAAACCTTGATTTAAAAGTACTAGAAAAAAATTATGACAATATTATATTAGCTTTTGGAGCAAATATTTCTTCAAAAATTAATATAGATGGAGAAGATTTAGAAGGAGTTTTAGGTGCAAATGAATTATTAGAGTATAATAATCATCCAAAATATGATGGGAAAATAGTTGTAATAAATGGCGGTGGAAATGTTGCTATGGATACAGCTAGAACAATAAAAAGGCTTGGAGCTAAAAAAGTTATTGTTACATATAGAAGAGCAAGAGAACAAATGCCAGCTGAACAAAAAGAAATAGAAGATGCGATAAATGAGGGAATAGAATTTTTATTTCAGCATAATATAAAAAGAATTATTGGAGAAAAGCATGTACAAGAAATAGAAGTTTCAAAAAATAATCTTATAAAAAAACAAGGAGAAAATAGGCTTTTTCCTGTAGAAATAGAAAACAGTAACTATATACTTGAAGCTGATTATGTTATTATGGCAATTGGTTCACATCCTGCAGATTTTATAAAAAATATAGGATTAGAATTAAATGAAAAAGGATACATAAAAGTAGATAAGAATGGTAAAACATCAAATTCAAAGATATATGCTGTTGGCGATTTAGCAGGAAATATATCTACTGTTGCATGGGCTGCAAAAAGTGGAAGAGATGTGGCAAAAACAATTGATTTAACATAAGTAGTATCAAATTTTGTAACATAAATGTAATATTTCCGTAAGGTCTAGACTTAAGCGAGGTTAAAATTAAAATTAAAAATCTGTTGCAATTGCAACAGATTTTTAATTTTCTAATGCTATAATTTTTTACAGATAAAACAATAAAAAAATACAAAAAAGGAAGGGGATTACCATGAAAATCGTAAAAAGAGACGGAACAATAGTTGATTACGACAGAGAAAAAATACGCACAGCTATTCAAAAAGCTAATGCAGAAGTTAAAGGAAGAGAAAAAATTTCAAAAGAAGGAATTAATGAAATAATTAAATATATTGAAGATTTGGATAAAAAAAGAATGTTAGTTGAAGATATTCAAGACATTATAGAAGAAAAATTGATGGAAATGGGAAAATATCTTTTAGCTAAAAAATATATTACTTATCGTTACACTAGAGAATTGGTAAGAAAAGCTAATACAACTGATCAAACAATAAAAGAATTAATTGATGGAGAGAGTGAATATTGGAACACAGAAAATTCTAACAAAAATTCAACTGTTGTTACAACACAAAGAGATTATTTAGCAGGAATAACAAGTACAGATATAACAAGAAGATTTTTGCTTCCAGAAGATGTTGTTAAAGCTCATGATGAAGGAATAATCCACTTCCACGATGCAGACTATTTTGCACAAAATGCTTTACACAATTGTGATTTAATAAATTTAGATGATATGTTACAAAATGGAACAAATATAAATGGTGTTTTAATTGAAAAACCTCATAAATTTTTAACAGCAATGACAATTGCAACACAAATAATTACAGCTGCTACTTCAAGCCAATATGGTGGTGCAACAGTTACAATGACACATTTAGCTCCATTTGTAAGAGATAGCTACAACAAATATGTAGAAAAATATGAAAAGAGAGGACTTCCAAAAGATCAAGTTAAAAATTTTGCAAAACAAGATTTAAAGAAAGAAATCGAAGATGGAGTTCAAACTTTCCAATATCAAATAAATTCAATGACTACAACTAATGGACAAGCACCATTTTTAAGTGTATGTTTCTATTTAGGAGAGACAGAAGAGTACAAAGAAGAACTTGCTATGATAATTGAAGAATTTTTAAAACAAAGAATTCTTGGAATGAAAAATGAAAAAGGTGTATATATAACACCTGCATTTCCAAAACTTCTATACGTATTAGAAGAAGATAATATGCATGAAAATAGCAAATATTGGTATTTAACAGAACTTGCTGCAAAATGTACAGCAAAGAGAATGGTTCCGGACTATATTTCAGAAAAAGTAATGAAAGAATTAAAGAAAAACGAATATGGAGAAGGAGAATGTTATCCATGTATGGGATGTCGTTCATTCTTAACACCAGATAGATCTATAAGCAGAGGTAATGTTGCAAAAGCTAAAAATTATGTAGAAGGAAAAGGAAAATATTACGGAAGATTCAACCAAGGTGTTGTTACAATTAACTTAGTTGATGTTGCATTATCTTCAGACAAAGATTTCGAATTATTCTGGAAGATATTTGATGATAGACTTGAACTTTGTCACAGAGCACTACAAGTAAGACATGAAAGACTTGCAAAAGCAACAAGTGACGTAGCACCAATTCTTTGGCAACATGGTGCATTAGCAAGACTTGATAAAGGTGAAAGCATCCATGACTTACTACATGGTGGATACTCAACAATTTCTTTAGGATATGCAGGACTTTATGAATGTGTTAAATTTATGACAGGACATAGTCATACAGATGATGGAAAAGGTAAAGAATTTGGACTAAAAGTAATGCAAAAAATGAATGACAAATGCAAAGAATGGAAAGAAGCTGAAGATATAGATTATAGTGTTTATGGAACACCAATAGAATCTACAACATACAAGTTTGCAAAATGTTTACAAAAGAGATTTGGAAAAATAAAAGGAATTACAGATAGAGGATATATTACAAATTCATATCATATTCCTGTATTTGAAGAAATAGATGCATTTGAAAAACTAAAAATTGAAAGTGAATTCCAAAAATTAAGCCCAGGTGGAGCTATATCTTATGTAGAAACACCAAACTTACAAAATAACTTAGAAGTTGTAATACAATTAATAAAATTCATATATGACAATATAATGTATGCTGAATTAAATACAAAATCAGACTATTGCCAACAATGTGGATTCGATGGAGAAATCTTAATAGACGAAAACCTAGAATGGTATTGTCCAAATTGTGGAAATAGAGATCATAACACGTTAAATGTTGCAAGAAGAACATGTGGTTATATTGGAAGTAATTTCTGGAATAAAGGTAGAACACAAGAAATTAAGGAAAGAGTTTTACATATAGATAATAAAGATTTATAAGGTGGATTTTTGGGATGATTCTTTTTAGAAAAAAAGAGTTGTCCCAAAATTAATATAATATTTAAAAAGTTTTTTATTTATAAGAGGAGATGACTTTGTAAATGAGATATAATAAAATTAGAAAAATGGATATAGCAAATGGACCAGGAGTAAGAGTTTCTATATTTATGCAAGGATGTGAATTTCATTGTAAAAATTGTTTTAATTCTGAAACATGGGGATTTGATGGTGGAGAAGAATTTACAGATGAAACAATAGAAAAAGTACTTAATGCTTGTGATAAAGAATATATAGAAGGACTTTCTATACTTGGTGGAGAACCAATGCATCCAAAAAATATTGAAGGAACAACAAAACTTGCAAAAGCATTTAAAGAAAAATTCCCGAACAAAACTTTATGGGCATGGTCAGGATTTACTTTTGAAAAATATTTGAAAGACAAACCAGTATTAAATTACGTAGATGTTTTGGTAGATGGACAATATGTAGATGAATTGCATAACCCAACTTTAAAATGGAAAGGTTCTTCAAATCAAAGAGTAATAGATGTGAAGAAGTCATTAAAGAAAGATAAAGTAATTTTGTTTGAAAAATAAGAGGAAATGATTGACTATATATAAGCAGTTCTATAATTTTTGAAAAAAAGAAAAGCAGTGCAGTTTTTGAAAGAAGAATGCACCGCTTTTTTTAGAAGTTCTAGTCTATACAACAGAATTCTTTATATTAATATTTAATGCGTTTCATGATAAGACCACAAAAAAATGGATAGGGTTCAGAATAAATTACAATCAATTTTTATATGTGATAGACAAATGGTATATATTAGTTTATAACAAGACTTGCAATCGAATGAGCTTTCATCGTATCATGTATTAATTTATTATCAACACACAAATTATAATCTATATCCCAATCAAATTTATTCATAATAACTATAGCAATAGTGCCATCAGGATTTTTAAAACTGCACATTTCAAGTTTATCAGTATATTTGCTATAGGCAATTCTTTCTGCACCTACTTTAACAAATTTGCTAAAATGACCAATATAATAATATGGCAAAAGTCTAACATAATCAGAGCCATCCTCGTTTAGCATACAAGGGCTATTGCAGAAATTTTTTTTATGGTTTGGACCACCTTCATGGTCGAGCATTATATTCCAATCTATAAATCCATTTGTTCCCGAATTAAAATCACCTATAATTTCATGTGCATAAAGTTCAGCATTTGGGATTTCGTCACATTGTTTAAAATTAGAGTAGCCTGTACAGCATTCAGTATGGATTAGCAATTTATCAGGATACATATCACGAAATAATTTTAAGTTTTCAAAGTGGTCTCCTGAATAGTAATGAAAAGCAATACCTGAGATTGCTTCAGCTGAGCCTTCCAAAGAAAGTTCTTCTTTCGCTCTTGAATATACTCTATCTTTATTATGATCCCAAATTAAGATTTTTGTGTCTATATTATTTTTTCTTAAAGTAGGATATAGATAATTTATTGCAAAGTTTGCCTCATGTTTTGCATCATATAGGCAAGATTCCCAAGTTTGGATTGCATTGGGCTCATTTTGAACTGTTACATAATCAATGTCAAATCCTTCATTTTTGTAAGAATCTATAAATTTTGCAAAATAATCTGCCCATTTTTGCTTATAGCTAAAACGCAATTTACCACCTAAAACAACTAACCTTGTATTTTTCATAAACCAAGGAGGACTCCAAGGAGATGCAAGTAACTCCATATTGGGATTTTTTTCAAAAGCATTTTTTAAAAATGGAATAATATATTGCTTATCTTTATCTATGCTAAAATCAGACAAGTCACGCTTTGTTGCATAAGCATAAGGTTTTATAGAAAAGTCACAACTTCCGATCGGAATTCTAGCTAAAGAATAATTTATTCCATCAGGAGAATAATAATCATTTATAAGATTTTCTTGTTTTTCTTTCGGAAGCTTGCTAAAAGCGTAACCTGCAGATTCTGTGACAGCACCGCCAAAGCCTATTATTTTTTGATATTTTATTTCAGGATATATGTTTATAATAAAGCTTTCAAATCTTTTTGGCATTCTTTTTATTTTTAATTCACTTTTGTAAAAAAATATTTTTTTATTAAAATTTGTTTCATATCTTGTTATTTTCATATAATCATTCCTTTTAATAAATATAAATATAATATACACTATTATTAAGAAAAATACAAGTTATACAAGAAATAGGAAATTATTATAATTAACATAATTTACAATTGATTACAAAATGTGTTATAATATATTGTATACAAGGCTATGGCCTTTTTGTAAATGTTTCTTCTAGCTATGCTAGACAATATGATTAGTAAACTTATAGGAGAAAAAAATGAAAAAACTGTTTACATTACTTATTCTGTGTATTCTTGTAAGCGGACTCGGAGTTCGGACTAATGCACAGGAAGCAGTGGAAGAGGACAACAGCTATCTTACAATCGAGGTAATTAAGAACTCATTCTGGGACAAACTGGAAAGTTTCAATTATCCAGTAAAAACCAAAGAAGACAAATGTATTACTTGGTTAATTGATGGTATTCGTGAACCAACAAATACAATTCCTGCATTTGGGGATCTCCCTTATATAAGCTTGGGGATAGGAGGATTCAGAGAGGAAGAAATAGACTTTGAACGTTTTATATATAAATGTCAGCGCATTATAGATCTCTATAATCACACACATGATCTCCAACTCATGATGAAGGCTAGTATAACGTGTTCAGAAATGTTGCAAATTGATGTTCAGTCGAAAAAACCTGATTTTATTGAAAATATGGTGATTTTGACTGGACAATTGGCTCACGTGAAGGAAGAAACCATGTATTGGGAATCTGCTCAGAATTACGGGTCTGGAAAAAACGGAGTGACAGAAACCAGAGTAGTTCAAGTTAATGGAGTAGCATATTTGGATGAAAATGGCGAAGTTCAGTCCAGTTATTATGGCAAAACTCCGAAGCAAATCGAAATGTGGGCGCCAAGAATGCTTCACATTTGCACAGAAGACACAGACCTCGGATGGGTATATCCTACACAGCTTACCTGTATTGATGAGTAATCTAATAATGTAAATAGCAACACAGAAGGACATGGTATTCCCATGTCCTTTTGTGTTACTGCAGTTAAAAAATCAACTATATCTTAATAATTTTTTTAATGTATATTTTTATTAAACTATAATGAAATAATTTTGGAGGCGACACCCGGATTTGAACCGGGGATCAGAGTTTTGCAGACTCGTGCCTTACCACTTGGCTATGTCGCCGTAATTTATAAATTACATAATCTTGCATAATTTAATCTAAAAGAATTTGGATTAGTGCAAGAAAATAATTATTAAAACAAAAATTGGAGCGGGAAACGGGGCTCAAACCCGCGACCTCTGCCTTGGCAAGGCAGCGCTCTATCAACTGAGCTATTCCCGCAACTCAAATACTAATATAACAGAAATTATAGTATTTGTCAAGTACTTGCCAGAATTTTTTGTTATTATTTAGACTAAATTCACTTAAATCCCGCGCAAGTGATTAATATATAAATTATTTTAGGAGGTAACCGAGTGGGTATCACTTGGAGGTGCCTAAAAAATTTATATATTAATCACGTTATGCAGGGAAAACATACACTAAAACCATTAAATAGTATTTATTAATGTATATTCGTCTCTGAAAAATTAATTCCATTTTGTATAGCATTGTTTTTATAAATTGGTTTTCCATATTCTAATAATCTACTTGAAAAACAAGGTGAATTGCTTGCAAGTTTTGCAAATTCACTAATAGATACATAAACTAAAGATGAATTTTTAAATTCTGTGTCTATCTCTGAAAATACTAAGAAATATTTTGAGTTATATTCATAAAGAGAAATTTTCTTCGCAAATTTTTTTAAGTTTCCTAATTTCGTAGTTTTTAAATATGTACAAAAATTACAATATTCATTAAAGTTTTCAAATTGATATATGGCATATTTTGATGATGAGTTATAATTTTTTCGTTTTACTTTAGGTATGATAGATTTTTTTATTTGAGATTCATTTGCTATTTTTGTAAATGTTAAAATAAAGAACCCATCATTAGAAATAAAAGCTTCGATTAAAAGCTTAGAATCTTGAATATCAAAGTTTACTTCTTTTTGAGCTTGTTTTAATATTTTTTTAAAAAACTTCTGTGTACCATCTGTGTTTTGTATTAAAGAATGTATATCGATATTTTTTTTAGCTAAATCATCTATATTAAATATAATTCTTATTTTGTTATCTGTAAGTTTTTCTATTTTCATAAAGGCCTCCAAATTAAATATATTTATCTATTTATATTATACTACTATTATTATTATATTTAAAGACACAATTTTTGGTAATAAAAATATAACATAAAAAATAAAAAAAATCTACAATTTACTTGAAAAAAATTAAAATTCAATATATAATATTGAAAGAAAAATTTACGGATATAAGATTTTAATAATTTATAGTAAGAGAGGAACGTGAGAAAAATGGCAGTAAAAGACAGAGGAAGAGTTGTTTCAATATTATTTATTTTAGCTGGATTAGTTATTGGGGGACTAATAGGAAATTTTGCATCAGATATTAATGGACTAAGTTGGCTAGCATATGGGGAAGAATTCGGACTTAGAGATCCTATAGTTTTAGATTTGAATGTATTAACTTTGACATTAGGATTAACTATAAGAATTAATATTGCAAGTATAATTGGAGTTATTATTTCATTAATAGTGTATAGAAAAGTATAGGATTTTAATAGTTCAAATATGCAAAATATAAAATAAGTGTAATTAACAGATAGGGGCAGAAAGGATATAGACTTGAAAATAAAAGAATTACCAGAAATAGAAAGACCATATGAAAAACTTGAACTATATGGAGAAAAAACTTTATCAAATGCTGAATTATTGGCAATAATAATTAAAAATGGAACAAAAGAAAAAACATCTGTTGAGATGGCAAATGAAATTTTAAACCTAAATACAAATGAAGATAGAGGAAATTTAAATTTTTTGCGAGATTTAAGTTTAGAAGAATTAATGAATTTAAAAGGAATAGGAAGAGTAAAAGCTATACAAATAAAAGCAGTATGCGAATTAGCTACAAGAATGAGTAAACCGTGCAATTACAAAAAAGTGCAGATAAAAAGTCCAAATGATGTTGCAAAACTACTAATGAATGATTTAAGATTTGAAAAAAGAGAGATAGCTAAAGTCTTATTTTTAAACAATAAAAATGTAGTTATAAAAATATTAGATGTAGCTATTGGCTCAGGAAATTTTTCAAATTTGAATATTAGATATATACTTTCAGAAACCATAAAAATAAATGCTCCAAAAATAATTTTGGTTCATAATCATCCAAGCGGAGATCCAACTCCATCGGATGCTGATTTTATGGTTACAAATAAACTAAAAGAAGCGGCAGAAATTTTAAAAATAGAATTATTAGATCATATTGTTATGGGCGATATGAAATACAAAAGTATATTAGTTGGAAAATAATTGGATTTTCGCTGTGTTAAAATTTCACTTAAAAATGCTCACATACACAAAGTATGCTCCGCTTTTTGCGTAAAATTTTGCCTTGCTAAAATACTAATTCTTTTCCAACGGAAAGTAAGTTAAAGACTGGGAAGGAATGAAGAAAATGGGCTTATTTGGTTTAAATTCAAAGGATGTAGGAATTGATTTAGGAACATCAAATATTTTGGTTACCATAAAAGGTAAAGGAGTTGTACTAAAAGAACCTGCAGTTGTTGCTACAGACATAAAGACTGGTAAAATTCTAGCTACAGGATTTGAGGCAAAAGAAATGATTGGAAGAACACCAGAAACTATAAAGGCTGTAAGACCTATGAATGACGGGGTTATTGCAGATTATACGGCTACAAGACTTTTATTAAAAAATATATTAAGAAAAGTAAATCAAAAATACAATTCAAGAAGACCAAGAGCGGTTGTAGGTGTTCCATATGGAATAACAGAGGTAGAAGAAAGAGCTGTAGAAGAATCTACAGTTTTTGCAGGAGCTAGAGAAGTATATTTAGTAGAAGAACCAATGGCAGCTGCAATTGGAGCAGGACTACATGTAGAAGAGCCAAGTGGAAGTATGATCGTAGATTTAGGGGCAGGAACAACAGAGGTTGCAGTTATATCTTTAGGAGGAATTGTAGTTAGTAATTCTTTAAGAATTGCAGGAGACGAATTGGACGAAGATATTATTAATTATATAAAAAAAGAACATAGTCTTTCAATAGGATACACCACAGCTGAAGAAATAAAAATAGAACTTGGGTGTGCCTCTCCATTAATGACACAAGAAAGTATGGAAATAAGAGGAAGAGATTTAAATACAGGTCTTCCAAGAAATATAACAATTACATCTACACAAATTATGGAAGCTTTAAAAGAATCAATAGGAAGAATTGTAGAAACGGTTAAAATAACTCTAGAAAAAACGCCTCCAGAACTTGCGGCAGACCTAGTAGAGAAAGGAATTGTTTTAACAGGAGGAGGAGCTTTACTTAAAAATTTAGATAAATTATTAAGCGAAGAAACAAATATGCCTGTTTATATTGCAGATGAGCCTCTAGAATGTGTAGTAAGGGGAACTGGCAAAGTATTAGAAGAACTTGAAAGACTAAAACCAGTATTAATTAATAATAGAAAAAGAAAAAGATAGAATTTATATAAGTAGATAACACATACATTACAAAACAAATAATTTCTAAAAACAAAATCAGAAAGGATTTAAAATGTATAATAAAAAAAGATATGGAATAGTAGGCGTTATAGTAGCTATTGTAATTTTAATTATATTGTTTTTTTTAACCAATATTCAAAATAGTAAATTATCGTATTTTGAGAATATAGCCAATAAAGTAGTTATGCCTATACAAAATGGATTAACATTTTTAAAAAATAAATTAAATGGAAATTCAACATTTTTTGTTAATGTAAATAATTTAAAACAAGATAACGAGAATTTACAGAAAAAAAATACAGAATTAGAAGAAAAATTAAGAGAATTGGAAAGTATTAAAGCCCAAAATGAGAGCTTAAAACAATATCTTAATTTAAAAGAAAAATATAGTGACTATGCTGCTATTCCTGCAGATGTAATAAATAGAGATATAAGTAACTATTCAAAAAATATAGTAATTAACATAGGTGCTAAAGATGGAATTAAAGAAGGTATGACGGTTATTGCTGCAGAGGGATTGGTGGGACATGTTATTTCAGTTACTGATACAACGTCCAAAGTACAGACAATAATAGATAGTTCAAGTTCTACGAGCTCACTTATTAGTACATCTAGAGATAGTATTGTTTGTAAAGGAATTTTAAATAATGAAAAAAATCTTAAAGCAATGTATATACCAATGGATGCAACTGTTTCACAAGGAGATACAATAGAGACTTCAGGTTTAGGTGGAATTTACCAAAAAGGAATTTATATTGGCACAGTAGAAAAAATAGAAAATACTACAGACTTAACAAATAGATATGCATTAGTTTCTGTTGCAGTAGATTTTAAAAAGTTAGAAACGGTTTTAGTAATTACAAACAATTAATTAAATAATTCATTGTATTAAGAGGAGGTTTGAATTGTGAAAAAAGTTATAATAAATATTATTTTAATATTGGCATTTTTGGTTTTCTATTTTTTACAATCAAATCTTTTTACTTGGTTTAAAATAGCCGGAATAATGCCAAATTTATTTGTGATTTTAGTTTTATTTATAGGACTATACTCAAATAAATATATGGGTGTAACTTATGGAATAGTTTTTGGATTATTACTAGATTTGTTTATTGGAAAAAAAATAGGTATTACAGCAATTATGCTTGGTATTGTTGGTATCATTGGAACATTATTTGACAAAAATTTTTCAAAAGAAAATAGAATTACTATAATAATAATGGTAATGATTTCAACATTTGTTTTTGAACTAGGAAGATGTTTGATTTTGTACATACTAAACAGAGTATATATTGAATTTTTTCCGTTTATAGAAATACTTTTAATTGAATGTTTATATAATGCGATTCTTACAATTATTTTGTATCCATTAATACGTAAATTAGGAAATAAAGTAGAAAATGAATATAAAGGGAATAAGATTTTGACTAGATATTTTTAAAAATAAAAGTATCAATTATTTAGATGTATTTAAAAGATTGAGGTGGAATAAAAGATTGAAAAAACGAATCAAAAAAGAAAATGTAAATTTGAGATTTAATATTTTAACGGTTATAGTTTATGTTGTAGGGGTTATTTTACTTGTAAGACTGTTTAATTTACAAATAGTACATGGAGCTGAATACAGGGAGACATCAAATACAAGATTATCAAGAGAAAGCACTTTAGAAGCTACAAGAGGAGATATTTTAGATAGAACTGGAAATGTGCTTGCTACAACAAAAACAACATTTAATTTATCATTATACAAAATTAAATCAGATGATGAAACATTAAATAGATGTATATTAAATATTACAAAATTATTATCTAAGAATAAATCAGAGTATCCGGATAACTTTCCAATCAATAAGGATAAAAAATTTACAATAAAAGGTGATGAGCTTAAAAAATGGCTAAAAAACTATAAATTAAGTGAAGATTCTAAAGAACAAGATGTAATAAATTATTTTGTGAAAAAATATAAAATTACCAATGAAGACTGGAACGATATAAAAAAAATAATAGCTATTAGATATGAAATTACAACCAAAGGATATAGTAGTACTAAGTCTTTATCAATTGCGAAAAATGTATCTAGAGAGGTAGTTGCGCAAATAAGTGAAAGAAATACAGACTATCCAGGAATTACAATATCAACAGATTCTGAAAGAGTATACGGATATGGAAATCTAGCTTCTCATATTTTAGGATATATTGGAAGAATCGGACAAGATGAATATAATGCAAACAAAGCAAGCGATAACCCATACAAGAATGATGATTATGTTGGAAGAACTGGAATTGAAAATATGTTTGAAAATTATCTAAGAGGTAAGGACGGAAAAGAAGAAATAGAAATGTCTGTAGATGGAACTGTTACAGGGAGCACTGTAACTAAAGATGCAGTACAAGGTTCAACAGTAGTACTTACAATAGATGCAAAGCTTCAGAAAATTGCAGAAGATGCATTAAAGAATAACATAAAAAAAATAAAAAAAGGTGGATTTGGGAAAAAATATAATGCAGAAGGCGGAAGTGTTGTTGTTTTGGACGTAAAAACAGGCGAAGTAAGAGCAATGGCAAGTTATCCTGATTATAATCCGAATGCATGGGTAGGCGGAATAAGTACTGAAGAATATAAAAAGATAAAAAATCAAAATTCATTATTTAATAAAGCTGTATCTGGTGCATATGAACCTGGATCAGTATTTAAAATGGCAACAGCAATAGCAGGACTTGAGACAGGGGCTATTTCAAAAACAGAAAAAATAAATGATACAGGAATTTATACAAGGTATAAAGATTATCAACCAAGATGTTGGATATATAATCAATCACATCATGGTCATGGATTTGTTAATGTAAAACAGGCTATTCAAAAATCATGTAATTATTTCTTTTTTGAAACAGCATATAGAATGGGAATAGATGATTTAGAAAAATATGCTAAATATTTTGGATTGGGAAATAAAACAGGAATAGAACTTCCAAGTGAAACATCTGGAATAATGGCATCTAAAAAGACAATAAAAAATTGGTCAGGAGGAAGAACCTTGCAAACAGCAATAGGACAGCAAAGTACATTTTCTCCGTTACAAATAGCTAAATATACAGCGATGGTAGCAAATGGTGGAAAAAAAATTAATCCTACTTTAGTGAAGAATATATTAAATTCAGATGGAACAGAAGAAAGCAAAAGCCAAGTAAAAAAATATGTTAAAGAAAAACTAAATCTACCAAAAGATGATTCAAAAGATTTAAATATTTCAAAAGATAATATAAAAATTGTTTTAGAGGGAATGAAATCGGTTGCACAAGATGGTGGTACAGCGTACAATATATTTAAGGATTTTGAAATAGAAATAGGTGGAAAGACAGGTTCAGCAGAAGCCCCAGGTAACAAGGTAAATGCGTGGTTTACAGGATTTGCACCATATGATAATCCTGAAATATGTGTTGTGGTTATGGTAGAAAATGGTGGACATGGTAATTATACAGCAGAAGTAGTAAGAGAAATTATAGCAGAATACTTTGGGATGAATATTAAATCAGATGAAATACAAGAGAATAATAAAGCAGAAAAATACACTGAAAGTATAAATTAAATACTATATAAGGTAATTGAATATATAAGTATTTTTAAATTATGAAATATATATATTCAAACAATAATGCGAAGGGAAGATTGTAATGAAAAGTAGTTGCTTAAATGTATTTCAAAGAAATAATTGTGTTGTAATAAAGGTTAATGATGGTTCAGAATTTGAAGATATACGAAAAGAAGTAAAGAAGAAGGTCACTCAGTTAAAAAAAATATACAAAGATGATAAGACACCTATAAAAGTAATAGGAAGGACTTTAAAAAATAAAGAAATTGAGCAAATTGAAACAATTATAAAAGAAATTTTAAATGTAGATGTAGAGTTTGATATGCCTAGGGAAATGGGTTTGTCTAATATAAAAAGAACATTTGAAAGCGAAATTTCTACATCAGAGGCAAAATTTCATAGGGGCTCATTAAGATCAGGTCAAAGATTAGAAGAAGAAAGAAGCATTGTTATACTTGGAGATGTTAATTCAGGAGCAGAAGTTATTGCATCAGACAATATAGTTGTATTAGGAACTTTAAGAGGACTTGCACATGCAGGAGCTAAAGGAAATAAACAGGCTATTATTGCTGCTGGAAGGCTAGACACAGCTCAAATGAGAATAGCCAATATTGTAAAAGAGTTTAATAGAGAAGAAGAGCCACTTAGAAAACTAGCTTATGCATATATTGATGAAGATAAAATTATTATAGAATAATTACAAGTATAAAAAATTATGTAAGTAAAAGTAAAATTAAACAAATAAATAACTCATCATCATGTACTTTTTCAGTATAAAGAAAAAACAATATACACATAATTAATATATCGTCAAAATAAAGTTTTAACCCGAATATTTCAAAAAAAGCTTCAGAAGATTCAGGAATTTCTGCATTTTCTGAAGCTTTTTTTTGTGAATGAATATTATAAGTATTAGAAGTATTATTTTTTGAGAATTGTCTTTGTCTAATGAAGTTATTACCATTATATTTGAAATTATTATAAAAAAAAGGCAAATTAAAAGGCTGATAAAAAGGCATTAATATCATCTCCAATTTTATTAAATGTTGCTATCTGTTTTATGTTCAGAATTAGCATTAAAAAGTTTTGAAACTTGAGTTATTTTTAAAATATTTATGTATTGATCTAACTTTTCTTGTCTACTTTTACGTAAATAAGGTTTTAAAGAATAAAGTAGCTTGCTATCTTGGTCATTAGATTTGTTTAAGTTATCTATTATAGATTTTATTTTTAAAATTGTTTCAAAATCAATATTACTAGATGAATTAGATGTTTCGGAATTGGTGCTAGATTGAGTATTTATATTAGAAAATAGTTCTTTTTTTAAATCAATATTTGAGTTAGAACTAGATTGTGTATTTTGATTTGAAGAAGTCGATGAATTATTAAGATTATTACTTTTTAGCATATTTATTAAATTATTAATCATATCTGGAGAAAGATTGTTATCAGCCATATTAAACTCCCTTCTGTTTTTTAATGTTTATTTTGATTATTTAAAGCTTGAATAATTTTTTGTTTATCTTCATTACTTAGAATTTGATTTAACTGATTAATACCATTTGCTAGCTGGTTTTTGTCCATTTGGCTTAGCATATTTATTAATCCTGAAATATCATTATTGTTCATATTATCACACCTTTCTGTAATATATATATATTTTATAATAGTTTATTATATGAAATTTATTTGAAATTGTTAAAAAGAAAAGTTACATAAAAACTTTTGAAAAATGCTTAAAACACTTGCAAAAATGGAAAAAAAGGGGTATAATAATAGTAGGGTGTCTAATTATGTTTGTTAAATTACAAAAATGTAATAAAAATGTAAAAAAATGGTATACACCAAAAGCCGTAAGGTAATTTAAAATACAAAAAAAAATAAATATTGACAACAAAAAATTACTTTTTTATAATAAGAATATATATATTTTTTTAAAAAAGTAAATCTACATTTATGGGAGGAAAAGTAATGAATGCCACTGGAAGAAGAATTATTCAAAAGATTTGTGCTATAGTAATTATTTTTATAATGTCAATGACAGATATAAGTTTAGTTGGTGCAAATTTAGTAAGCTTAGCAATTAATTCAGCAGAGACGAACAACCAAAATATTGAATTTAAAGCTTATTTTTCAAATAATGAAAAATCACTAGATGCGACAGCTTCAATTGACAAAAAGGATTTGAAAGTTGCCTTTGAGCTAGGAGTAAAAAAAGATGGATATCTATCAAATGCGAAAGTTGAGTTAGCTGAAAATGCAAACTTTAAATTTAAAACAGATATAAAAAGTGATTATATAAGCGAGATAAATGAGAGGTCAATTATATTTAAGCAAATAAATGAGGGAGATACAAAAATTGTAGAAGTAGGAATTGAATTTACAAATTTGCAAGAATTTGATACTGATTATTTAAACAAAACATCTGTAATAAATTTAAAGGGAACTTATGTAAATAGTAAAAATAGCATACAAATTAATGGTACTGCAGAACTTAAATTAAATTGGACATCTCCTGAAAATATGAATTCACTATTAAATACAGCAATTTTAACAAATTCAACATATAGTGAAGATGGAGTAAACAAAAAAATAGTTCAATTTTTAATTGTTAGTAAAATAGAAAATAATTCTTATCCAGTAAAAGATACAAAAATAGAGGTAAATATTCCAGGAACACCAGAAACAGTCAGTGTACATAAAAGAACAACAGCTTCAACAAATGGAAATAAAGAATTTACAAATTCAAATTATGCTTATGAAAACGGAAAATTAAATATAACTGTTCAAAATGGTCAAAATAATAAAATAGTATGGCAAAAGAATACAAGTGACGTATTTGTAGTTACAGTAAAATATCCAGAAACTGCAGAAGTTTTAAATTCAAAGATAATAGCAAAATCTGTAGTTACTGCCTATAATAATAAAGAGTTAACACAAAATTCAGAAGCAACTATTACAGAAAATAAAGAAAATTTTGCTGTTATAACAGAAACAGAAAAACAAACTGAAATAGCAAAAGGAAAAATATATGCAGGAGAGAAAAAAGAATATAATACAAAAACAGCAGTATTTATAGATTACGCAGAAATGTTACAAAAACTAGAAATTACAGAGCAAGAAGTTAAAGCATTAAAAGGTGAAGAGGAAAAAGAATTAGCAGTTGATTATACAAATATTATATTTAATAAAGCAAATATTGAAAGTGTATTAGGAAATGTATGGAATATTACAATAAAAGATCAAGCAAGTAATACAAAAACAATTACAAATGAAGATAAAGCTGATGAAAATGGAAATATAGTAGTTACTCCTAAAGCAGGAGCTAGATTATTAAATATAGAGACTTCAAAGCCTGTAAATAATGGAGTTTTAGAATATGAATTAACTAAAACTATACAAAAAACAACTTATTCAAGAGAACAAATAAAAGAGTTAACAAAAATAAAAGATTCAAACAAAGTAGTATATACCAAAAATGATAATTCTACTAATACATTAATAGCAAATTCTACAATAAATTTAAAAGAAACAGAATCAAAAGCAAGTATAAAAGTAGAACCAATTACACTTACAACATCAGCAGAACAACAAATGAATATTACAGCTGTTTTAGAAACAGATAGTGAATATAGAGACCTATTTAAAAATCCTGTTGTAAAAATAAAATTACCAAAACAAATAAATAAAATATCTGCAAAATGCAGTTTAATGTATGGTAATGGATTAGAATTACAACAAAGTAATTTTAAAATAAATGAAGAAAATGGACAGGAAGTTATCACAATTAAATTAACAGGGGAACAAAAAACATATGAAGGTGATGCAGTAAAAGGAGCAACATTAAATATAACTGCAAATGTCCAATTAAATAAATTATCAACAAATAGTACAGAAGAAATTGTAATGACATATACAAATGAAAATGCAGTTGCTTTTGCAGATAAAGGCGAAGAAAAAGTTAAAATTAATATTGTATCTGAAAATTCAATGATTTTAACAAATAATATAGAAGAATACAATGTTGCTACAATAGGAAAAGAAAATGATAGAGAAATTGTTTTAAGCAATAATTCAGAAGCTAAAAAAGCAACAGTAAAAATGCAAATAGTAAATAATGAAGAATCAGATATTTCAAATATTGCAATATTCGGAAAAATAGCAACGATAGATGGCAAAATAGAAAGAACAAGTAAAATAAGAACAAATGTGGAAAATGTAAAAGTTTATTATACATCAGTAGATAATCCTACAACAAGTATTAGTAAAACTGAAAACAACTGGAAAGAAACAGATTCAAAAGATTCTAAATATTTCTTAATTGTTATTGGTTCACTTGCAAACGGAAGTAAAATAAACTTTAGTTATGACATAAATATAGCAAAAAATCTACCATATAATCTAAGCACAGAAACTTTCTACAAAGTTTCATACACAAATAACTTAAGTAATACTCAAAAACAAGCTGAATCAACAAAAATAACTTTATCAACAGGTAAAAAAGCAGAGTTAATTACTAGTATGACTGCAAAAGTTCAAGGAACAGAAATAAAACAAGGTGATGAAGTTAAAGCGGGAGAAATTATTACTTATACAGTTACACTATCAAATAAAGGATCAATTGGAGTAAACAATTTTAAACTTGAAGCAATTATCCCTGAAAATACATCTTTAATAGCATTAAATCCAAATTACCCAAAATATGATGAAGAAGAGGGAGAATATATTGACGGAGAAGAGTATTTTAATAAAATACAAGATAAAAATACATTGGTACAAGATAATATAACTATAGGAGCCGGACAAGAATACAGTCGTTCATTTATGGTAATAGTAAATGAAAACTTAACAGAAGAAAAAAATGTTGAGGCTAAGATTATAGTTAGCGAAAATAATACTAAAAAAGAAGAAATTATATTTGCAAATAAAATAAGTCCAGCAAAATTAAAAATAGTATGTATGCCATATTTTAGAAAAGCAAATACAGATTTACAATCAGGCTGTAATTATATTTATGGAATAAAAATTACAAATTTAACTAATGAAGAGCAAAAAAATGTTAAAGTTTTATTACAAAAAAGTGATGCAATAGATATTAAAACAATAGATTGGTCTTTTGATGAAGAAAATGAAAATTCAGAAAGTGATAAGGACGAATATGACATACAATTACAAAATGGCAATACTCTAAGTTTTGACTCTATTCCATCAGGAAAAACAATAATAGTTTTGATAAATGCAACAGTTAAAGCAATTAAAGAAAATGAAAGTCAATTAATGATGTCAAAACTAAAAGCAAATGTTACAGATTCAAATGGTAATGTATATAGATCAAATGAATTAGATGAAAGAATTGTTGGAGTTACACTTTCAATACAATCATCATCAAGCGCCACAACAGATGTTACAAAAAAAGATTATGTAAAAACAGGAGATCAGATTAAATATATATATAGAATAAAAAATACAGGTATACATGATGCAGAATCTTTAACTTTTATAAATAATTTCTCAAATTATTTAAGTTTAGAGTCTTTAAAAGTAGATGGAAATGACATTAATTATACAATAGAGTCATTATATTCAGATAGTATAGAATATGATGTTATAACAATAGAAAAAGGACTTAAAGCAGGCAAAGAAATAACTATAGAAATTATAGGTAGAGTAAAATCTGAATTACCAGATGACAGAGGAGATTTAAAAATTACAAACAGTTTAGAAGTAAGTAATGAGGGTATATATTTAGTTGATAAAAGCGAAAAGGTTTATAATGTAGAAATCATAAAGAGCAATGAAGATGATGAAGATGGAGAATATGATGAAGATGGTGAATATTATATAGACGATGAAAATCCAGATTATGAAGATCAAAATGATACAGACATAAATAATGAAACAACATATACAATTTCTGGTACAGTATGGAAAGATGAAAATAATGATGGATTAAGAGATAATGAAGAAGAACTTTTAAGTGGAATAAAAGTATATGCAATAGATGTAGAAACAAGCAAAATAGCAACATACAATAATGAAGAAATAATGGCATATACAGAAGAAAGTGGAACATATAATTTATATAATTTATCAAAAGGAAAATACATTGTAGTATTTGAATATGATACAAATAAATATATGGTTACAGCATATCAAACTGAAGGAGTTGATGAATCAATTAATTCAGACGGAGTAAAAGCTTCAAAAGTAGTAAATGGAACCGAAATAACAGCAGCATTTACGGATAGTATAAATCTTATAGAAGATAAAATAGATATAGACTTAGGATTAGCTGATGCAAAAGTATTTAGCTTAAAATTAGACAAAACAATTAGTAAGATTATTGTAACAAATAAGAATGGTTCAAAAACTTATGATTATGATGATTCAAATCTAGCTAAAGTAGAAGTTGCTTCTAAAGAATTAAGTGGCTCAAATGTTGTAATAGAATATAAATTAAAAGTTACAAACGTAGGAGAGATTGCAGGTTATGCAAAAACAATAGTTGACTATTTACCAAAATCATTAACATTCAATTCTGGGCTAAATAATAATTGGTACAAAAAAGGAAACAATGTTTATACATCAAGTCTTTCAGATACATTAATAGAACCAGGAGAAACAAAAGAGGTAATCTTAACATTAACAAAGAAAATGACAGAATCAAATACAGGACTAACAAATAATAAAGCAGAAATAAAAGATTCATACAATAGTTTAGGAGTACCTAATACAACTACAAAAGATAATAATAATGAAGATACTAATGTAGGATCAGCAGATACAATAATAGGTGTAAAAACAGGAACAGCTACAAGTTATGTGGCACTTACATTAACAATTATAATAATTATTTGTGGACTTGCATATTTAGTTAATAAAAAATTGCTTATGCAAAAAATTGAATTATAATTGTGAAAGGAGGAGTTTATGTTAATAAAATACTCAAATAAAGATTATAAAATAAAAAAGAAAGGAGATAGAGTAATTATGAATAGAATTAATAAAAAAGTATTTTTAATTTTATTATTTACAATGCTATTCACAATAATTTTTTCAAACAGTGTTAACGCGGCTACATATAATACCAAAGCTAGTTTATATAGTGCTGGAAAAAATGCTGTAGGAAAAACGGTTAGAATATATAGAAGCGGTACTAATGCGAAAGATGCTTTTGAACAAGATCATGAAAGCAGCCATATATATTGTGTACAACATAATGTTACAACAATTAAGAGAAAGTATTATGATTATCAAGTAAAAAATTATATAAAGATTTCAGGAAATGTAGCAACTAATTCGAATGGTAAAAGTATAGTAAATAATAAAAATTTAGTTTTAGCATATTTACTTGACAAAGAAAATTGGAAAAAAGGATATGGAGGAAATGGAGACGAAGAAATAAGAAACTTAGCTATAAAACACTATTTGAGAGCTGGAGGTTGGTTGACTAGTGTAGGAAAAGCATTAGGATTTAGCGAGAATGATATTAATTACTATAATATATATAATTCTAATGAAAGTAGTTCAAAAAAACAGAAAGTTATAGCATTTTTAAATAACGCAATTAAATATTCAAAAGATGCAAATAAAAAGATCCCTGCAACTATGAAGTTATCACCAAGTAAGTTACAACCTACCACAATGAAACAATTAGGACCAGTTCAAATAACTTTTACAGGTAATTTACAATCTATAAAACTATTTAACGGAAATACTGAAGTAAAGGATAACAGAACATATACTGTAGGAGGAGTTAAAAAATCATTAGCACAAATAAGTTCAGGAAATAAAGTAACAATAAATAAAAATACAGAAAGTAAAGTTACAAAGATTCAAGCAACATCAAAGAGTGAATATATGGAAGCTGAATTGTGGTTATGTGTTAAGTCAAATGCAAAACAAAACCTTATGATTACTAGATCAACAACAGGAAACAATGAAGCTACAAAGTCTATAAATGTTGCAGATATAGCAAAAGGACAATTAATAATAAAGAAAATAGATAAAGACACAGGTAAAGCTCTTTCAGCAGGATTTAAAATTCAAACATCATCAGGTAAATGGCTAAAAGGAAGTAATGGTTCATACACATATAATAATACATTTGCAAATGCAACAAAATATAAAGCTTCAACTATCACACTAAATAAGTTAAAATATGGTACATACAAAATTTATGAGGTAGAAGCTCCAAGTACATATAACTTAGCTTCTCAACCAGGATATGATAAAAACAATAAATGGGTATATTTTGGAACTGCTACTATTAATGCAAAAAATGTAAAAGTTACAAAAACAATTAAAAACACAAAGCCACAAGAACAAAAGATATCTATTAAAGGTTATGTGTGGATAGATACACAATCAACTAAGGGAGGAGCGTTCAATAGTTCATATGATAGCCAAAGAGAATCAAGAGTTGCAGGAGTAACTGTTAATTTAGTAAATAAAGCTACTAAAAAAGAAATTGCAACTACAAAGACAAATGCAAATGGAGAATATGTATTTGATAAATTAATAAATAGCTCACAATTAAAAGATTATTATGTAGAATTTAACTATAATGGAGTAAAAGCAAAGTATAAAGACTTTGAAAACAAAGAAATTGAAGATGATATAAGTAAATATATTCCAGTAGCTTTTAATTCTAAAAATGAAAATGAGATTATAAAAGAAGGCTCAAGAGCTATAATGGAAAGTGTGGCAATAAAAGATGCGGATTTATCTGGAATTGCAACAACATATAAAGGAACAGATAATAAAGAAACAACTTACGGCTTATCTGGAAACCTAAAAAATAGGTTAATGGAAGGAACAGTTTTAAACAATATTAACTTAGGTATTAAAAAGATTCCAGAAGTAGAATACAATTTAGTAGAAAAATTAGAATATGTAAAAATAACAATCAAGGGATTTGATTATACATATATGCCTGGAATTCAAGGAAATACAAATAATGTTGCAGCTCCTAATGTAAGTTACCAAAAGGAAGGAACAATTACAGAATATACACATTATTTCTATCCATCAGATATTGTATATAAAAGTGAAAATAGTGCTGAAGAGTTAAAAGTATATGTAGGATATAGAATAGATATAAAGAATACTTCAACTTTAGGAACAGGAGATGCAGCTATTAATTATAATGAACTATATAAAGAACAATCTCTACATATTACAAATTTGACAAATACATTTGATACAAATAGATATGAATTAAACGATTCAAATTGGACAAAAAAAGATAATGTAGCAACAATAAAGGAAGATTATCTAAAAGATATAAGGGATACTGGAATTGCATCAGATAAAACAGCTACAAAAAGAATACAATTTAGTGTAAATAAAGAAGCAATATTAGACATATTAAATCATGCAAATGAAGGAATAAAAGAAAAATATCCAACAATGGCAGAAGCTGTAGGATATCATAAATATACAAGAAAAGATTACAGTTGGCAAAATGATATATCAAAAGATGATCAAACACATATAACTAAAGATGACAAAAGAAGTGATAATGCTCCATACTTAATTTTCAAATTAGGGGAAGAAAGAGTTATTTCTGGAAGAGTATTTAAAGATAATGTTATAACAACAGATGGACAAAAACTTGGAAATGGTGAGTATGATAATGGAGAAAAAGGTGTAGCAGATGTAAATGTAGAATTACTTGATATTACAGGAACAGAAACAGATGTTACTAAATTATCAGTATCTAATTTATATGGTGTAGAAGGAGATGGAAATAATCCAAGAACTGCCATATCAAAAATAGCACAAGTTAAAACTAATGAAGACGGAAGTTACTCATTAAATGGAATCGTACCAGGATATTATTATCTAAGATTTGTATATGGAAATGGAGAGTATGTAATAAAAGACTTTAAAGGAAATGTTATTAATACGAATGTTGCATCTAAAATTGATAATACACAAATAGATTCAAAAGACTATAAGTCTACAATAATAACAAATAAGGTTGCAATAGAAGTTTTAGAAGGCGGAAAAGACGAATATTGGTATAAAAAGCTTGGTAGTGTGAATGCTTCTGTAGCAAGAGACAATTTAAATACAAGAATTGAACTAAATAAAGGAAATACAAAGAATATAATGGCAGGTACAGCTAGAGTTGCTATATCTATAGAAAATACACCAACAGATGTAGCAAATATAGAAATTTCTGAAGATGGAAAACAAGCAAAGCTTGCAAGTAACAAGTTTGATGGATTTAACCTAGGTATTATAGAAGTACCAAATCAAGAAGCAAAAATTGAAAAGATAATAACAAATATGAAATTAACAACTGCAGAAAATAGAATAGTATTTAATGGTAACCCAGAGACAGGTAAATTGCAAGGTGTAAGTGATTTAGATAATGCGCAAAATGGTGGAAGTACTTATGTTAGAACAGAATTGCCAGATTCAATAATTGTAGGAGCTACTTTAGAATTAACATATACAATTAAAGTTACAAATGTATCAGATGTTAATTATTATAATAAAGAATACTACTATTATGGAAAAGCTACACCTAATAAAGAAGTTACTTTAGAAGTAAAAGAAATTGTAGACTATTTAGATGAAAGATTACAATTTAATCCAGAATTATCATATAAAGGATTTAATGTAGCAACAGATGATACAATAGCAGAAAATGAAGAATTAGCAAAGAAGACGGTAATTAAATTAAGTGATTGGAATACAAAACTATATACAGAAAAGAATGCAACAAGAAATAATGGTGAACGTAAAACATCAGATTCTGTAGTACTTGTAGCACATGGATATTTAGCAAATAATTCTGATATGGAATTTATAAATAGGGTAAAAGTATCTAAGGCAGATAATGGAATAGATGATAGCGATAAAGATACAAATAAAGATGAAGAAATAAAAACAGTTAGACCTTTAAAACTAAATTCTGAAATGGCACAAGCTAGAGCAGCCGTTATGCCTCCAACAGGAGCAGATAGACAAACAATTATTATATATACAATTATAGGAACATTAGCACTTGCTGTATTATCTGCAGGAATTGTTGTAATTAAAAAGTATGTTGTAAAATAATAATTTACAAATAAAAAGAATTGGACGATTGTATCGTTCAATTCTTTTTTGCATGTGACATTTAAAAGATTTAATTTATATATGTTCATATTTGTATTTATAAAAAGTGTTAAAGTTAAACTCTCCCTAAATAAAAAGAAAAATATACAATATATATGTAACAAAAATGTAAATAAAATGTAAACAAAATTAATTAAATTTCTACAAAGTATTTTCCGTAAATATATTTCTGACACATTTTAATTATAACTAAAAAGCACATATTGACTTTAAAAAAATAAGGTTGTAATATAAAATTATAGAAATTTAAAAAGGAATAAATAAGCTAGATTAATAATTCTGACTATATTTGTGCCTTAGGAAAGGAAAGTTAAATTATGGTAGACGTAAAAGTAATTATTCAAAAATTGGTTGCTATATTGGTAATACTTGTTTTATTTATGGGACAGTATGCGATTACAGGCTTTTTAGCAACATCTTATGCAATAGATTTAATTGCAACACAAAGTAACAATGTTCAATTTAGAGCATATTTTAAAAATGGTGAAGAGGAGTTAACAGAGATTCAAAGTAGTATAGATGCTAAAGATTTGAAACTCAAAATTGATGTAGCAGTAAAGAATGAAGGATATTTTAATGGACAAATATCTTTAGCAGATGCTGGATTTAAGTTAGATGAGGCTACAGCAAATAGTTATATAAATAAAATAGAAAACAATATTATCTATTTAAATCAAATAAATGCTGAAGAAACTGTAACTATTGAAGTAGGAATTAAATATTTTGATGAAGATAAAATAAAAACTGCAACTTTAAACCAAACTACAACAGTTAAATTAAATGGAACATATACATCAAGTGCCGGAAATACTGCTATAGATGCTGGAAGTGAAATTAAAGTAATATGGAATGTACCTGCAAATACTAAAGCAGAACTAGCAACCAAGATTCAAACGAATGCCATATATAATGTAAATGAACAAAACAAAAAAATAGTTCAATATTTAATTTCAAGTAAATTAACTAATAATGCTTATCCTATAAAAAGTACTCAAGTTACAGCAACAATACCAACAGGGGCAACAAATGTAGAAGTGCATAAAAGGACAACAAAAGGAACAAATGGTGATCAAGAATTTACATCAGCTAATTATAGTGTAGCAAATAACATTTTAACAATAAATGTTAATAATGTTGAAACAGAAGGAATAGTTAGTTGGATGAAAGGTACAAGTGATATTTTTGTAGTTACTTATGAATATCCTGAAAACACAGATTTAAGTGCACAAACAGTCGTAATAAATGGAAAAATTACAACACAAAATAATATAGAATTAAATGCTGATCAAGTTAACCTAACACTTAATGAAGCAAAAGATGGTATAGCAAGTATAAGTAAACAAGAGAGAGAGACGTCTATATATAAAGGAAGAATATATTCAGCTGAAGGAAGAGATATAACATCATATTCTATAGTTCATGTTGATTATGTAAATGGAGTAAAAGATATAGAGATAACAGAAAATGCATCAAAATTTCTTAAAGAAATTGAAAATAATGGAGAAACAACAACGCAAGAAAATAATGCAAATGTTATTATAAAAAACATTAAAGTTAATAAATCAGACTTAGAAAGTGTATTAGGAAGTACTTGGACTTTAACAGTTGGAGAAACAACAATTACAAATGAAACACAGACTGATGAAAATGGAAACATAATAATAAACTTAAATAATGATATACAAACTTTAACAATAAAGACAAGCAAGCCAGTAAATAATGGTTCGTTTGTGATAGAAACAACAAAAAGGATTTTAAAAGGAGAATACACTAAAGCACAATTAAATGAATTTACAAAAATAAAAGATAGTAGTTCAATTAAATATACAAAAAATAATAATGATACATTCACATTTACAAGTGCATATAATATAGGGTTAAAAGAAACAGAATCAAAAGCAATTCTTCAAAGCGAACAAACAGCATTAATTGCAGGAACAACACAAGCTTTGAATTTAACAGTAGTATTGGAATCAAGTGGAGAACATCAAGATTTATACAAAAATCCAAGAATTAAGATAAAGCTTCCAAGCCAAATAAAAAATATTGCATATACACAAATTCCACAATTAATGTATGCAAATGGACTTGAATTAACAGAAGGAAATTATAAAATAATAGAAGAGAATGGACAAAAAGTATTAGACATTAAGCTAACAGGTGAACAAACAAGTTATTTAGGAGAAGCAATACAAGGAACAGCAATATCAATCAAAACAAATGTAATAGTAGACCAAGCAGGTTCAACAGGAAATGAAGAAATAGTTATGACATACACAAATGAAAATGCTACAAAATATACAGATAATGGTACAGAAAAAATAAATATTCAAATTTCTGAAAATCAAACACAAGTCGGAAATACAGGAAATGGAGAGCAAGGTATAGGAAATCAAGGACAGACAAGTAATGAAGGTGGAAATTCAGGAAGCGGTACTCAAAATGATAATAATGGTACAGGAGGACAACAAGGAAGCCAAGGAGATAATTCTCAAAATCAAAAACAAGGAACAATAGGAGAGTTAAATTATAGTGTTTCTGCAAGAGTTGGAGGAGAAGCAATTCAAGAAGGAGATACTGTAAAAGCAGGAGAAATAATTGAATATACTATAAGACTAGAAAATCCTACTACAGAAAATATTCAAGGTGTAAGCATATCAGCAACAGTTCCAGATAATACAACATTAATGGTTGAGGATCCAAATTATCCTGAATATAACCAAGAAGATGGAACACGCTCAACAGAAGGATCACCATTAGTTGAGAGCGAGAACAGACAAGTAACTAAAGAAAATATAACAATTAATGGAAATGGAGCAAGAGAATTTAGTTATCTAGTAAAAGTAGATTCAAACTTAACGGAGACAAAAGAAATTGAAGCACAAATAACAATAAATAATAATAATACCAATCAAATTATAAAATATGGAAATTCAATTGTAAAATCAAATCTTGTGGCTACATACAAACCATTATATAGAAATTCAAATAATCCACTAAGTTTTGGATATACATATATGTATAAATTGAATATATTAAATAATACAAACGAAGAACAAAGAAATGTACGAGTTACATTAAATAAAAATTCATTAGTAAATTTTATAAAAATGGAACATTATACTGAAGATGGTATAGTTACAATAGAAGATACATCATTCACAATTGATTCAATTTCTGCAAATGATACAGATAGTGTGACAATATATGCAGGAATTAATAAATTTACTGATGCATCAAAGACTGCACAAATGTATTTAGTAGTCCAAGATTCTCAGGAAAATGAATATAGAACAAATCTTATTTCTGATAAAATAGGTGGAGTTTTAGCAAATATTTCTTTAGAATCTAGTAATCTAACAAATAACAGTTCAAAAACATTAAATGCAGGTGATGAAATATTATATCAAATAATAGTAAAAAATATAGGAACCAATAAAGCTGATAATCTAAATATAGAAGATAAATTTTCAGAATATATAGAAATAGAAGATGTAACTTTAAATAATACAAAATCTGAATATTTATTTTCTAGTGATAATGAAGAAGATAATGTAATATATAATAAAATTACCATAAATAAAGAATTAGATATCGGTGAAGAAGTGACTATTCGTATTAAAGGAAAATTAAAAGCAAATAATACAGGAAAAAATGTTGAGATATTTAATCAAGCAAGTGTATTTAATGATGTTTTATTAGCAAAAACTGAAAAAGATATTTATTATCTTCAATCTAGTGGTAATAGTCAGACAAACAATAATGAACAAAATAGTGGAAATGAAGGACAAAACAATGGAAATGAAGGACAAAATGGTGGAAGTACAGGAACAGATGAGAATAATGGAGATAATACTAATTATAATGAAAATACTGCTGTAAATACAATATCAGGACTAGCTTGGCTTGATGAAAATGCAAATGGACAAAAAGATTCAAATGAGGAATTATTAGAAGGAATAAATGTAATACTATTTGATATAGAAAATAATAGACAAATAGCAAATACAATTACAGATAATAATGGAATATATTATTTTTCAAATATAAGTAATGGAAAATATGTCATAATATTTGAATATGATACAAATATATACAGTTTAACGAAATATCGAGCTAAAAATGTAAGTTTAAATAATAATTCTGATGTAGAAAATGTAACAATGTCTATAAATGGTGTAAATAAAAAGGTAGCAGCTACAGATACTTTAACTATAAAAGAAAATACATACACTAATATAGATATAGGTTTAGTTGAGGCAAAGAAATTTGATTTAAGTTTATCAAAAACTATAACAAAAGTTAGTATAAGTAATTCAAAGGAAAATAAAAAAATAGAATTTGAAGACACAAATTTAGCTAAAGTCGAAATAAAAAGCAAATATATAAAAGGATCTGTTGTTGTAGTGGAATACAAAATTAAAGTTACAAATAATGGAGAATTAGCTGGATATGCTAAGAAGATTGTAGACAACAAACCTTCAGATTTAAAATTTAACTCAAAGCTAAATCCAGATTGGTATCAATCAGGAAATAGCCTATATACAACGAGTTTAGCAGACACTCAAATAGAGCCTGGAGAGTCAAAGGAAGTAGTATTAATTTTAACTAAAACGATGACAGAATCTAACACAGGTCTTTCAAATAATAAAGCAAAAATACTAGAATACTATAATTCATTAGGAATAGTTGATGAAAATTCAGTTCATGATGATGACATATCACAAGCAGATTTAATTGTAAGTGTAAGCACAGGTATAGCAATTAAATTTACAGTTATAGTATTGTTTTTAATAATAGCTATTTCAACATGTGGCTACTATGTATGTAAAAGAATATTTAAAAATAATATATAATTTAATGAAAGGAGAAAGAGCTTAAAAATGAAAAATAGTAAGAAAAAGAAGCTAATTACAATTCTGGTACTGTTTGTTATTTTATTATTTGGAAATATGAAGTCATGTCAAGCTTTAATTGGAGATAGAATAGTTGGATATAAAGGTTTAGTTAGTGATTTTGACAAAAATTCTAATAATACAAATGTTGGGAATAAATTTATTTTACTTGAAAATCAAGCAAGTTTAAACTCTGTATTAAATGTAAAAAAAGATGGGGATGCTAATATTAGTAAAAAAAAGGTTTCAGATATAATATCTGATATGATTAATCTTGCTTGGTCTAGTAGAGAAAGATCAAGAGGAATAAGTGTAACTGCAGGCGAAATTCAACAAATCAATGATACCTTCGGATTTTCTTATCCAGTTAAAGATACAAAATTAACTGCTGAACAAAAAAAAGCTATCATTTATAAAATAACTAGTACAGATAAAATGTATTTTGTACAGAAACCTTCATCAACTTTTGGTGCTGGAACAGAAATGTACTGTATACAACATGATGCAGGAGTATTACCATTAGATTATCAGATTAAAGAGTTTGTACAAATAAAAGGAAATCAATTAACAAGGTATCATAAAGAAGATGGTGATCCTACTGAAAGTGCTAGCAGAAGTAATGCAAATGCAATTTTAACATATATATTAAATAGAACATATAATGATTATACATATGGATTTGATTCAGGAGCTCGACAATATGCAGTACGTCATTACCTAAATACATGGATTGATTCTGTAGGAAATGGTATTGGAATTGACGATACTTGGAAATATAATACAGAGCTAGATGCCGATTATTACAAAACACACCAAGACTGGGTAACAGATGGAAGACAATTAATTACAAATGCTACAAATTATGCACCAAGTTATAATAAAAGAGCAACTGCCACATTAAGTGAAAAATCAGTTACAATTGACAAACTTACAAATGAAATACCAGTTACTCTTACTTATAGTGGAGATTTAAGTATTACAGTTAAAGATACAAGTGGAAAAGAAATTAGCAGTAGCAATTTAGTTTTTAAACAAGGCGGAAAAAATGTAACAGTAAAAAATATTGAATCAGGTACTCAATTTACTATAAAAAATAACTCTAGCCAAATAATAAAAACTATAGATTTTAATGTAACAAATAATGGGGTATTATGTGCAAATTTATGGTTTGCAAAAACTACAGGATATCTAAGACAATATAATATTTACGATGAAAATGGTAATCAAAAAAATGAATCACAACGTTTTATGATTGTAAAACATTATACTGAAGGAACAAAAGCATCTAATCAATTAAATGTATCATATAAAAAAGGAGATATAAAAATAACTAAAGTAGATGCCGATAATACAAATACAAAACTTGAAAATGCAGAATTTATATTAAAAAAATCAAATGGAAAGTGGCTTTCAACTTCAAATGGGTCTTATAGTGATACAACAGATAAGAATTCTGCACAAGTATTTAAAACAGATAGCAATGGAGTTGCAAGCATAACTAATCTTCCAGATGACACATATACAATATATGAAAAAACAACACCAGATGGTTATGAAAAGGATTTACAGAATGGTTATAATACAAATGATGATTTAATAAATTGTGGAAATATTACGGTTTCAATAGGTACTACAGCAACCAAAACTGTAACGAATAAAAAATATGGAACAATAACTATTACAAAAAAGGATGAGATCAACAATAATGCCTTGCAAGCAGGATTTAAGATACATGTTGGTCAATTCAAATTTATTGGATTAGGCTCAAATGGAGAATGGACATATAATTCGACATTTGAAAATGCATATGTATTTGAAACAGGTAAGGCAGATAGTAATTGTAAGTGGACAACTGTATCGGCCGGTAGCATTACAATTAGAAAACTACAATTAAATCAAACATATGGAATTTGGGAAGTTAAAGCACCTAATGGTTATGATTTATCTAAACAAAGTGGATATACAACAGTTACAGATGATAAGAATGATATAGGAAAACAGTATAATTATGTATATCACGGAAATACAACATTAAATTCTAATAAATTAAGTGCAAAGTTTGAAGTAACAAACCTAAAATACATTTCAATCAAAGGTTATGTATGGGTAGATAGACAAGTTGGAAAAAATAATGTTTCAAATTCTCTATATGATACAGGAGAATCTAGGGTTGCAGGAGTTACTGTTAATTTAGTAAATAAAGCTACTAAAGATGTAATTGCAACTACAAAGACAGAGACAAATGCAAATGCAAATGGGGAATATATATTTAATAACTTAGTTCCTGAAAATGATATAGATAGTTATTACGTGGAATTTGTCTATAATGGAGTTAAAGCTAATGTATCTAATGTAGAAGATAATGAGCAAGAAGAAGATATAAGTAAATATATTCCGGTAGCATTAAATGTAACTGCGGCAAATGGTTCTAAAGCAATAATGAACAGTGTTGCAACAAAAGATACAGATTTATCTGGAATTGCAACGACATATGCGGGAACAGATGCTACAGTAGTAGGCAATTATGGATTGGCAAAATGTGGAACACTAAGTAATGGAGTATTAAGTAATATAAACTTAGGAATTAAGAAACTTAAAGTTCCAGAATACAAGATATCACAAAATTTATATTATGTAAAAATTGATATAAATGGATTTACATTTACATATGATTATGGTAAATTAGGAGATAATAGTATGACATTAGCTCCAACAGCAAATTGGCAAAAGCCAACAAGCATTAAATCATATACAGCAGATATTTATCCATCAGATATTGCATATAGCATAGCTCAAACTGACGATAAAAAAAGAATAAAAGTATATGTTGTGTACAAAATAGACATAACAAATACAGCTAATTACAATATAGAAGAGTTATATATGGAAAAAGAAAAAGGACTAAAAATAACAAGCTTGAAAAATTACTATGATGGAAATAGATATACTATAGAAAAAAATTATGGTTCAGATAGTAATCCGGATTTTGGTAAATGGAGTAATGAATCAGATGGTAAGAGAAATGGTAAAGATGTAAAAGTTGTAGAATTTAACATGGATAAATACAAAGATGGAATAGACTATAAGGATGGAAGCAATACAATTACATCGTTCATAGAGTTTAGAGTAAAAGATGATGCAATAAATAAAATATTAGAAAATCCAAAAGGAATTGTAGAAGAATATCCAACAGTAGCAGAAGCTAATGGATATCACGAGTACCAAAGAAAAGATTATAGTTGGGAAAATAATATTACTAAAGTTCAAGACCATGAAACGACAAATGACATAAGATCAAGTGCTGCACCATATCTTGTATTTAAAGAGAATATTGAAAGAACAATTAAAGGACAAGTATTTGAAGATGGAATAGTAACAAATGATGGACAAAAACTGGGAAATGGTTTATATGATAATAATGAAAACTTAGTTGGAGGAATTGAAGTTGATTTAATTGAAGAACCAAGTGGAGTTACAGATTTAAGAGAGTTATCAGCAGATGCTATAAAAAGTCTGCAACCTGCAACAAGATATCCAAAAACTAATGAAAGTAATGGAGGAAAGCCACAACCTACAAACAATACTGTTATTACGGATAAAGGAGGAAATTACAATTTAGTAGGAGTGGTTCCAGGAAGATATTTCTTAAGGTTTACTTATGGTGATGGAAGCCAAAAAATTTATACTACAAATGGAGAAGAAGTAAAAACAATAGTTGGTAAAGATTATAAATCAACTAGAGTAACAGAAGAAAATGCAAAATCTGCATTAAATGGAGGAACAAAAGAAAGATGGTATAAAGATATTAAGAATGTAATAGCTTCTGTAGCATTAGATAACTTAAATACTAGAAAAATGGCAAATGAAGCAACAAATGGAATATATGACGTGATGGCTGGTACAGCTAAGATGTCTATAACAATAGAAAACAATGATAATGATAATGATAATGATACTTTTGATATGCCTAAAAATGATAGTAATGAACCAAAACAAGAAACATTAGCAGATAGTAAAGATACTAAAGAAACTATTTATGCAAATTACGTAAATGCAGTTAAAGCAAGAAATACCTTTGATGGATTAAGCTTTGGTATAATAGAGGTTCCAAAACAAAAGCTTGAAATTCAGAAATTAATAACAAATGTTACATTAGTATCTGATGGAAACATTTTATATAATGGAAACCCTGAAAATGTACCAAGCCAAGGAGTAGTAGCATTGAGTGATTTAGATAATAAAGAAAACGGAGGAAGTACTTATGTAAGGGCAGAAATGCAAGAAACAAGATTATATGGAACAAATATTGAATTAACTTATGAGGTAAAAATTACAAATAAATCTGATATAAATTACTATAATGATGGATATTATTGGTTTGGAAAAGCAGAAGAAAATAAGGAAGTTACATTAACTCCAATAGATGTAAAAGATTATTTAGATGAAACATTAAATTATGTAAAAGAAAAATCAGATCAAGCTAGAATTGATGAGGTAAATAAAAATGCAACTATACAAGTTGATGGAAAAAATATAAAAGCTCAAGAATTAAAGTTAAAGGGATGGAAAGCGTTATATACAGACAAAATTACAAATAGAGATAATAATCATCAAATATCTGATAAAGTGAAAATAGTTGCAAACAGAATATTATCTAATAATGATAGTGATATGGAAATTGTAAGTAGAGCTGAAATAAAAGAGGTTAGCCGTACGCCAGATTCAAATGATACTGATACTCAAAAGATGGAAAAAGTAAAGGTTGCACCAACAGAAGTTCATACAAATGGAATGGTTGAAGCATTATTTACAATTACTCCACCTACAGGTGAAAATAGGAGTGTAACTACAATTTATGCAATAGCAGGAATTATATCATTAATAATATTATCAACAGGAATTGTGATAATAAAGAAAAAAGTAATATAGTAAATTTTAAAAGGGTATCTTAAATAGGAGCCCTTTTTTATTGTATAGGAAAAATTCAATTTTTCCTATACAATAAAAGCTATGCACAGAAATTTTCTAAAGAAAATTTCGCGCGCGAACAAATACGGAGCGTGTAAGTAATCTAAGAGTTGAATTATCTTAATCACGCTCCTTTTGTTCTACAATAAAAGCCATGAGCAGATTAAAAAATTAAATTAAAAAACTTGTATTGAATTTTTTTTAAAAGTATAGTACAATACTGATAGTAAAAAAGGAGAGGTGTAAAATGAAGAAAAAGCCAATAATAATATTAATTGTAATTTTAATTATAATATTTGCAGGAATATATATAAAGAACAAAACTAAAAAAATTGAATATACTATTGCAAATGTAGAAATATACAAATATATTAAATATAAAAATGGAGAAAATCTAGGAGTAATAGATAGGGATGGAAATATAATAATAGAAGCAGGATACAAAAAAATAGAGATTCCAAATCCTGAAAAAGATTTATTTGTATGTTATAAAGACGAAGAGAATATAGAAGTTTTAAATTCAAAAAAAGACAAGCTATTTTCACAATACGATAAAGTTGAACCTATAAAAATAAAAAATATAGCAAGTACTCTATGTTTTGAAAAATCTGTATTAAAATACAAAAAAGGCGATTTGTATGGATTAATAGATTTTGATGGAAAGCAAATAACAAAAAATGAATACAGCTCAATTGAAAATTTACAATCTACAGAAGGAAAGTTTTTAGTCAGTAAAAATGGTAAATTTGGGGTAATTAATATGAATGGAGCAATGTTGGTAGAAACAAAATTTGATCAAATTGCAACAGATGAGTATTATACATCAGAAACCAATTTTGTAGAAGCAGGATTTATAGTTTCTAATACAACAAATGATGGATATAGATATGGTTATATAGACTGTAAAGGCAAAAATATATTAAATGTAGAATTTAATGATATTATAAGGATAAAAGAAGATAAAGAAATATATTTAATTGCATCTAAAAATGGACAATATGGATTATATAAGGGAAAAAAGCAAATTATAAAACCTGAATATCAGTCTATAATTTGTACAGAAAATGGAGCTTTAATAATTGAAAGAAATGGACAATTTGGCATAGCAAACAAAAAAGGAGAAATAAAAGTTGAACCAATTTATTCTGGAATTGAGCAAAATGGTATTTATCTATATGCACAAAATTCTAGAAAGAAAGATGTATATGATTCAGAAGGAAACAAGAAAGATATAAGCTTTAGTAAAAGTGTTTATGAAACAGAAAATAAAGATTACAGAATTACTACACTTATAAATAATGATATAACATATTATGGAATAGAAAATAGTCAGGGAACAGCTTTAATAGAAAATAGTTATAATTATATTGAATATGCATTTGGAGATTATTTTATAGTAGAAGGTAAAGACGAAAAATATGGTGTGATAAATGCAAATGGAAGAACATTTATAGACGCTAAGTACGATTTAATACAAAAAATAAGAAATAAAAATATTTTGCAGATTTCATCAAGAAAAAACAATAAAATTACAGTATATTCATCAAATTTAGAAGAGGTGGCTTCAATGAAGTCTGCAGTTATACAGAATGAAGATGAATTTGTGAAAATATATAATAAAAAAGAAGAGATTTATCTAGATAAAAATGGAAATAAAATAGAAAAAAACTCCGAAATAGTTCAAAATAATTTGAATAAAAAATTACCTGAAAAAATAGGAAAATACAAAAAACAACAAATTACTTTAGACGATGCATTTTATGAGTAGACTAAAATTGTAAATAGAATATATAAGTTATTCAGTTAAATCAGATTGTATTTATATTATTCTATTATAACCTTATATGTCAAAATAGCATATACTAATTAGAGGTGATGTTATTTTGACTTTTTATTTTGATAATGCAGCTACAACAAAGATAAAGCCAGAGGTGTTAAGTGAAATGATGCCATATTTAAGAGAAGAGTATGGTAATCCATCTTCATTATATGGAATTGGCAGAAGTGCAAAAAGAGCGATAGAAAATGCAAGGAAGCAAGTTGCAGATTTGATTAATTGTGATAAAAATGAAATCTATTTTACAGGTTGTGGAACAGAAAGTGACAATACAGCTTTAAAAGGAATTGCATATAAGTTTAAAGAGAAATGGGATAAAGAGATAAAAAATCATATCATTACAACCAAGATTGAACATCATGCGATTTTAGAATCTTGCAAAAATTTGGAACAACAAGGATTTGAGATTACATATTTAGATGTAGATAAAGATGGCTTAATAAATTTGCAAAAATTGGAAAATGCAATAAAAGAAGAAACTATTTTGATAAGTATAATGTTTGCAAATAATGAGATTGGGACGATAGAGCCTATTAAAGAAATAGCAAAAATTGCAAAACAAAGAAATATAATTTTTCATACAGATGCGGTTCAGGCAGTAGGGAATATTCCATTAAATGTAAAAGAAATGGGAATAGATATGCTTTCTCTTTCGGGACATAAAATACATGCGCCCAAAGGAATTGGAGCTTTATACGTAAGAAAGGAAATTGAATTTGAGCCATTTATGAATGGTGGACATCAAGAGAAAAATAAAAGAGCAGGAACAGAAAATCTTACGGGAATAGTAGGATTAGGAAAAGCGTGTGAACTTGCAAAAGATAATTTAGAATATCATATAAAACATGTGTGTAGACTTAGAGATTATTTTATAGAACAAGTTATGAAAAATATAGAAAATGTAAAAATAAATGGATCAATGGAGTATAGATTACCAGGAAATGCAAATATTTCTTTTTTAGGGATTGACTCAACTGCACTTTTGCTTGAGCTAGATAAAAAAGGAATTTGTTGTTCTAGTGGTTCAGCTTGTAACTCAGGTGAGACAAATCCTTCGCATGTTTTGACAGCTATAGGCTTAGATAGTGAAACTGCGAAATCAGCACTTAGAGTGACTCTTGGAGAATTTAATACTAGGGCTGAAGTAGAGTATTTAGTACAGAATTTAATAGAGTGTGTAGAAAAATTGAAAAATTGATTGTAGGATTTGTGCTAAAAATATGCAAGAAAAGTGGTTTCGCCAATTTTCTTATTGCATAGGAAAAATCGCAAGGTTTTTCCGGAGCAACAAGGTTAAGTTTCTTTGATTCGTGCGGTTGCAAAGAAACCTGCACATTAGGCGAAGCCACTTTTCTTATTTTAAATTTTTTAATGCTGTAATTCTATCTTCAGTGCTAGGGTGTGTAGACCAAAGACTTGAAGATTTCTTTTTTCTAAAAGGATTGGAAATATACATGTGAGCAGTAGAACTATTGGCAGTTTTAAGTTCATTTGGATCATTAGATATTTTTTGTAAAGCAGATATTAATCCATCAGGATTTCGCGTAAATTGCACTGAAGTTGCATCTGCCATATATTCTCTCTTCCTCGAAATAGCAAGTTGCATAAGTTTTCCAAAAATAGGTGAAAGTATTAAAAATACAAGACCTATTAGCATGAAAATTGCATTTCCTTTAGATTCATCATTATTTCTTCTACGGTTTCCACCGTAAAACATATATCTAGAAAACATATCAGAAAGCATAACTACAAATCCAACCATTACAGTAACTATAGCAGATAGACGAATATCATAATTCTTTATATGTCCTAATTCATGACCTATAACGCCTTCTAGTTCATAGTAATCTAATTTTTCAAGAAGTCCTGTAGTAACACAGATTGCGGAATGTTCTGGGTCACGTCCTGTTGCAAAAGCATTTGGTTGAGGGTCATCTACCACATAAAGTTTTGGCGTAGCATTTAAGCCACTTGCAACTATTAAAGAATCCAAAATATTTACTAATTGAAGATTTTCCTCACGTGTTGCTGGTCTTGCATTATTTAACTTAAGCACAATTTGGTCGCTATAGTAATAGCTAGACCAAGCAGAAACAATAGAAAATACAAGTGCAATAACTATTGAAATAGGTCCCATATCAAGTGCCATGCATATATAATAAATTATTAATGTTATAACTATAATAAAAATTGAAACTATTAATAAAGATTGTCTTTTATTTTTTTTTATTGTATCAAACATAATTGCCTCCTATGCAATAATTTGTAATAATTATAATTTGATTAATAAATTAATTTTTCAATTTATGACTGAAGTCGCTTTTGCTCCAGTGCATAAATCTTAAAATTTATTTATTAATCAATATAGTATAATTATAGTAAAAAATCGCAACCCAAAAATAATAGGGTTGCAATTTAGAGTTATAGAAAAATTGCATTTCCCATAACTTAAAATTAATTATTATTCCCAAAATCAACTTTAACATTATGTCTAGCTTCATCAGAATCTGTTTTAAATAAATCTGATGGAGTAAAGTTAAACATTCCAGCTATGATATTTGATGGAAATACCTGTAATTTAGTGTTATACATTGTTACAGTGTCATTATAAAATTGTCTAGAAAAAGCAATTTTATTTTCTGTGTTACGTAGTTCTTCAGATAATTGCATAAAGTTTTGGTTTGCTTTAAGTTCTGGATAATTTTCAGAAACAGCCATTATGGTTTTTAAAGCAGAAGAAAGTTCTCCATCTAAATCTGCTTTGTCTTTAACAGTTGTAGCATTTGCCCATGAAGTGCGTAATTCTGTAACTTTTTCAAGTGTTTCCTTTTCATGAGTCATATAACCTTTTACTGTTTCAACAAAGTTTGGAATTAAATCAAATCTTCTTTGCAATTGTACATCTATTTGACTCCATGCATTTTGAACTTTTGCTCTTAAAGAAACTAGACTATTATATAACGAAATTATAAATACGATAAGTAATAGTATAATTACTATAGCAATCCACATATTAATTCCTCCCATCTTTTTATATTATATTTATATATTAACATATTATTAGTTATTTTTCAATATATTTTTATAATTTTATGTTTTGTGTGTTAAAATTGTCATCTGATATACTCTATTAAGAATCAAAAAAACAAGAATAAAAGTTATTTCAAATATTATTGTCGAATTTTGTCGAACGAATTTTCTTGCAATTTGGCTAAATATATGATAATATATATACATGCAATATCTAATTTTGATATTTGCAGAAGATTTATTTCATAATTATTATAATTAAACAATTTGAGCATTGCATAAGATTTTTTGTTTTATAATATTTATTTTCTAAATATTTAAATCTTCATAAAATTCGAATAAATACAAGAAAGGAGGTAAATCAATAGTTATAAAAAATGATAAAATTTCAAAAAAAGATATTGCAAAATCAAATTAATTGTGCTACAATATCAAATAACAATTAATGAGAAATAATTTCAGAAAAGAGGTGAAATAATGACAAATAATGAACGTGATGAATTATTACTTCAAATTGTAAAAAATTTGGGGAATGTTCAAGAATCAATCAATAACTTAAATGCGAAATTAGATAACACAAGTATTGAATTGAACAAGAAAATTGAAGATGTAAGAACAGAGTTAACTCAGAAAATTGAAGATACAGAAGAAAGACTAAATAGCAAAATTGAAGACGTAAGAACAGAGTTAACTCAAAAGATTGAAGACGTAAGAACCGAATTAACTCAGAAAATTGAAGATACAGAAGAAAGATTAAATAGCAAAATTGAAGACGTAAGAACCGAATTAACTCAGAAAATTGAAGATACAGAAGAAAGATTAAATAACAAAATAGAAGATGTAAGAACAGAATTAACTCAGAAAATTGAAGATACAGAAGAAAGATTAAACAACAAAATTGAAGACGTAAGAACAGAACTAACTCAGAAGATTGAAGACGTAAGAACAGAGCTAACTCAGAAAATTGAAAATACAGAAGAAAGATTAAATAGCAAAATAGAAGACGTAAGAACAGAATTAACTCAGAAAATGGAAAATACAGAAGAAAGATTAAACAATAAAATGGATGAAAATATTAGAGAAGCTGCACAAATGTTTAGAGATACTTGGAGAGACGAGTATTTAAGAAAACAAGAAATAGACAACAAAATAATAGATATAAACAGAAGACTAAAAATGTAACAGATTTAAATAACCTTCAAATCAATTTCAATTTGAAGGTTATTTATTAAATATCAATATCTAATTCCACAGGGCAATGGTCACTTCCAAAAATATCTGAATGAATTTTAGCTTCTGAAATTCTATGACTTATAGTATTAGAAACAATAAAATAGTCAATTCTCCAACCAATATTTTTTTCGCGAGCATGTCCCATATAAGACCACCATGAATAGCAATTCTCTTTATTAGGGTAAAGAAATCTAAAACTATCTGTAAAACCGGCTTCAAGAAGGTCAGTCATTTTATTTCTTTCTTCATCTGTAAAACCAGCATTATGATGATTTGTTTTAGGATTTTTTAAATCAATTTCTTTATGTGCAACATTTAAGTCACCACACATAATTACAGGTTTTGTTTTATTTAAATTTGATAAATATTTTCGAATTTCATCTTCCCATATTTGTCTATAATCGAGTCTTTCTAGTTCTCTTTTAGAATTTGGAGTATAGATATTTACCATAAAAAATTTCTCGAATTCTAAAGTGATTACACGACCTTCTTTGTCATGTTCATCTATTCCAATTCCATAAGTAACATTTATAGGCTTTTGTTTAGTAAAAATTGCAGTACCTGAATACCCCTTCTTTTCAGCGCTGTTCCAAAAATCAAAATATCCATCAAACTTTAAATCTACTTGTCCTGTTTGGCATTTTGTTTCTTGAATGCAAAAAATATCAGCATTTATATTTTTAAAGAAATCTTCAAATCCTTTAGTTAAACATGCTCTTATTCCATTTACGTTCCATGATATTAATTTCATTTTTATCAGTCCTTTCAAGGATAATTTTACATTATAATATAACAAAAAGCAAGAAAAAACATTAAATTAGTTTTTATAGGTATGTTATTTTTTTGTTAGATAAAATTATTTAAAATAAATAAAAAAATTTTTCATAAAATATGGGACAAATCATATAATATAGTAAAGAGAATTCTTTTAGAACATAATACCAATTTATTCCAAATTTGACAAAAATAGAAAAATGAGATATAATAGATATGTCGTTAGGGAAAAAGGAGGTTCATAGTATTTATGAAAAAAAGAAATAGAAAAACTTTCTCAATGATAAGAATTGTTATAACTATATTTGCATTAATAGCAATGTCAGGTGCAGGAGTTATGGCAATGAGCACAAAAGTAAATAGTGTAGATATTACCTTGTCAGATGGGTATAAGCTTACAGTTTTAACAAGTAAAACAAAGGTTGAAGACATTTTAAAAGATAACAATATATTAGTTAGTGAAGACGAAAAAGTTTCACCAAAACAAAACGAAAATATTACGGAAGAAGGAAAAATCGTTATTTCGAATAAATCAAAGCAAGAAATTCAAGTTGCTAAAGTTTCAGAAAGTGGAATAGAGACAACACTTGATTCTTTACTACAAGCCTATGATGATATAGTAGAGAAGATAGAAGTAAAAAAAGAAGAAATTCCATTTGAAACAATAAAGAAAGATATATCTGATGGTGCAAAATCAACAAAAAATAAGGTTTTGCAAGAAGGCGAAAATGGAATAAAAGAAATAACTTACAAAGTTAAATATCAGAACAATACCGAAATAAAAAGAACAAAAATATCAGAAAAAGTAATTAAGAAACCAATTGATAAAATTGTACAAGTTAGAAGCAATGTAACATCGAGATCTTCAGATACAATAAGAGAATCAAGTCTACCTAGTACATCTACTAAATCTGAGTCATCTAAGTCGAATAAATCTAGCGGAAAAACTAAAATTTACAAAATAACAGCATATTGCTCATGTGCAAAGTGCTGTGGTAAATCAAATGGAATTACAGCATGTGGTAAAAAAGCAAAAGCAGGAAGAACAATTGCAGCACCTCGTGGATTTACATTCGGAACAAAACTATCTATTAATGGAAAAACTTATGTAGTAGAAGATAGAGGTGGAGCTATTAAAGGAAATCGTATAGATATGTATGTTAATTCACATAGTGAGGCATTAAGATGGGGAGTAAAATACTTACCAGTTAAAGTAATAGATTAAACATAATTAAATATAAAAATTTGTGTAGAAAACTATAACAGTTTTCTACACAATTTTTTTTTATAAAACTACAAAATCCGTAAAAAAAACTTAAAAGAATATAAATTTTGTAATAAAAAAGTAAAAAAAATATAATATTTAGTAAAAAAACACATAAAAATACCTTCCGTAAAGGATTTTTTTTTGTTTTCATAATACAGGTAGATTATGGGATTGACTTCTAAAGATAAAGATTGTAAGCTTTATTATATAAGAAATAAACACAAAAAATTTTAGGAGGAAATCGTATGAAAAAGTACGGAGCAAAGGAAAAAATTAACATGAAAGCTAGAAATAAGGGAATAGCGTTAATGGCACTAGTTGTAACAGTTATTGTCTTATTAATTTTAGCTACTATAACAATTTCTACAATCTCTGGAAATAGCATTATAACAAGAACTATGAATGCAAAAGAACAAGCTGAAATTAACTCAGAGATTAAAGTTATAGGAACAGCATCTAATCAAGCAAAAAACATGAATAAATATGGTGATTTAGAAGAAGAACCATTTGTTGAAGCTTTAGATTCTAATACAGGAAGAGGTAAAACTATCATAAAAGGCTATAAAAAGATCTCTAAGGACCAGAATAAACAGAATGACCAAATAATTATGTACAGTGTTACATTCAGGTCTTCAGGTAGAACCTACTATGTTGATGTTAAAGGAAATGCAAAATACATAGGAAAATTAGGTAATGCTATAATGATAAGTGCTGATCCAAGTGGTAGTATTTCTTTAAATGAAAAATACGAAGTTAACATAACTGTAGAAAAAGTTTCTGAAGATAATTCCGTACAAAACAACATAAGTTCAATAAAATACTTGTGGACAGAATCAGAGGATGAACCAAAAGCTGAAGAATTTACACCAGATAATTCAGCAACTATGGTAACACCTGACGGTGAATCAGAAAAAATAAAAACAACAGAAAATCCAATAACATTAGAAAATGGTAAAGATGGTAAAACTGAAGGAACATACTATTTACACATACAAGTAACAAAAGAAGATGGAGAAATAGTAACAGAAACATTTGGACCTTATGAATTAGGAATAGCACAAGTAAAATTAGCAGTAGATCCAAATGGAGGAAAATGGAGAGAAAGCACAGATGTTCAAAATATAGATGGAAAGATAGATGAAACAATAGATATACAAGATCCTCAACCACAAAAATTTACAGTAAAATTTGATTCTGCAGAAGAAATAGAAGCAAATGTAACATTCCAAGAATGGCAGTTAAAAGATTATGGAACAATTACAAAGCCTCAAGATGGAAAGTCAAGTTATAAATTTGGAAAAGGTGCAGGAAGAATTATAGCACAATACACAGTTGAAGGTATAAAATTACCAAATGCGAATAAAGAAGGAAATGAACTTGAAGGATGGTATAAAGGAAATACTCCTGTTGGAAAACCAGATGAAATTTATGTACCAACATACAACAAAGATGGAGAAGAAGAATTAACAGCAAAATGGAAAGCAAAAGAATATGAAGTAACATATGATTATAGAACAAATGGTGGAACAAAAATTAATTATACTGATGAACAATCAGCAAGATATGTTGAATATGGAAAAAAGGTTGACTTAACTAAAGCAAAAGCAGTAAAAGATGGATATACTTTTGTTGGATGGAATACTAATAAAGATGCAACTACAGCACAAACAAGTGATATAACAATGACAACAGGAGGAGTAAAAGTATATGCAATTTTCCAAAAGCAAATCACATTAACATTTAAAGATGCACAAGGAGAAAAACATGGTGTACCACACCCTGTAACTATATGGAATAATAACAAAGGAAGTGCAACAGCACCAAAGATTAGTGAATATAATGGCTGGACATTAAGATATTGGACAACATCAGAAGAACCAGATGGAACAGAAACAGTAGCAAGTGAAGGAACAATTTCAAATATTGAAAATAATACAAATTATTATGCAAGATATACAAAACAAATAACAGTATCTTTTAATTTAAACGGAGGAACAGGAGCAAATACTCCTACAAGTCAAAAAGGTAACATAGAAGTAAACAGTAAAGATTTAGATAACATAAAAGGAGCATCTATAGAGATGCCAAATGTAACTCCAACAAAAGAAGGATATGAATTTAATGGATGGAATACTAAAGCAGATGGAACAGGAACACACATAGACAAAGATAAAGCAGGTACATTTACAGGAGATACAGAATTATTTGCAGAATGGGTAGAAAATACATATACTATAGCATTTAATAACAACGATGGAAATGGAACAATGGCAAGTATAACAGGAGTTAAATTCTCAGAAAGTAAGAAGTTAACAAAGAATTCATTTACAAGAGAAGGATATGTATTTAAAGGATGGTCAAAAACAAAAAATGGTAATAAAGAATATAATGATGAAGCAACAGTAAGCAAATTAAGCTCAACAAATAAAGCAACAGTAACATTATATGCAGTATGGGCAGATGAATCTGGACCAATAATAAAAGCAAATGACACTATAACATATGGAGAAACATTAAGTATAACATTACAAGATGCAGTAAGTGGAGTATCAGCATGGCAAGTAAGCACAAGCAATACAGAACCAACAAGTGAATGGACAGAAATTACAAATGCAAAAGATATAACAGTTACAAAAACAGGATTAGGTATAGGAACATACTATATTTGGGCAAAAGATGCATCAGGAAACACATCTAAAAAAGAAGTAACAGTTACAAAGAAAAAAATAACAGCACCAACAGCTCAAACAGGATTAATATATACAGGTTCAAAACAAACAGGAGTTGCTTCAGGTGATGGCTATACAGTAACAGAAGGAGAAAAAATAGATGCTGGAAGTTATACAGCCAAATTAGTTTTAAAAGATAAAACAAATACAACATGGAGTGATGGAACAACAGAAGATAAAACTGTGACATGGAGTATAGCTAAGAAGAAAATAACAGTAGAATGGAATGAAACAGCATCATTTACATACAATGGAACTAACCAAGGACCAACATTAAAAAATACTCAAGTAAATGGAGTAGGAAGCGAAAAGATAAAACTAGAAGTAGAAGGACAGAAGAAAGATGTAGGAACAAATTATACAGCAACAGCAAAAATCTCAAGTGTAACAGGAGGACAAGCAAACAAAGACAACTATGAATTAACAGGAGATACAAAGGCATTTAATATAACAAATGCTAGTATTACAGGAAAATTAACAATAACAGGAACAAATACTTATGGAAGCAAACTAACAGCAAACATAGAAGGTTTAAATCCTAGTGATGCAAATCTTACATATCAATGGTATAGTAATTCTAATAACAGTACTACAGGAGGAACTCCAATTGAAGGAGCAAAAGGAAAAGATTACACAGTAGGAGAAGGGTTAGTAGGAAAATACATTTATGTAGTAGTTACAGCAAGTAAAGACAATTATGATGATAAAACATTTACAGACATAACAGATAGTACTAATAATGGAACAGAAAAAGTAGAAGCTAAAAAAATAACAGCACCTACAGCAAATACAGGATTAACATATACAGGAAAAGAGCAAGAGGGAATTACATCAGGTGAAGGATATGAAGTAAAAGATGGTGCAAAAACAGATGCAGGAAATTATACTGCAACAATAGAATTATCAGATAAAACAAATACAGTATGGAGTGATGGAACAACAGATAATAAAACAATACCATGGAGTATAGTAAAAAAACAAATTGCAGTAGAGTGGAAACAACCATATACATGGATATATGATGGTGAGAGTCATATACCAGCATTAAAAAATACTCAAATTGATGGAGTAAATTCAGAAAAAATTAATTTAACAACAACAGGAGCAGGAACATCAGTTGGAAGCTATACAGCAACAGCAAGTATATCAAGTGTAACAGGAGGACAAGCAAATAAAGACAACTATGAACTAACAGGAGATAAAAAAGCATTTGAAATAACAGAAGCAGTTATATCAGGAAATGTAATAATTGAAGGAAAAGCAACATATGGAGAAAAATTAACAGCTAAAGTAGAAAATTTAACTCCAAGTGATGCAAACTTGAAATATCAATGGTTTTCAAATACTACAAACAGTACATCAGGAGGAACAGCATTAACAGAAATTACAACAAATAATACATATACGGTAGGAAAAGGATTAGTTGGAAAATATATTTATGTTGTAGTAACAGCATCAAAAGAGAACTTTGAAGACAAAAAATTTAAAGATATAACAGATTCTGAAAACAATACAACAGAAAAAGTAGAAGCAAAGAAAATAACAAAACCAACAGCACAAACAGGTTTAGTATACACAGGATTAGAACAAACAGGAGTTACAGGTGCAGAAGAATATACAGTAACAGATGGAGCAAAAACAGATGCAGGAAATTATACAGCAGTAGTAACATTAAAAGATAAAGACAATACTGTATGGGCAGACACAAATAATACAACAGATAAGACTATAGATTGGTCAATTGCTAAAAAAGAAATTTCAGTAGAATGGAATAATGAAACATCATTTGTATATAACGGAAATGAACAAGGACCAACTTTAAAAAATACACAAGTTAATGGTGTAAATAATGAAAAAATCAATTTAAGAGTAGACGGAAAAGAAAAAGATGCAGGAAACTATACAGCAACAGCAAATATAGACAGTGTAACAGGAGGACAAGCAAATAATAATAACTATAAATTAACAGGAAATACAAAAGCTTATGAAATAACAAAAGCAGAAAATACTTTAGATGTAACACCAAAAACTGTATATACAGGAACAACTTTAAATTTAGCAGAACAAGTAAAAAATGCAATAGGAACAGTAACATATGAATTTAAAACAAATGGAACAACAACACAATCTACATTAAATGGAAGCAATTTAACTTTAGGTGCAATGAATAGTGCAAATGACGATGATCAGACAGTAGTAATTACTGTAAAAGCAGGAGGAGACAAAAATCATAAAAATGTAAGTAAAGAATTAAATATAACAGTACAAAAATACACAAGAACAATAGCATTTACAAAGCCAGAATCAGCAACATTAGCATATAATGCAACAACAACTGCTGAAGTAAGTGTAACAGGAGAAGGTGGAACTCAAGGAGCAGTATCTTATGCTTCAAATAATGCAGAAGTAATAACATGTTCAGGAACAAATGGAGCAACTTTAAAAGCTGTAAAAGGAACTGGAGAAGCAACTATTACAGCAACAATGGCAAGAACAACAACAGTAAAACAAGCTACAGCAACTAAAAAGATAACAGCACAAAAAATAGCAAATACATTAAGTGTAACAAATAAGACAGTAAAAACTGGAAAAACAATAGATTTAGCAGAACAAGTAAGTGATGCAAAAGGTGATGTACATTATGCTATAAAAACAAATGGAACAACAACAGCATCTAGCATAAATGGAAGTAGCTTAACTTTAGGAGCAATGAACGCTTCAAACGATAACAACCAAACAGTAGTAATAACAGTAACAGCAGATGGAAATGATAACTATGCAAGCGCAAGCAAAGAATTAA
>Ga0310691_10000873_pt1 | contig 51152 bp, 38 predicted proteins | sample 176DNAGHGlowgp2_FD_203887 | JGI IMG/M metagenome (GOLD analysis project Ga0310691, IMG submission 203887) | Sheep rumen microbial communities from Palmerston North, Manawatu-Wanganui, New Zealand - 1766 DNA GHGlow gp2 (v2) (version 2) | ecosystem: Host-associated > Mammals > Digestive system >... | reverse complement strand
GTAATCTGTTACATCTGTTGCATCCCAGATGTTTGTTATAGTTACATCGTTGCCATATACTATCTCCAGTTTCCACGATGTGACTGCATTAGAAGATGTATTGGTTATGGTAAACTGGCCCTGTGTACTGTTGCTCCAGGTGGAGTTCTGCTCATATTCAACAGTAAAAGGAGAACAGTTATATTCACCGTGGGTATTGGAGTCGGCTGCAAGTTCACGCCATGGAAGCATGCCGATAAACAGAGCTACTATAAGAATGCTGCTGATTACCTTCATCTTTCTGCTGAAATAGTTACCCATAACCCGTCTCCTTTGTATATCCTAAAAATCTTTAATGTTTTCTGAATATCACCTAAAACATTCTTTGTCAACAGGTGTGGCAAGAAATGTGCGTTTTCTGGCAGATTTTGTAGTTTTCTGACGAATCTTGCATATCTTCGCACTTGATCTTACTTCCTGACAACAATGCAATCACACAATAGGTATAGTAAGATCCCCTTTCGCACATTGCAATATCTTACGGCGATCTTTGGGATACTTGCAGGATATTGTGGGATATTTGCAGTATTCTGCATTCTTCGATGCCAGCAACAGTTAATAGTAATCTGTTCGATCGCTCATTTCAACAGGTTCCGTCATTCCCGGGGATAAAGTAAAAATCTCGGGGATAAAGTAAAATCCTACCTTGATTTCGTCCGTCAATGTGAAACCGATCTTCTTAACCAATTGTTATATTCTAATACCTTTCTGCTCTCTTCTGTGTAAAAATTCTGAACAGTTACCCCTGGTTTTGAATCAATTCTGAGAATTTTTGCTTTTCTCGGATGAATCCGTATCAATTTATGTGTCAGTTCTATCTTGTCTCGTGTGTGGACAAAATTGGTATGTCCCATGCAGGCACAAGCAACGCATTTAGTACAAATGCAAAAATGCTTGTTAGGGTGTGCCCCCTAAAACCCCGTTCCGATCTTCCGAACAAAATGCACTCACCGGAGTGTTAAAAAAGGTCTCAGGGAATCCCTACAAGCTCTTCATTTTTTTGTGGTACACAAAAACGTAGCTTGCTATTCCATTCCGAGGTCATAAGACAGGCTTATGTCAAGAGTAAAGCCAGGTCTATGTACTGATAGAAAAAGACCGACAGAATATGTAAAATCCTATCGGTCTCTGTCTCTGTAAACTGATGCTATGCTCTGTTTTTGCATTACTGCCTTATCCGCATAAAGCAAGTGAGCTGCAGATAACGGACGATTCCCGACCCAACGCCGTCTCACGCTCCGGGCACAGCAGCTTCAGGCAAACAAAAACAGGGGCGAACCCCTGTTAATCTTCAAATTGGTGAGCCACGGGGGACTCGAACCTCCGACCCACAGCTTAGAAGGCTGTTGCTCTATCCAGCTGAGCTAGTGACCCAAATGTGGAGCGGGTGATGGGAATCGAACCCACGTGGTCAGCTTGGAAGGCTGAAGTTCTACCATTGAACTACACCCGCTTATAAAGCGCTGCATCACTGCAACGCTAAATAATATTACACTATTGTTGCCAAATTGTCCACAACAAATTCAAACGAATTCATTGTGGTGCCGTTGCCTTAAGATACGAACCCGATACATAGTAGCCGTCCTGCGTCTTATACCAACCGTCGGCTGTCGAAGCAACAACGGTTACAGCCTGTCCGCGGACAAGTGTTCCTACTATATCATAATTCTTGCCGGGTCCCTTCCTGACTCTGAGGAAATTACCGGCAGCTACAGTAGAATAAAGAGTTACCGGACTTGTAAGCTCATTCTCATTCCATGTAACATTAACTGTCTCTGTTGTAGCAAGAGGTCCGGAATACATCGGGAGTGTCGTTACTTCCGTTGAAGGAGTGGTTACAGTTGCTATTGTTGCAGAAGTCGTAGGAATAGTAGAAGCTTCAGATGTCTCTGCGGGCTTCTTACTGCACGCTGATGCCGCGAACATCATGGAGCAGATTAAAGCTACAGGAATCATGTTTTTTACACTAAAAGATCTCATCCTGATCCACCTCCGATTGGCATTAATCTCAGTTCTATACTAATTATCTCACAACTCTTTTGTAATTTTTATGTAAATTGTGTGACATTAAAGGCAATTTATCTGCTTTACGGCCGTAACAGATAGAACGCCTCATGATCCCTGAACTTCCCGTTAATGTTCATATACGAGTACCTCGTCCCCTCATGGACAAAGCCGCACCGCCTGATCAGATTGATGCTTCTTGTATTCTCAGGAAGTATGAAAGCCTCGATCCGGTGAAGGTGCATAACCTCGAAAGCCATTGCACATACCCCTGATACCGCTTCCGTCATTATCCCCTTCCCGGTTGCATCCTTGTCAAGATGGTAACCGAGCTGCGCAAGCATCATGCCGCCCCTTGCAATGTTGAACAGCGATACCCTGCCGAGAACTCTCGTATTATCGTTCCGGTCCGTTATCCAGAGCGGAACGATACGTCCTTTCCTATAGTCATTCATATCGGCTACAAGGAACTGTCTCTGCGCATTCAGAGTGAAATACGAATCCGGCTGCGGCTGGGAGAATTCCCTATGGAATTCCCTGTTGCGCACTATATAATCGCAGACCTTCTGAGCGGCACTCTTCCTGAATACCGAGAGCCTTAGCCTGTCCGTCTCCATGGCGAACAGTTCATCACTGTATCTGAACGGCGCGGGACTATATTCCATCAGAGCTTATTGCGCTGTATCTTACCGCTTGTAGTCTTGGGCAGTTCATCCCTGAACACGACGATCCTCGGGTACTTATAAGGAGCCGTATGAACCTTGACATAGTTCTGGATCTCTTTCTTGAGTTCATCAGTTCCCTCAGTACCGGGAACAAGTACGATAGATGCCTTGACTACCTGGCCTCTTACATCATCCGGAGCAGCGGATACGCCGCACTCCAGTACGTAAGGGAGTTCCATGATAACGCTCTCGATCTCGAATGGACCGATACGGTATCCTGACGACTTGATAACGTCATCAACTCTTCCGACATACCAGAAGAACCCGTCCTGATCGCGCCATGCTGTATCGCCGGTGTGATACCAGCCGTCACGCCATGTCTCCTTTGTCTTCTCTTCGTCGTGATAGTATCCCACTGCAAGACCGCAGGGCGCGCCGTCCTTGATATTGATGACGATCTCGCCTGTCTCACCGACAGGAACAGGATTACCGTCAGGATCTACAATGTCAACGTCGTATATTGGTGCCGGCTTACCCATTGAACCGATCTTGTGATCTGCGCCTCTCATATTGCCGATTATCATCGTGCTCTCAGTCTGACCGAAGCCCTCGAGGATCTGAAGACCGGTTGCCTTCTCGAACTGGCGGTAGACCTCAGGATTGAGCGCTTCGCCGGCAGTTGTCATATGCTTGACTGACGAGAAATCATATTTGGATATATCCTGCTTGATCATCATACGCAGCATCGTAGGCGGAGCACAGAATGTCGTTATATGATACTTGGCAAACATCGGGAGAATATCTGCTGCATCGAACCTGTCGAAATCATATACGAACGTTGCAGCTTCTGCGAGCCACTGTCCGTAAAGCTTGCCCCACATAGCCTTAGCCCAGCCTGTATCAGAGATCGTAAAGTGCAGGCCCTCAGGATCTACGCAGTGCCAGTATTTCGCCGTGTGGAAGTGTCCGAGAGGATACTTATATGTATGCATTGCAATCTTGGGGTAGCCTGAAGTGCCGGATGTGAAATACATCAGCATCAGATCGTCTCCCCCCGGTGAATCGGGTGTTCTCTCGAATTTGCTGCTGTACAGGACGTATTCATAATCGAATGTCCTCCAGCCTTCTCTCTCTCCGTTAACGATTATCTTGTGCTTAAGAGTAGGGTTCTTTGCAGCTGCCAGGTCAGCCTGATGTGCAGTATCTCCGTCTGCAGTGCAAAGGATCGCGCTTACGCCGGCCGATCTGAACCTGTAATCGAAATCATGCTCAAGGAGCTGGTTGGTGGCAGGGATCGCGATCGCGCCAAGCTTGTTGAGAGCCATCATTGCAAACCAGAACTGGTAGTGGCGCTTCAGCACCAGCATTACCCTGTCACCCTTCTTAATACCGAGCGACTTGAAATAATTGGCACACTGATTTGAGGCTTTCTTGATATCGGTAAACGTGAACCTTCTCTCTGTCTTATCCTGAGAGATATGAAGCATTGCAAGCTTGTCAGGCTCCCTGTCAGCCAGAGCATCAACCAGATCAAAAGCGAAGTTAAACTTCTCGATGTTCTTGAACTTCATTTCGACCGGCGTTCCGTTCTCATTAAACTTAACATCAATGTACTTCTTGTATATCCTGGGTTTGATCTCAATCTCATTATCCTTGATGCCGAGGATCTTGGATGCGGATTTATTATCCACACTGGGTTCACCTGCCGCATTGAGGACAAAAGCATAGAATGTGCAGTCTCTGCCATTGGTTGCGATCATACCGTGAGGCATATCACTGTTGAAGTAGATGGTATCACCGGGGCCTAAGATTTCCTTGTGGTCACCTACCTGAACGATCAGGTTGCCTTCGATTACAAGGTCGCACTCCTGACCCTCATGAGTCGTAAGCTCGATAGGCTTATTCTGAGCTTCCTCGCTATACTGGCTCTTCACAAAGAGCGGCTCGCAGATCCTGTTCTTGAATGCATATGCCATGTTGAAATACGTCATTCCGTGGGCCTTCGCAATCTGCTGGCCTCTTCCGTAACGGGTAACCGTGTATGTATCAAGAGTCGGCGATATACCTTCGATGATATCGGTAACATTTACCTTAAAAGCACTTGCACAGCGGTAGATGAAAGCAAAGTTAAGATCCACTTCGCCCGATTCGCACTGTCTGTATTCTTCGACCGAGACATCTGTCTTCTGAGCCATCTCTTCTATTGTCAGCCCGAGTATCTCGCGAAGATCCTTGATTCTTCCGGCCATCTGCTTGATCTTAAGATCCAGATTCTCTCTTACATTGTTCATATTCAGTACTCCTTTGCTTCTCAGGGACAAAAAAAATCGTCCCAAAGTTTAGACCTTTGAGACGAGTGTTATTATCTTATACACCCGCGGTACCACTCAAATTGCGTTGCCGCCACTTATCGGGATCTATCAATCCCTATGCACTAACGTAGCAGTCACGGAGAGGTTCTACTCGGATATGCCTTTCTTCCTCCCGGCTCGGAAGCTACATATACTCTACTGCATGTCGGGAACTCTCATCAAATATTCCCTTCTCTGTATGACCGCTCAATAAAGTAAACTCTTCGTCAAAGCCTTTATACGCGGTAGTATATCACTACCTGAAAATATTGCAAGGGCAAAAGTCAGTTAACGTCCGACAGTTTAAGGTACTTTATCTTGCGGAATACCGGAATGCACACTGCTGCCGCGAAGATAAAAGTGATTAACGCAGAGTACAGCCATCCGGTGAACTGAATGCTCCTGTCGAACTGCAGCTGGGCTGATTCGACAAGATGAATGACTCTTGAGCCCAGGAGCGTACCACAGCCCATACCGAGGATTATTCCTATCAATGTAGCTGCGATAAGTTCTCTCGCCACATACATTATGACCTCACGGAGCCTGAACCCGTTTACTCTCATTATCGTAAGTTCACGCTTCTTCTGATTGATGAACATGCTGACCAGGTTAAGGAGTATAAAATAAGCCATGAGAGCAGACATAACGATACATACAAGTGATACTGAATTAAGTACTGACGCCATTCTCGTGTATGACTCACGTATCTCGGATATATCTTTGAGCTGAATGAATCCGTCGACATTGCGGATCTGCTCATCCACCGTCGCAGGATCGGCACCGTTAAGATTAATGAAGAATGCGTTCGGGTTCTTGGCATCATCTCCGAAGAGATTCCTGTAATACTCCGTATTCATGAAGGCAAACCACCCGATGTAATTATCGAAAACTCCTGCCACGCGGGCTTTGAAAGGCTTCATGGTCGCGTTATACAAGGTTAACTCGTCGCTGGCCTTAACGTTGTAACGCTCGGATACCATCTTATGAACCCAGATTCCTTCTGCCGAGAGGTCAGCCTTCTCACCGGTCGCTGCACTTCTTATCGAGAAGTAATCCCCTATCTTGTCAAGGTCGCCCACTTCAAGTTCCATGGTGAACAGCGCATCACCGGAGCTTACGGTCTGAATGATATCGGCAAACTCGAAGCAGGATACATTATTCTCATCAAATACCCTGCGCATATCTTCGCTTACCGTATCAGACACGTCGGAATCATATCTTATGCACTGGTCATAATGCTCGAACTTGGTAAACTGACCGTCAATTGCATTATCGACAGAGAACTGCACGGAGAAACCCGCCACCAGAAGTGTACAGCATCCGGCAACACTGACGATCGTTGCAACTACCCTCTTCTTATCCGTGATCATGTTCCTGATGATCAGTCTTCCGTAAAGACCTCCCTTGCTCCTCTTATTAACGTTCTTCCTGTCCCTTCGCCTGGCTGCAGGTATCTTATCCTGCATCAGCTTGAGCGCAGTTGATCTAAGAAGACTGTAACATGCCGACCAAACGGTAACAGTTGAAAGGAGGATCCCTGAGACTATCACTATCGCAATAAGCAAAGCATCGTAATACTTGTCACCGTAGCCGAAAACATACTGACTGCTGTATCCTCCGATGACGACACTCTGAACCGCAAAATAAGCAAGGACGCAGCCGAGAACCGTTCCTATGAATGTTCCGGACACTCCGAAGAACAGATATTTGAAGAATATCTCGCGGTTGAAGAACCCGAGCGCCTTGGTCGTGCCCACCTGCTTGCGCTGTTCGTCAATGATCTTGCCAAGAGTAGCAAAGATAACAAGCGCCGCCACTATCGCAAAAACCACTGCGAACGTCATCGCAATATCCTTGAGATTGGTATATGCGCCGTTTATGATGTTATAGGAGACATTCTTATTACAATCGAGCACTACCCATCTGCACTGATCCATCTTGTTGAGTTCTTCACGCGACATCTTGAGCTTGTCTGCGCCGGCGTTATATTCATCAAGCCCGTCCGAATACTTCTTCTCACCGTCTTCAAGCTCTGCTATTCCGTTCTCAAGATCTTTTGTACCCTGCTCATATTCGGCAAGACCGGCCTCGTATTCCGCGATACCTTCCGCCAGCTTTTGCTTTGCTCTCTCAAGTTCCGCAACGCCCTTGTTATACTTGGCCAGACCGGCGTTATACTGCTGCAAAGACTTATCAAATTTTGCTTTGCCGTCATTATATTCCTTCAGGCCCTTATCGTATTCCTTCTTGCCGTCAATATACTGCCTGTGACCTGAATTCCAGTCTCTGGCGCCTTGAGCCAGCTTGTTGTAATCAGTATCATACTTATTGTACTTATCTACGATGTACTTGCATACACGGCCGATCCACGTCTCACCGTCGGCAAGCTCCCGGATTATCCCTGTCGCCGTCTCGAAAGCTGTACGAAGCTGCTCTTCAGACAGACCGAGAGAAGATATCAGCCCGTATACATTGTCAGCCATGGACTTATCCAGATCTATGACGATACCCTTTGTTATCGCAAATCTTGTGGCACTCGCCTTGGGATCATCAACATCTGTCACTGCAGTGCTCTTCTCCCAATCGAATTCATCGACATAATCTCCTATAACGCTCTTGATGGCATTATACAACCCGGTGCGGACTTCATCCTTGGCTTCATCGATCTTACTGATGCCGTCTTTGAGTTCGCTTCGTCCCTCGCTTAGTTCTTTCTTTGCACTGTCAAGCTCACTCTTGGCATCCTTAAGCTTGCGCCCGCCCTTATCAAGTTCTTTCTTTGCAGCCTCGAGTTCAGCCTTTGCCTTATCGAGTTCCTTCTGACCGTCTTCTATCTCCTTTTGTCCCTTATCGATCTCTGCCTTGGCATCCTCGAGCTTCTTCTTTGCATCATCAAGATCTGCCCTGCCTGATTCTGATTGTGCCCATCCGTCATCAAGCTTTTGCCTGGAATCCTCAAGTTCCTGTTGAGCATCATCCAGCTTTGCCTGCCCCTCATCTATCTGCCCCTTATACTTGCCGTACACTTCTTCATACCGCAACTTGGCACGTTCATCAGCAAGAACATCTATCCTCGCCTCAACTTCCTTAACAGCATCCAAGTATTCTTTGTCGAATCTGAAAAGCCCGTCCGTATTCGTAAAAGTGACAAGAGCCTTTGTATAACAATTCTCCATCGCTTCCATATCGAAAGCATCCCTCGCCATTACGACGCTTCTCCTGCCTTGGGAGAATTCAGGCGTTGAGGCAGTCTCCCCGTAGTAGATCACACCCGTAACAGTATATTCGGTATTCTTAAGTCCCTTAAGGCAATTACCGGTTTTATCGGCGACTTTGATACTGTCACCGGGCTTAAGAACAAGTTTTTTTGCTATTGTTGTCTCGACCGCGCATTCATCGTCACCCTCGGGCAGGCGCCCTTCGAGTATCACCGAGATGTTGACTTTGGAGGTAAGTGATGTAACCGACACATCTTCCGGATCATCGCTGCTGAACAAAACTCCGTCCAGCTGAACCGCCCCCTCTGCTTCAGCGACTCCCTCAACTGCTCTGATGGCGTTAAGGTCATCTTCTGTAAGCAGAAAAGTCGAGACTATCTCAACGTCCCTGAAGCATGTCTTCTCATAGAATACATGCCCGTTCATACCTATTGATCTGGAGGCGAAGTTGATACCCAGAAATATCGTGGCAGCAAGCATAGCTATAATAACGACAGAAAGATACGATACCTTCTGCTTCCTGATATTCTTGAGAGTATCCTTGAACTGAGTCTTCTTCATCCGTTTACCAGACCAGTTCATTAGCATGAACGGGATTCAAGTTGCGTTTGATACTTGCGATCTTGCCGTTCCTTAACTTAACGACTCTGTCAGCCATTCTGGCGATCTCGCCGTTATGTGTGATCATCATGACTGTAGCTCCGTTATTTCTGACGATATCTTCCACCACCTCGAGGACTTCAATGCTCGTTGCATAATCAAGCGCAGCAGTAGGCTCATCCGCGAGTATGAGCTTCGGTCTCTTGACGATGGCTCTTGCAATGGATACGCGTTGTTGCTGGCCGCCTGACATCTGTCCTGGATAGCTTCCGCCCTTCTGGCCGAGCCCTACTTTGGCGAGAGCATCAACAGGTTCCATCGGGTCATCGACAAGCTCGGCAATAAATTCGACATTCTCCAAGGCCGACAGGTTCGGCATGAGATTATATGACTGAAAGATAAATCCCACATAATCACGTCTGTATTTGGTTAGCTCAAGGTCAGTCGGATGCGAGAAATCCTTCCCGTCAATATATAGCTTACCTGTTGTAAGGAAATCCATCCCGCCGACGATATTCATCATCGTTGATTTACCGCATCCTGATTCTCCGAGTATAACAACGAACTCGTTCTTGTAGATATCAAGATTTATCCCCTTGAGGACAGTCTGTATCGTATCTCCGTTCACAAATTGCTTCGTAACATTCTCAAGAGTTACGAGCACTTCCTTATCTTCATCTGTGTCCAGTGCAAGACCCTTCTCGTCTATGGTCATGGCCGCAAGAGCAGCCATGTGTTCACAGAGTTCAAGTTCCTCCCCGTCATAGAGAGTTCCGTCATTCTTGTTAATGATCTGAACGCATCCGATAACCTCATGAACATTATTGAGGGGCACACATATCATCGACCTGGTCACAAGTCCGTAATCATCTATCGTAGTCCCCTCAAAATCCGGATCATTCTGAGCATCGGCGACTATCATTGACTTTCCGGTCTTGGTAACGACGCCTTCAACACCCATGCCGTTCTCAATACTGACATTGGTAATATTGCCGGCGCCGATATTGTATACCGGATGAAGTCTGTCAGACTTCTTATCAAGGATCCATATAGAACCTGCTTCACTGTTAAGTGTATCAACTATTATCTCAAGGCATCCTGTAAGTGCTTCGTCGAGGTTGTCCACCTCAAGGAGTTGCTCCATCATGCGAAAGCTTGCACGTGTAAATCGTTTGGAAGTCGCCATTACCGTCTCCTGCGCAAAATAATATCTAAGATTATAACTCAAAGATGGGAAGCTATGTAATATATAAGCCTGACGAAATGATATAATATGTTAAAAATTGCGAGAGGATCAACAATGAACGGCAATCTATTCTCCTCCGGGATCGTATACTATGCTGCAGACAAACAAAACCCGTTCACTATCACCATGAGGATAGAAGCTACTGACCCTGTTGACGGCAACAGTCTCAGAGAAGCGGTAAGCAAGACATGGCAGCGCTATCCGTGCCTCAGAGTAAGAGTTATCAAATCCGTAATGGGCCTCAAGATAGAGGATAACGATCTTCCCTGGACAGTAACCGAAGGAGCTTTGTGCCCGCCGATCGGATCTGAAGGAGTCAATTATCATCTTATAGCTTTCACCTGGTCAGGCAACAACATCATGATCCATACTTTCCACGGTCTGATAGACGGCATAGCCTTCAACAAGCTTTTTAAGACACTTATGTTCTATTATTCGGAGATCAGATACAATGTGCAACTCAACCCGGAAGGCATTAACACATTGGAGGATGATATATCCGCCGAAGAATATACGGATCCTTTCCCGAAGCGCAGACCGGAACGGAAGCTGTCGCCTCTGGCTAAGACGCCAAGGTTTGTTAAGGCGCTTAAGATCACAAAAGAATCAGGCATAAAGGAACGTGATCCGCACATATTCCGCATCAGCGTCCCGCGTTCTTCCCTGAACGGGGTCATGACCGGTCTTGATGTCTCTCCTGCTCCTTTCCTCGGTATAATGATGGCCAAAGCTATATTGCAGGTCCATCCTGACAGCGGGCGCAAAGTCTCGATCGCTATCCCGATAAACATCAGGCCGGCACTCAACGCGAACAAATACTGCATGAATCTTGTATATAACCTCCATGTAATCTGTGATGACAAGATAGTGAGCCTGCCGCCGGACAGACAGTGCACATCTGTGAGAGGGCGCGTTTTCCTTCAGAGCGATACAGATTCCGTTCTCAAGGAACTGGATTTCCAGCGCAAGGTCTTCAGTCTCATATCTCATATCCCGTTCTACGGACTCAAAAGGCTGATATCAAGGCTGTCCATGTCTTTCAACATGAGCGATGAGACTTTTGCCTCGAGCTATACCGGCAAGGCACAGTTCGGCGAGATGGAGCGGTATTTCAAGAATATCGAGGTAATATGCGATACATGCGGTGAGGACTTGCTTGTAGAAATGTTCCTCATCAGTGATACGTATAATATAACCATCCTTCAGCGCAACGGAGACAGGCGGTATGCCGATGCTTTCGCAGGTCTGCTGCGGCAGGCAGGTGCTGATGTGGAAGGAGCATCTTCAGAGAAGCTTATCATCCCCGAGATAGGATTCAAATGATAATTCAAGGAGGGACTGATGTTCTCTGTCTATCACATTATCTGGCTTATAATAGTCGCAGTATTCACCGTCACCGGTGTAATACTGTACAGGAAGTACAGACCTGCTCTTAAGTATATTCTCTATGCTGCATGCACAATTGCCGTTCTGTCGGAGCTCACCAAGATCTTCTCGGTTATGAAGATAGTTCCGTCTTCCGATGGTTCGTCTTTCTATCCATACATCGAACTTAATCATCTGCCTCTTCACTTCTGTTCTATACAGATCATATTCATTTTCTATGCAACGCTGACACACAATGACAAGGCACGAACGGACTTGCTTGCATTCATATGTCCCACATGTTTCCTCGGAGGCTTATTCGCGTCTTTAATTCCGTCGATTTATACAACAACGATCACACCCGGAGAGTCATTCACCTCTCCTGTTGCATACCAATTCTATATATATCACGGAATGATGATCTTACTCGGCCTGATAATCCTGGAATCCGGCGCAGTGAAATGGAGATGGGTCTGCCTTCTCCACACTCTTCTTATAGTCTATATGCTCGGATTCAGTTCTATCTATGTCAACTCCATGTTCACTTCGCCCGTATATGTGAACGGTGAGCTCCAAAGCATCGAATTCTCACCTAATTATTTCTTCACCTTCAGGAGCCCGGTGAATATCCCGCTGACCGAGAAATGGCAGTGGTGTCTGTATATCGCCGTCATGTTCGCCATTGTTACGGTAACGCTGTCGCTGTTCTATCTTATATTCATAAGGAAGAAGATAAAGGCTAACAGGAAATAAACTCATTTACAGATCAATAATGCCTTCCTGAAATACTGCTGCAGTAAACGTCAACATCTCTGCAGTGCCGCAGATAGACAGATCAACTTCCGATGGCCGTATTTCAGAAAGGCACTATGAATATTCTGGTGGCTCACTGGAGGTTCGAACTCCAGACCCCTTGATTAAAAGTCAAGTGCTCTACCGACTGAGCTAGTGAACCGTAATGGCTGGGGTGGCAGGATTTGAACCTACGAGTGCGGGAGTCAAAGACCCGTGCCTTACCGCTTGGCTACACCCCAGTGACTTGAAGTCGTTAGGCTGTTATTTAAAAAAATGGGGTGGGATCTGGGATTCGAACCCAGGATATCTGGTGCCACAAACCAGCGCTCTAGACCGACTGAACTAATCCCACCATATTGGATAAAGCACATGCCAACCCTTGGTTGCCAAAGTATTTTATCTTTTAGTGAGTAATAAGTCAATAATCAACTTTAATTTGGCGGGATGTAGGAATATAATAATTAACTGACTATGCATTTATGAGGTGAATTATGGATAAAGCATATATAACGTTGCCTAAGGGCTTCAGAGCTAACGGAGTATCTGCAGGAATGAAGTGCAGTGATCCTGCCAACATCAATGAAGATGATCCCAGATCTTCTTATCTCGACGTGAATCTTATCGTCTCAGACTTCCCTTCTGATGTTGCAGGAGTATATACATCGAATCTTGTCAAAGGTCATTCTCTTACAAGGTCGATAGACATTATCAGAAGCGGCAGACAGGTACGCGGTATCACCGTAAACAGCAAAGTAGCCAATGCATGCGTCGGCAAGATCGGAGTATCAGATGCCGATACGATCGCTTCAGCCATATCAGAACGTCTGGGCTGTGACAAGGACGATGTGCTTACGGCATCAACAGGAGTTATCGGAACGAGGCTCCCTCTTGATAAGATTCTTCCCGTCATCCCCGGACTTGTTGACGGTCTCGACAGCAGCGAGGAAGCTGCTCACAATGCAGAATATGCCATGATGACTACTGATACAGTCCCCAAGGAGGTTGCTGCAACGATCACTCTTAAAGACGGCAAAGAGATAACAATAGCAGGAATCGCCAAGGGATCAGGAATGATCCACCCTAACCTTGCGACGATGATCTCCATCTTCACCACAGACGCCAAAGCCGGCAGAGATGTCCTTGACAAGGCTCTGCATAGCGCCGTTGCCCACACCTTCAACCGCGTCAGCGTTGACGGCGATACTTCAGTATGCGATTCTGTCATCATATTGGCCAACGGGGCATCCGGATGCGGCGAGATTACATTGGATTCAGATGATTATGGGATATTTGAGGATGCCCTAACAGGTCTTTCCGAGGATCTGGCGAGAATGATCGCGTCAGACGGAGAAGGTGCTACCAAATTCGTTGAGATAACGGTGGAGGGAGCTGCAAGCGCTGAAGATGCCAAGCTCGTTGTTACTTCGGTCGCGAGATCACCTCTTGTCAAGACAATGATCTTCGGAGAAGACGCAAATTTCGGGAGGATCATTACGGCTGCCGGCTACAGCGGAGCGAAGTTTGACCCCGATAAGATCGATATCAGGCTCTGCGGACTTCTTACATGCGCGAACGGAGCATCTCTTGATTTCGATGAGGAGCTGGCAAAGGATCTCCTGGCAGAACACGACCTTAAGATAGACATAATCCTGCACGAGGGAAGCTTCTCCGACAGGATGTACACGTGTGATTTCTCTTATGATTATGTAAAGATCAACGGAAGCTACAGATCTTAGATCTTGAGATCAGCCGAATCAAGGATAATCGTAAAAGGGCCGTTATTTACAAGGCTCACGATCATATGCGCACCGAATTCACCGGTCTCCACCACCTCAATCTCTTCTCTGAGTCTTCCGACGATATAATCAAAAAGGCCGGACGCCTCATCCGGAGGAGCGGCATTTATGAAGTTTGGCCTGTTGCCCTTGCGACAGTCCGCATATAAAGTAAACTGTGATATCATGAGGATCTGACCGCCCACATCCTTGACTGACAGATTGATCTTGCCGTTCTCATCCTTGAAGATACGGAGCTGAGAGAGCTTGCTGATCATCTTGTCTGCAACGGCTTTGTTGTCGCCTTTTCCTATTCCCGCAAACACCAGAAAGCCCTTGTCTATCCTGCCGATGGTCTTGCCTTCAACATCAACAGACGCATTATCAACAACCTGTATTACGAATCTCATTTGGCGTTGAACCCCTTCTCATTATCCTGGAGTTCATACACATACCACGAGCCGTTACTCTCATATGCGAGCGCATATATCTCCGTGTACCTGTTGGTTCCGTTCACATCGAAATACACCTTGATGTGTTCAATATGCATAGTTGTTATCTGATCTTCAGGTATACCTGTTAATATCGAGATGCTTGCTCTGTAGTTATCGGCATCATTGTATCCGCCCTCTTCACTGAGTTCATTATAATTCATATACTGCGTTCCGAGGAATTTACCTTCACTTCCGACAGACTTGCGGTATTCTTCAAAAAGATCGATATCAAGCTCGTTCGAGTTCGCGATAACGCTCTCAGGGAAACATCTCTCGAACAGATCGCGGTCATTATTAAAGATAGACTCTATAAATCCTCTGACCACAAAATCAGAAGCTGTATTAAGTATCTCACCGGTTACAGGGGCATCAATATCTCCCCCGCTGACCTTATTCACATTACATCCGGTCATCATTACGGCCATAACTCCGGCCACAATAAGCGCAACTATCCTTCTGAACATTACAATTATCCTCCTATCCGTTGAGTATCTTATCGACCTTATCAAGGTATTCCTTGATCTTACCTTCATATCCTATCACAGTCGGCACATAATACTTGCGTCCGACAGTCTTGTTCGTCATATACTGCTGCTTGACTACATGACCCGGAAAGTCATGTGCATATTTATAATCCACTCCGTATCCGAGGTCCTTCATACCGCTTACTGGCGCATTGCGAAGATGCATCGGAACAACACCCGTATCGGTATTCTCAACATCGGAAAGAGCTTTGTCTATAGCCAGATATGCAGCATTTGATTTGGGCGAAGACGCAACTGTAATACAAGCCTCTGCCAGAGGGATCCTTGCTTCCGGCATACCGACGGCGACTGCAGTCTGGAATGCGGCAACAGCAATCAGAAGGGCGTTCGGATTTGCAAGTCCCACATCCTCTGCCGCACATATCATGATCCTTCTTGCCAGGAACTCAATGGGTTCTCCCGCCTTGAGCGCCCTCGCAAGATATAATATGGCCGCATCGGGATCAGAGCCCCTCATCGACTTGATCATGGCGCTTATATTATCGTAGTGGTTCTCCCCGTCCTTATCGAAAGCGACGAGCCTGTTCTGCATGCAGTCAGAGATAACCTCATCAGTGATCCTTACCACACCTTTGCTGTCCGGAGCAGTCGTTATTACGGCCAGTTCCAGTGCTTTAAGGGCATTGCGCGCATCACCGTTACTGTTATAAGCGATCTTCGAGACAGTCTCACCGGATATATCCACTTCCGTATCACCGTACCCTCGTTCTCTGTCACTTAGAGCCATCTTAATGATCGTCTCAATGTTCTCCTGTGTCAGAGGCTTGAGCTGAAGAACTGTAGACCTCGATATCAGCGCTTTGTTAACCTCGAAGAAAGGATTCTCCGTAGTGGCACCTATCAGAATTATAGTACCATTCTCTACATACGGAAGGAGACTGTCCTGCTGAAGCTTATTGAACCTGTGGATCTCGTCGATGAACAGAACGGTTCTCTTACCTTCGCTCAGTATCGGATTCTCCGCATCGGAAATAACCCTCTTGATATCAGTTACGCCGGCCGTAACAGCATTGATCTGTTCAAATCTTGAACTTGATGTAAGCGCGATAACCTTGGCAAGTGCAGTCTTACCGACGCCCGGCGGCCCAAAAAGAATAATTGAGGACAGACGGTCTGCCTCAATCATTCTTCTTAACATCTTACCTTTGCCTATTATATGTTCCTGACCTATGTATTCATCGAGATTCCTCGGACTCATCCTGTAGGCCAGCGGCTTGCTGTTATCGATAAAATCTGTCATTACTTAAGATCAGGATAGATCGGATACTTTGCAGTAAGTCCGGCAACCTTTGCCAATACCTTTTCCTTCTTGTTCTCATAATCGAAGATACATGCGGCAATCGCATCGGCGATCACTACCATATCCTCTTCATTCATTCCTCTTGAAGTAACAGCTGCAGTACCAATCCTTACGCCCGATGTAATGAAAGGCTTCTCGGGATCGAACGGAATAGTATTCTTATTTGCTGTGATATTGCAGTCATCAAGCCTTAACTGGAGCTCCTTACCTGTTATACCTGTTCCTCTGAGGTCGATGAGCATAAGGTGGTTATCCGTACCGCCTGACACGAGATTGATCCCTCTTGCCAGAAGTGCTTCGGACAGAGCCTTTGCATTCTTAACGATGCCGTTGGCATACTCCCTGAACTCCGGAGACAGTGCTTCCTTGAATGCAACAGCCTTTGCTGCAATGATATGCATGAGAGGGCCGCCCTGCTGTCCCGGGAATACGGCTGAATTGATCTTCTTGGCCAATTCCTCATCATTGCACATTATGACGCCGCCGCGGGGACCTCTTAATGTCTTGTGAGTTGTAGTTGTTGTGATATCGGCAATCGGAACAGGATTGGGATGGAGACCTGCTGCAACCAGACCTGCAATATGAGCCATATCTACGAACAGATAAGCCCCAACCTCATCTGCGATCTCACGGAACTTCTTGAAATCAATGATCCTGGGATATGCTGATGCACCTGCAACGATGACCTTAGGCTTGCACTCGAGAGCCTTTGCTCTGACAGCCTCATAGTCGATCATCTGTGTCTCGGGATCAACCTGATAGAACTCTGACTTATATGTTCTTCCGGATACATTAAGCTTCATACCATGTGTAAGATGACCGCCATGTGACAGATCCATGCCGAGGATCGTATCACCTGGCTCGAGGATAGCAAAATAAACAGCAGTATTGGCCTGTGCGCCTGAGTGAGGCTGAACATTAGCAAACTTCGCACCAAAAAGCAGCTTGAGCCTGTCGATTGCCAGCTGCTCTACTATATCAACATATTCACATCCGCCGTAGTATCTCTTACCCGGATATCCTTCAGCATATTTATTCGTGAGAACCGAACCTGCTGCCTCGAGAACTGCTTCTGATACAATATTCTCAGATGCAATGAGCTCGATCTTGTCACGCTGCCTTCCTAACTCCTGTGATATCGCAGAAAACACTTCAGGATCTTCTGCTCTGATATGATCATACATAAAATACGCCTCCAATAAAAAATCACTGAATAAGTTTACTTTATTTATATTTATTAGTAAAGCGCAAAATGTTAATATTTATTAACGGACTCAGTTATCAGGATCACTGACGGGAACGCCCTGCATCTCGCCTTTGGAGCCGAGCTTCCTCGGGATTATGATATGTCCCGTTACTTCACCGAAAACATCAATGATATCCTGCTCATTGATCTGAAATGAGAAATTAACCGTGTTGTCATTGGATGCAAAGATCTGATTCACATAGTGGCGTTCGGCATTCACGACCGGTTCGGAGACAGGTGTAAGGAAATACTTCTTCCACGTAAGATAATCAAAATTATCAATGGGTCCCTTCAACTGAAGAAGCCTTCTCATAGTTCCGTTGATCATCTTCGTACGCCAGTTGCTGTCAACAACAATGACAGGGAAAGGAACACTCTCCACAAGCAGATCTTTCTCATGCTGCGCATTGGCAAGAGATGTAATATCATGAGCAAAACCTACAGTACCGACAACATCTCCGAACTCGTTCAAAACGGGTGATTTATATGTAGCTAACTTCATCATTCCGTCAGGCGCGGCTATAGTCTCGTCAAACTTCAGTGTTCGCTGCTCCTTGAGGACAAGCTCCTCGGTATCTTTGTTGATCAGGCTGTCATTAATATGCACATCCCTGTCCATATTCCAGATATCAAAGAAATCCTTGCCTTCACAATCATCCTTGCTCTTACGCACCAGATCAGAGAATGAGCTGTTGACATTGTAATATCTCCCGCTTGTATCCTTACACCAGGACAGATCAGGGATAGAATCGATCATCGTGCCGTAAAGATTCTTATAGAACCACGCATTATGCGCATCCCTGATGCTGTAAACGAGCTTCCTGAATCTTGATTTGATGATTATGGCATTCTCTCCGGCAGGCCAGATATCATCGAGATAATCACATCTGTTCTCCGCCTGTCTGGAATCGCCAACGAATACGGAATAGAGTCTGGCATCTTTACCGGAAGCGCCCTTGAAAGCAAGAGCCTCATCAACACTCTCGGAAAGCAGGATACAATATCCCACCGCATCATCGAACATGCCGCAGAAACGTATACTTATATCACCGCCGAATGTTACCGTCTTAAGAACATCTTCAATACCAGTTCCTGCGAGATTACAAAAAACATTGATATTCAGCTTGTTCATTCTCACACCGCCATCACACAAATCTCGTATAAGTATATCACAGATCAGATCGTAATTGTCTCAACATCTTTGAGGCCGTCTTCGACCATTTGTGCAATATCGAGATTCTTCTCGGCTTCCTCCACATCCTTTGCGGAAGGATGCGTCTTAGGATGCTTGGCAACAAAGATAGTACAGCAGTCCTCATATGGAAGGATCGACGTCTCGAAGGCGCCTATCCTGCGCGAGATATCACAGGTATCCTGCTTATCCATACCGATAAGAGGTCTTAATATCGGCATCTTTACCACTTCATTTGTAACATTGATCGCCTCGAGCGTCTGGCTGGCCACCTGTCCGAGGCTCTCACCGGTGATCAGACATTTGCAATTATTCTGCTTAGCCAGCCTTTCGGCTATCTGGAGCATTACACGCCTCATCGTTATCGTGATCATATCCTGAGGGCTGTTCTTGAGCATATCCAGCTGTATTTGCGTGAAGTTAACGACATGGAGCTTAAGCGTTCCCGAGAAACGCGATACTATACGGGCTAGCTCCACAACTTTGTCCTTTGCCTGCTCGCTCGTGTATGGATGCGAATGGAAATACACGCATTCCAGAGGCATACCTCGGCTTGCCATCATATATCCTGCCACAGGGCTGTCGATACCGCCGGACAGGAGAAGCATACCCTTGCCCGCAGTACCTACCGGAAGACCTCTGTGCGCCATGATCTTACCGGAATAGACATAATTATAATCCCTCACCTCCACATTGAATATGAAGTCAGGATCCTTCATCTTTACACACAGATCAGGGAATGCCTCCAGGATATCACCGCCGATCTCTGCCGAGATCTCCTGCGAGTCCATAGGATAATTCTTATTGCCTCTCCTTGTCTCAACCTTGAACGACTTATACTCAGGGTGTTCGCCGAGGAGTTCTCTGACATATTTGACGGATTCTTCCCTGATCGAATCAAAGTCTCCTTCGAACTTGACCGCAAAACTGACCGACACGATCCCAAACACTTGTGTCACGGCATTCATGATATCGTATGCTGCCTTGCTGTCCGCAAAGTTCGGGTTGCCGGGATCTTTGGCCTCGATCCAGATCCTGCTCTGGCTCTGATATATATCGAGCTTGCCGAACCCTCTCAGACGCCACTTGAGATTATGCTTCAGCTGTGTCTCAAAATTACCCCTGTTAAGTCCCTTAAGCGTTACTTCGCCCATCCTTGCAAGAATTACATTACTCATAATAAAACTCCGGTTATCGTTTATTGAACAAGAAAACGGTCATAAATGTCATCAACTGTTCTGATGAACTCTTCTGCCTCTTCCATTGTATTGAATCTGGAGAAAGACAATCTTACCGCATTTGCCGCCAGTTTACGGTCTATCCCGCACTCAAGGAGAACATAGCTTACCCTCTTAGCCTTGGAAGAGCAGGCTGATACCGTGGATACAAATATATCATAAATCTCGAGACAGTGTAACATTGTCTCTGATTCGAACCTGTCGAAAGAGCAGTTCAGCACAAAAGGCAGTCCGTCTTCAGGAGACAAAACAGTGTTGCCGCGCTTTGTAAGTTCTTCCCTGAGATATGAATTGATCCCGCTCACTTTTGCATATGCATTCTCTCTGTTGCGGACAGCTTCTGCAAGCGCAGCCTCAAAACTCGATGCCAAAAGGAGACTCTCGGTACCGGAACGCATTCCTTTCTGCTGCCCTCCGCCTAATATCAGCGGATCGATCCTGACACCGTTCCTGACATATAACACGCCTACTCCCTTGACACCGTGAATCTTGTGGCCGGAGAAGGATGCCATATCCACACCCATCCTTGACAGGTTGATATCAAGCTTACCGAGGGACTGGACACAGTCAAGATATATGGCACAGTTCCTGTTCACGGAATTACGGATATCAACGATATCATTAAGCGGAAGGACCGCCCCTGTCTCGTTGTTGACATGCGTAAAGCACATAAGTGCACAATCCGCGGCGTTATTCCTGATCTCATCAAGATCAGGCCTGCCGTCCTTACCGCACCTGACGCGGATGACTTCATATCCCGAATCCTCCAGGAGCTTAAGCACTTCGAGAGTCGCCTTGTGCTCCGTACCTGTCGATATGATCTTATTGCCCCGTCGCTTATTGCGTGACATATAACCGCGTATTGCCGTATTGGCACTCTCGGAACCGCATGAGGTAAAGAATATCTCCTCAGGCTTGGCGCCGAGCATAGATGCAACTGAAGCTGTAACTCTCTTGAACTCACGGTCAGCTGACAGGCCGAGTTTATGAAGCGACCCCGGATTGCCGAAGAGGTCGCCTGTAAGATTACTGTTAATCCTGTCAATTACTTCCTGACAGGGCTTGGTAGTAGCACTATTATCGTAATAGATCATACATTGAGTTCAACTGCGTTAACTTTGAGATCATCCTTATACTTATCGAGCAAAGGCTTCACGCACTCGTCGAGGAATGCCGTAACCTGCTCGGGACATCTGCCGATGTAGAGCTTCGGATCCATGAACTTCGATGTATCCTCAAGCTTAATGCCGAATACCGGATCCTTTGCTATTCTCTCGAGAAGGTCATTGGGCTTGCCCTCCACCTTAACAACGGCACCGGCTTCCATCGAATAGACACGGATCTTCTCGTGAAGTTCCTGTCTGTCACCGCCCCGGTTCTCTACAGTATCCATAATGATATTCTCCGTAGCCATAAAAGGGAGCTCATCCATCATGTGCTTGTTGATGACTTTCTCATAAACAACGAGTCCGTCTGCAATATTAGCGTATATACCGAGGATCGCATCGATCGCGAGGAATGCCTCTGGCACTGACAGTCTCTTGTTGGCAGAATCGTCCAGCGTTCTCTCGAACCACTGTTCGGAAGCAGTCATCATGGGGCTCGTTGAAGCCGAGATAACATATCTGGCCAATGAAGCGATCCTCTCGGATCTCATAGGATTGCGCTTGTAGGCCATTGCCGATGAACCGATCTGACCCTTCTCAAAAGGTTCCTCCATCTCCTTGAGATGCTGCAGAAGCCTGATGTCGTTTGAGAACTTGTGAGCGCTCTGAGCGATGCCGCAAAGCGCATTGAGAACCATCGAATCCACCTTGCGCGAATAAGTCTGTCCCGATACATAGTAGGAATCCTTGAATCCCATCTTGGAACAGATCTTCTTATCGAGCTCAACACATTTGGAGTGGTCACCATCGAACAGCTTAAGGAAACTGGCCTGAGTTCCTGTAGTGCCCTTGCATCCGAGGAGCTTCAATCCCTCCGATACGTGAACAACCTCTTCAAGATCAAATGTCAGATCCTGAAGCCACAGAGATGCCCTCTTACCGACAGTAACGAGCTGGGCAGGCTGGAAATGCGTAAATCCCAGTGTGGGAACAGACTTGTATTTGTCAGCAAAATCAGCGAGTTCCTTAATAACCACAACAAGTCTCTTGCGGATAAGCTCGAGACCCTCGCGCATGATGATGATATCCGTATTATCACCGACATAGCAGGAAGTTGCTCCAAGGTGAATGATACCCTTGGCATTAGGACACTGAACACCGTAAGCATAAACATGGCTCATTACGTCATGTCTTCTCTTCTTCTCTTCTTCGGCAGCAACATCATAATTAATATCGTCGGCATGTGCCTTAAGCTCGTCTATCTGAGCCTGTGTGATATTAAGACCAAGTTCCATCTCGGATTCTGCCAGAGCTATCCACAGCTTCCTCCACGTCCTGAACTTCTTGTCAGGTGAGAAGATATACTGCATCTCCTTACTGGCATATCTGGAATTCAAAGGGCTCTCATATGTATCTTTCATCACTGCTCCTCCAAAAGTTTGTCGATAGCAGTTATTTTAGCACAAACAGCCAGAACATTCACCGCAGTCTCAATGTCATTTACTGAGGGGAAACTGGGCGCGATCCTGATATTTGAGTTCTGAGGATCCTTGCCGTAGGGATAAGTTGCACCTGCAGGTGTCAGAGCAACTCCGATATCCTTACACATCTTAACAACCTTGTCAGCTGTTCCGGGCATTACAAAAAGGCTGATAAAATAGCCTCCCTTTGGTTCATGCCACGAAGCTACCCCCGTTCCGTCGAGTTCTTTGGAAAGCACCTCCAAAGTCTTGCCGAACTTGGGTCTTAACAAAGCAGCATGCTTGCTCATATGAGCTTTGACGGCATCAAGATCAGGGAGCATTCTGGAATGCGCCAGCTGATTAACCTTGTTATTGCAAATCGTCTGGACTGCCATGATCTTCTTTGCATAATTCATATTCTCTTCATTTGCAGCAATACATGATATCCCTGCGCCTGCGAACGTTACCTTGGAAGTTGAAGCAAACTCATAGACTCTTGAGGGATTGCCGCACTCTTCACACAGACCGAGAATGTCAGGAACACTTCCCTGTTCACTCTCATCATCGCTCAGGTGATGGATAACATATGCATTGTCCCAGTAGATCCTGAAATCCTTTGCACCTGTCTTCATTGATGCAAGTCTTCTGCACGTCTCTGCCGAATAAACGATTCCGTCAGGATTGCTGTATACGGGATTGCACCAGATTCCGAGAACTTTGTCATCCTTTACCAGCTCCTCAACGATATCCATATCGGGGCCGTTCTCTGTCATAGGCACTGTAATAAGCTCAAATCCGAGCTTTTCCGTTACTCTGAAGTGCCTGTCATATCCGGGTGCGGGGCAAAGCCATTTCCTTCCCTCCACCTGTGCCCAGGGCTTGTCCGAATCATGTTCACCGAACACCATCGCACGCATTATCGAGTCAAACATCTGATTGAGGCTGGAAGAATTGCCGAGGAATATTTTTTCAGCATTTGTTCCGAGGATCTGTGCGAAAACCTCCCTCATGTCAGCAATGCCGGCAGGACAGCTGTAATTTCTTGTATCTGTGCCGTCCTTTGCTTTGAATCCGCCTTTGGACAGATCGTCATACATTGTGTTGGTCAGATCGAGCTGTTCGGGGCTCGGCTTTCCTCTTGTCATATCGAGAGCAAGGTTCATTGCCTTATACTCTTCGTATCTTGCAGAGAGCTTCGCTCTCTCCTGCTTAAGCTGTTCAGCATTCATCTCACTGTAAAGTGCCATAATAACTCCCCGTTTTGCAAACGTTTTTGCAATTTGCAAATCAACAAATTGCATTTTCTGCTTCATATACTATATTTAAGCCTTGAGTATTATATTGAATTTGCAATTTTGAGACAATGATTTTTCATTTTAATTATTCAGAAAGGGATAAATTCTACATTTTGCACCAAACCCCTCTCATCAAGCGTCACTTGACCTACCAAAAAGTACACATTACAGTCATACAGACCGAATTCCCGTATCAGATATTTTGTTGTTTTGTAAATCTTACGCCTCTTGGAATAAGTGACGCTCTCAGACGGCGTGGGATAACCGGGATTATTCTGTCTTGCCCTTACTTCCACTACATAGACAGTATCATTTCCGGCAAAGACGGCATCAAGCTCTCCCACATTGTGAACCGAATAATTTCTGACAAGAAGCTTAAGTCCCCGGGACCTGAATATACCGATTATGTGTTCCTCGGCTCTCCTGCCTTTGGATGAGGGTGATTCTTTGACAAGCATAATATAGCCTCGCTTTCGATAAAGATATATAATTAATTATTGTTATATTTACGGAGGTGCTCCATGATCGCAGAGAAGATGAAGGCAAAACTTGAAAGCGGATCTGAAATACGCAGGATGTTCGAGGAAGGAGCCAGACTGAAGAAGATCTACGGTCCTGAGAATGTCTATGATTTCTCGATCGGCAATCCTGATCTCGAGCCCCCCGTTGAGGTAGTAAACGCACTTAAGGAACTCGCAGATAATCCGGTACCGGGCATGCACGGGTACATGAGCAATAACGGGTACGAGTCAACACGCCAAGCCGTTGCCGCCAAGCGCTCGGCAGAGTCCGGGATAGACATCGCACCTGATGCAGTCTGCATGACACCCGGAGCAGCATCTGCCATGAATGACGTCCTTCATTCCATCCTCGATAACGGCGATGAAGTAATAGTGAACGCGCCATTTTTCATGGAATACACCGGATATGTCGAGAATCACAACGGCAAGGTGGTGATCGCAGATACAGATGACAGATTCATACCGCATATCCGGGCGATCGAGGAGAAGATCACTCCGAGGACAAAGGCGATCATAATCAACTCCCCCAACAATCCTTCGGGCGTCATCTACTCTGAGGAATTCCTGACGGAACTCGATCAGATGCTTGCAAGGCAGGATCATCTGATCCACGTTATCTCGGACGAACCTTATATAGATCTGGCATATGACGGCAGGATAGTTCCTCCCACACTCAAGTATATTCACAATCTCATCATATGTTTCTCATGGAGCAAATCGCTGTCCCTTCCCGGTGAGAGGATAGGCTATACCCTGGTAAGCCCGAGGCATGCCGATTACAAGGAACTGACAGCCGCCATCGTAATCTCCAACAGATCACTCGGCAGCGTCAACGCTCCTGCAATCTGGCAGAAGGTTATCGAACGTTCCATCAATGCCAAGGTTGATGTGTCCAATTATGAGAAGCGCCGCAATCTGCTCTACGCCAACATCATCGACGCCGGATTTGACTCCGTAAAACCTGAAGGCGCACTGTACATATTCATGAACACCCCAAAAGGCATGACAGACGAGGAGTTCGCCTCCAAATGCGCTTCATATAATCTCCTCATCGTCAAGGGCGCGAGCTTTGCAAAACCGGGTTATATGCGTCTTGCCTTCTGCGTATCCGAACAGACGATAATCAACTCCCGCCGGGCTTTCTTCAAGGTTGCCGAAGATCTTGGTCTTCAGCACAGAGCATCGCTCTGATATCACACCTTCCTGCATACGACAAGGAGCCTTCCGTCAGGAACACTGTAATCACATGTTATCAGTGTCAGGTATTCTGTATCAGCCTTTGCAGTGCCGTCCCACAGATCGACGACGGCATTGCGCCTGCACTGTGCAACAAATGACATCTTATCCTGATATCTCTCAAGATCTACATAATTCTCCCATTTGAATGACCTGATCCTTACGTTCTGGATCAACACTGCAAATACCTCATACACAGAGATACCTTCCCGGGTAGTCAGCTTGATACGCCTGTGATCCCTTGCCCAGTCAACATCCTTATAATTCTTGAGGGAAGCAAACATCGTACCGTTATGCATATGATGACCGTAGATTATGATCTGGTCACTATCGGCAGAGTCATAGGAAGGTATATACAGGCTTCCGCTCTTACTGTATTTTCCGTCAGGCCTGCGTTTGAGATAATACCCCTCATCTCCGTGCCGTTCCTGCATGACAGGATAGTTTATCTTCGTGCCGTCTATCACGAGCCAGGCGGCAATATCCTCATTAAGCATTATTTCAGAAGGTAGAACCCTCATGTCTTCCTCCATTCTTTCCGTCACCTGTCTTGATAATCCGTGGTAATAGATCATATCAGATACATCCTCGATCGCCTGCGGCAGGATATCCCTGCCGCAGAACAGGATCGAGACCGAAGCTGCCAAGAACAGCAACAGGATTACAGGACCCGGTCTTAATCTTTTGATATTATTCATGTTTCCTCTTGCTTACATATACGATCATGCCTGCTGCTGACAGAACGATTCCTGCCACAGACAGCAGTCCGGCTGTATATTCACCCTCACTGATATCGGAACCTGTCTTGGGGACTCCGGTCACTGTCACGGTCTGAGCCTTGTTACCGGGGTCATGGTGCCTGCAGATGAGGATATCTTCCCCACCCTCATCTGTTCTTGCATATGCATCTTCATACACTACGATCATGTCGCCTTCATGAAGTTCCGAGGCATCCAGAAGCAGCTTGACATCCACGCTGCCGTCAGGGCTTTGAGGGACAAAAGTCACTTCAGAATTCACTTCTTTGCCGGACGGATCCGTAAACGTCTTGCCCGTCCCGGCATACTTCAGAGAACCGGATACAATATATGTCTTTCCGGGCGTGAGATTCCTGTATTCGACATGATCGGTTACAGTTACGTTCTTCTCCTGCGATATCAGTTTGCTTCCGTTCGCGCCTGATGCACTCGTAATAAGTTCCGGAATTCTCACAGTCTGGTCTTCATCTCTGATGTCTGCATGTATCGCAACTGTTCTGTCTTCATAGCTTACCGTCTCGAAAGCAACGATCTCTTTGACATTCAGCACTGAAGCATCAACGGTGAAATCAAGAGGTATATAACCGTCCTCACCCGGCGCTTTGAATGATACTGATGATGTTACCGGATTACCTTCCCTGTCTTCTATCTCTTTGCCCGTCTTCTTATCAATCAGTACTCCCGTAACAAGATATGTCTTGCCGGGGACTAATCCCTGATAGGACACTGTGTCCGTAAGCACAGTTGATTCGCTGACTGTTACAGTATGTGTACCCGTTGCCTTATCAGTAAGCTCCGTACCGATATCAGGTATCTTTACAGACTGATCCTTGTCGTTGATATCTTCATGCCTGCCTATAAGCTCGTCTCCTTTGTACAGGCACTCATACGCTACAAGCTCCATTCCACGATACTTTGTCGTATCGATCTTAAATGAGACATCCACTATATCAGATACTCTGACAGTGCCGTCGCTCATCTTAATTCCCGAACCGTTGTCCTCAACCGTGAATTCCTTTACTGACTCTATACCGGTCTCGTAAACATTGCCAGACTTGTCACGGGCAATCAGCCTGCCCTTGAGCGTATATGTTTTACCTGCCGTGAGATTTGTATATCCGACATGATCAGTCAGAATGATATCTTTGCCATATTCAGTGACCTTGCTGTCCGATATTCCGGTAAGCACGGTACAAAATCCCATATCATTGGTTACCGTAACCTCAACAGCTTTCTCTTCTCCCTCGATAGGAGCATCAATTTGAGGTATTACCGCTTTCGTGATTCCGGAAGGCAGAATATACATCTCAGGTGATGCAGTCTCGATAATAAAGTAAGTTCCGAAGTGCAGGTATGCCGCCTTATTCCCTCCGGCATTAATTACCGCTTCGTATCTCCCGTTATGGTATTCGAGAGCAACATCGTATTTTTTGCCTTTATACATCGCTGTTGCCTTCTTATCCGATTCTGATTCATAAGCGCCGGAACCGTTAGTGTCCTCATAAATCTCAAATACGGCGCCGTCAAGAAGAATACTTTTATCCCCGCTGTCCGTCTTGATAATATAAAGCGGAGCAGAATAAGGCTTATCATTCACCTCAACCTTGAATGCTGTAATCTCATTGCCTGCGACAGTTATCTTAGTGTCAGTTCTCTCGGTTACCTTAACCGGGATCAGATCCTTATTCAGATAGTATCCGGCCGGTGCTTTGATCTCTTCGATCAGGTAGTTGCCGAGACCGATATCTTCAAATACACATATGCCGTCATTATCTGTATCAGATACTTCGGCGACGGTCCTCTTCTCGGCTGTATCTTCATACAACCTGAAAGATGCTCCTCCGATATATTTGCCGCTGTCTGATCCTGTCTTTACCACTGCGATCTTTACCATAAGCCGGTTGAAAGCTTCAAGTGTGACTCCGCCGGTATCATTTGCCGTCAGACGTACTATCGCATCATCACCGTCAGTGACTGTACCGGCTCCCCATGTCAGGGCATAGTCACTATCCTTTACTTCGCGGACTCTGTACCAGCCCTGAGGAAGCTCCTTAACTGAGCCTTTACCGTTCCTGTCAGTCTTAAACGCGTCAATGAGCAAGCCTTCTCCCTTCTCCCGCTGCTCCTTATTGCCGAGATAATACAGTTCGAACCCTACGCCCGATACATTACCGTCGTCAGACTTCTTGATAACTGATATCGATGAGGTAACCCTGTCATTTACTGCCTTGACCGTAACAGTCTCACCGTTGTTCATACCGTCAGTCGTAAAAGTATACATATACCTGTTATCGCCTGTCTTTGTCCATCCCGATCTGTTGACGACATCATATCTTACGCCGGTATCCTTATAGCAGTCTTCCTTATACTCCTCTACAATAGTGTACTGAGCCGACAGAAGAAGCGGATATGCAGAACCTAACTGCCTATCCCCCGCTTTATCGGCAAACCAGTTCCATCCGTCCTTATACATGTAATACGCGGCAGGGGCGGCATCATTTCCTTTATAAAGTTCAAACACCGTATTTGTCACTGTAAAGCCGTTATCCGATTCCTTCAGCACAAATAATGCCGCACCATCCCTGAAGTCACCATTCTTATTATTGGCCAGCTTCACTGCTCCCGGCTTATCGAAAGCATCGTAATCCTTATATGTCCTGCTGTACACACTATTACCTGACGTCTGTATATCGACCTTAAGCGCACCCGTATCATACCCGTATTCGATATTCATCCTGTACACATTACCGTCGATGATACCCTCATCAAGCAACATCTTTTCAGCTTTACCGTATGACACTGACGACGGAGCCTTTGTCTCCTTAAAATACAATGTCTTTGTATAGCTTCCGTCATTGTTGTTATCAAGAAGCAAAAGCCCGTCCTTCTGATCATCTCCACTCAGCTTGTTAACATATTCAGTATAATTACCGGTCCCGTTCTTATCACTGATAACGCCTGCTTCCTTGCTGCAGGAAGCATCCTCATACAATGTGAATTCAGCACCGTTCATCACATCGCCGGAAGCGGTCTTCTTATCAATAACAGGCCTGATATAAGCCTTCCTGTCAGCATATTTATCAGCGAACAGAAGCCATTGCTGACCGCCGCCGCTCCGCTCATCAGGTGAATAAATGAACAGATCGCCCTTATATTCGGGAGCGTGCGCAATTATATTGAAATATTGCATCAGCTGGATCCTTCTGTATTTATTATTATCATTGCCGTTACCGTCATCGCCGTAAGCAAACGCGGAATGGGAACCCTTCGTATAGGTCGCCTTATCCCCTTCGGTCCGTGTGAATGAATAATAGATCGTTCCTGACAGATGATACCTGTCTCCTGATATGACACGGCTCGCGATGGCATGCGCTGCACCGTAGAGCCCGCTTATCTTTGCTCCCACCCGTGACGACGGAATGTCGAAAGCCATATACCTTGCCTGCGCATCAGTGCTTATCTCCAGATCTCTGTATATCCTGGAATCATTGAGCGGATTATCAAAATCAAGTTCGATACCGGAATACAGATCGGAAGCGGAATATTGCTGCTTAAGAGGATAATAAGTCCAGTTGCCGTCCTCGATAAGCCACGCGATCTTGCGCATGATCTGTTCGTCATTATAGTTCGCCAGGTCAGAATACCTGTAGGCATTCCACCACACCGAATAACCTGCATCTGCTTCGGTAAGATTGGCCGATGCTTCAAGCAGTCTCGAACTCTCACCCCGGCATGACTTGAGGCCGGACAGATCAAGTTTATATACCTTGCCGCCGTCTCCGGGCGATGACCTTTTGGCCGCGACGCACAGCGCATCATGCCTGACACCGTTCGCCGTCAGCTGATAAAGTGATGTGGGGTATTCACACTGCAGGTCATAACATACGTTAGATATCCTTTTGCCGACGCTTTTGATGTCAACATCAACCTGTTCCGCTTCAAGCGGCGATCTGAGATTCTTCTCCACCGATATCCATCCTGCGGCCAAAGATGCCGATAACTGCGTTATCAGTATGCATATAACAGCCAGCAGCGCGACGGTTCTCCTTATCTTCGCTCTCATCATCATCACCCCCGTCACACAGCCTGAACAGCCACTGAGAGCTGTCTTGCTGAAGAATCATAGCGGTAGAGATTGTGCGACAGCACCATACCGTCATTATTCGGGTCATAAGTATTGCAGATGAACCTGATGTACTCGTCCATGCAGTCTTCATATCTTACCGGGAAAGCCAGTGTACTGAGCTCGGCATATGGAAGCACATAGAAATCCCCTTCCAGCTTGCGGCTGATCCTCTCAAGCGTATCAGGATAAAAGAGTACGGCAGATCCCGACTTGCCATACTTATCCGAGACGATCACCATCTTCCTTATACATTCCGGAATGCAGTCCGCGCCTTCCATCTGATCTTCCCCTGCCAATTTGCCGATTATCTCTTCACATGTGTCATAACAGGCCGGAAACAGCTTTGCACTGCTTTCCATCGCATCTTTGTGAAGAGTCTCCTTCGTCACCCCGTAACGTCTCATCATATCGTTGTCTATCGTCAGTGAACCATATGTATCACCTGTGAATCTGATCCTGACATTATAAGTAAGTATGAACTCATCCGTCTCATAAGTCGGATAGTCCTTGAGGGAATCAGCAACCACTTCCTTACTGACGATCCGGACAAACAGATTCTTCTTCACCTGCTTATAATCCAGTATGATGTTGCTGCTGTCTCTCATGCCGACAGGTCTCATTACTGTGATGACACGCGCCATATCCTTCAGCAGTTCCTCCGCAGGTGTACCTCCGAGATAAAGCGAATAGAAATGATCCATATTGACAACACTGGAGATATTCTCTCCCCTGGTCCTCATATACATTCCGTTATAGCATCCGGAATGCTTGGTTATCACCTCAAACGAAGGTTTACAGTTCTTGAATTTGTCCGGCAGATACTCCTTGACGCCTTCTGCAGCCCACTCCTCAAACTCTTTAAAGCTCTTCTTTTCCATTCTTTCATCCTTTCTTTTCCGGGCAATAAAAAACGGCCCGCCAAGCGGACCGTTCATCTCCCGGAAACACATAGTTTAAGTAGCTTAATTATAGTAGGACGGCCAGTCTCATTCAATAGCCGCCAGTCTCATTTTCGAGGGGTAAAAAAACAAATCTCCAAGAATGAAAATCCCCATAAAGCCTGTAAAATCAGGGACTTACAGACTTTTTGTAATCGTAATGAGCAGTCTTCCGGCTCCGGCTTTTACAGTAAAGCTCTCGGCTCCGGCAATAGGTTTGTTAGATATGGTCAAGGAGCTTAACGCAGTAATATCTTTATTATCAAGCGGGTATTCAAGACCTTCTACGGACACGCCTTGAACAGTATCATTGGCAAACGGGATGAGCGATACTGCCACATCATCATCCCACGAGCCTTCGATCGTCACCTTATTCCCGCCGATCAACGGAATAACGTCGGTCATACCGTCCGTTGCAACGATATCGCAGCCCTTCTCCCTGAACTTTATAAGAAGACCGAGATTAGCAAGCACATGATCGATACGTCCGGTCAGAGAACATATCAGGTCTATCGAACAGCCGTCCGGACAATCACATAATGCCAGTTCAGTATCAGTCATGTCCTTATGGGTGGAGAATACCTTCATGGGGATATCCGAATGTTCAAGGTAATTCCGTCCTTCATCAGATACAGAATCCATGTCGCCGAAGAACATGTCGGGCCTTATACCGTTAGCGATACAGTAATCCAGCCCTGAATCGGCACAATACACGGCATCGGCGCCCCGCGCGGTAAACGAAGCTTCCGGGTAAATGGGACCGCCCGTTACTACAGCAATACGCATTCCTTGAGTTCCTCTACCGCATGACCGTGATCGTCATTATTGAATACGGCGCTGCCTGCTACAAGGAGTCTTGCACCTGCGTCATAAGCCTCTTTGACGGTCCTTATATTTATACCGCCGTCAACGGACAGAATTGCATCGGAGGCAATCCTGTCAAGCTCCCGCCTTACAGCAGCAAGCCTCTTTGTAGACTCAGGCATATAGATCTGGCCTCCGAATCCCGGGATAACAGACATTATCAGCACGAGATCACAGTATTCAAGATAAGGGTAAAGTTCTTCGACGGGGGTATCGGGATGAATGGCGATACCGGCCTTCTTTCCCATCGACCTGATAGCTTCACATAGTCCTATGACATCATCACTGCACTCGATCTGGAATGTGATATAGTCACAGCCGCAGTCAGCAAAGGCCTTAATATACCTCTCAGGGTTGGTGATCATAAGATGGCAGTCGAATATAAGGTCGGTGTGTTTACGTATCGTCTTGATGACAGGTACTCCTATCGTCATATTCGGAACATAATGTCCGTCCATAACATCAAGATGAAGGAACCTGCAGTGTGGTTCAACTTCCTTAATCTCTCTCATAAGATAGCCGAAATCAGCCGATAATATCGATGGTGCTATCTCGATTCTGTTCATTTCCTTAATCTCCCAACATATGTATTGCGCAAATTATAAAGCTCGGTATAGAACTCTTTGTATCTGTCATAGCGTCCGGAATCAATATTCCCCCTGACAGCGCAGTCTGTCTCACCGATATGCCTGCAGTCATCGAACCGGCAGCCGTCTGACAGTCTGCTGATCTCAGGATAACCGAGTATGACATCTGTATATTCTACACCAAGTTCGTAAAGACTGAGCGAAGTAAATCCCGGAGTATCGACAATATAATCATCTCCGAAATCAAAGAGCTGTACATGTCTTGTAGTATGCTTGCCTCTGCCAAGCCTCTCGCTGATCTGTCCCGTCAGCATCACCTCGCCTTCGAGGATGCTGTTGACAGCAGTGCTCTTGCCGACCCCGGACGGCCCGGCAAACCCGATGATCCCGGGAAGGAGCGATCTCCTCAATTCATCCTCAGAGATCATATTATCCGAGGCTGAACTGTGAACATCGAATCCGGCTTCACTATAGATCCTGCAAAGCCCGCTGCACATATCCTTATCAAGATCACCCTTTGTAAAGACTATAACCGGCTTGATCCCCATCTTAGCCGTAATGATAAGCATCTTATCGAGGAGCTTGAGGTCAGGCTCGGGCTTTGTACAGGCGAAAGCAAGAACAAGCGTGCTGAGATTTGCCACAGGCGGCCTTATCAGGATATTTTTCCTCGGATGTATCTTCTCGATCACATAAGGAACGTCAGGATCTCCGCTGCAGGCTATATCGACCGTATCACCTATGGCAGGAGTAATCTTACGGTTACGCATAATACCGCGTGCTCCACAGGTTACACGTTCGCCGATAACAGGTGAGTCTGATGTCACCTTGACTTCGTACTGTCCTCCTACGCCCTTGGTTATGATCCCCTGCATGCTGCCTCAGACGATTATCTCTCCCGGATCAGGATCGGGATCAGACCCGGTGTCCGGCGAAGGTGTTGGTGGCGGTGTCGGAGTCGGTGTATGCGTCGGTGTAGGCGTTGCAACATGCTCGAATACTGCCGTGTAGGTAAATGAACCGTTGCCGACAACAAACGTGTAATCAGCAGAATATGCAACGATATTATTGAAGTTGTCTCTCCAGCAGTAGAATGTATAATCCGAAGCTGCCTCAGCCCTGAGCGTTACCGTGGAGCCGGGGGCATAGCTTCCGCCGCCGGATACCGTACCGCTTCCTTCAACCTTAACAACGACTTCACTCATTACAGGTGTAGGAGTCGGTGTACCGCCGTTAGCCACATCGTCAGCCGAGCCGACAATAAGCTTGATCGACGATCTCCTGGGAACCTGTGTTCCTGCCGGAGGGTTTGTGGCCATGATGAACTGCTTTTTCTCCGAGAGCGACAGTACATCAGGAGATCCTTCTATCTGACCGACTATGAGATTACACTCCGAAAGAGCTTTCCTTGCATCTGCCAGTGTCTTCCCTCTAAGATCGGGGATAGCACTGCTCGTAGGCTCGGCAGCATAGATTATGCATATGGAATCACCTGCAACAACGCTCGATCCGGCCTCAGGCTCGGTACGGATAACCTTGCCCTCATCAACTTCTTCGCTCGGCATGGACCTGAGTGATACAACATATCCCTGAGAAGTTAAGGCCTGATATGCGTCTTTGTAATCCATTCCGGCATAATCAGCAAGCTGCACCGCATCCGAAGCGGCCGCAACGGTAAGCACGAGCTTACTTACGGCACTCTTCGCGGAGATTCTCATACCTTCAGCTATATTCTGTGCAGTTACGGTACCGGGTGCATATTCATCCGTCTTCTCGTACTGGATCTCGTAATTGATGTTATTCCTGTCAAGTTCTTCCTTGACTTCAACGATCATCATTCCGACATAGTTCTTAACTTCATAATCTTCAGTATTCTGGGCAATATTCGTTGCATTCTTGACAGATGTGATAACAAGAACCGACAGACCGACAAGAACTCCCACTATGGCAACAATGATGAGGATCAGCAAAACATTATCGCGCATCCTCGATCTTCTTCTGGCCTCTGCAGACTTCTCGATCTCACTTATCTTGTCATAATTCGGATCCTGCCTGAATGACAGATTGGCATCGGGATCACTTCCGCTGTTATTGATGACACCGTAAACTCCGTCAGGATCAACAAGAATGGCATCAAGTTCGGTTACCATATCCATCATCGTCTTGTAACGCTTATCCGGCGTCTTCTGCATACATTTATTGATGATGGCATCCAGACCTGCAGGAATACCCGGCACAAATGAAGATGCCTTGGGAACACTCTCCTGAAGGTGCTTTACTGCAATCGCCACATTACTGTCACCGTCGAAAGGCACTCTTCCCGTCACCATCTCAAAAAGCATGACACCTACAGAATAAATGTCTGAAGCCGGTCCCACATTTCCGCCTCTGGCCTGTTCCGGAGAGAAATAATGGACAGACCCCATAGCACCGCCTGACGTCATCGTTATAGTGCTGTTAGTGGATGCACGTGCTATGCCGAAGTCTGTTATCTTGGCAATACGGTCCCTTGATATAAGAATGTTCTGAGGCTTTATATCCCTGTGAACTATACCGTTCTGGTGTGCGTTCTCAAGCGCAAGACCGACCTGAATAACTATGGGAACCGCTACCTTCCAGTCAAGGTGCCCGTTCTGGTTAATGAGCTCCTTTACGGTGATTCCTTCAACATATTCCTGGACAATATACCGGTAATTACCTTCATGACCCACACCGAAAACCTTAACGATATTCGAATGATTGAGCATCGATACCGCTTTGGCCTCGGTATCAAATCTCCTGATGAATTCCTCATCAGACGAGTATTCAGGCTTAAGTATCTTGATCGCCACATTAACTCCGGAAGTAATATCCGAAGCAAGATAAACATTAGCCATACCGCCACGCCCGATAAGCCTGACGATCCTGTATTTGCCCGCAAATGTCATGCCCTCAGGGCCTGTTACATTATTCATCATTTATCCTCATTTGTCCCCGGCAGTATCCTGCAGACCACTACCGTCGAGTTATCTCTGGAATCCTTCGAGCCTCCGCGCGTTATAAGTATTCTGCACATCTTCTCAAGATCATCCGCATTCTGCAATATATCCCGGCACGTATCATCATCGAACAGAGAATACATACCATCCGAAGCAAGTATAACACAATCCCCGCAAAATGCATTATATGTATATATATCCGGCCTGATATACTTGTTCTCTCCAAGACAGTTAACAAGGCTCGACCTTCCTTCATGCGTCAGGGCTTCCTCTTCAGATATCTTCCCGGACCTAAGGAGAAATCCTGCCAGATTATGGTCTTCGGTCAGCTGAAGGATGTCATCCCCCCTGACAAGATACGCCCTGCAATCCCCGTAATGAGCTACGGTCAGCTTATCCCGGGTGACGACGGCAATCGTAAGAGTCGAACACATACCTATATGATCGGGATTCTCGGCACAGTTCCTCAATATCTCAATGTTGCTCTTGTTGAAAGCCTTGTCCAGCTCATAAGACAGATCGTTTGCATCATCTGTATCATTCAGTGCCGCATCAAGGTACTCCAGAGAGGATTCTACGGCAATTTTGCTGGCTATTTCCCCGTAAGGACATCCTCCCAGCCCGTCTGCTACAGCGATAACGGCATAATCATCTGAGTTCCTGTATGCATAGTAGTCCTCATTGTTATGACGCGCAGGACCGCAGACCGAATTGCCGCATATCTCAAACATTTGAACTCTCTATTCCTCTTCTTAGCTGACCACAGGCAGCCATGATATCAGTTCCCATTTCGCGACGCAAAGTGGCATTGATCCTGAGATCTTCAAGCCTCTTCCTGAAAGCTGCAACACGACCGGAAGAGCTTCTCTTGAAATCACTTCCCGGAAACTCGTTGGCAGCAATAAGATTGACATGACAGAGCATCCCTTTGAGCCTTCCGGCGAGTTCATCAGCACATTCAAGGCTGTCATTGACCCCGGCAAAAAGCGAGTATTCGAAGGTTATCCTGCGGCCCGTCTTCTCCGTATATTTCCTGCATGAGTCGATCAGTTCATCAATCGGATAACTGCGGGCAACCGGCATTATCTTAAGTCTGATATCATCATTGGGAGCATGAAGTGACACTGCGAGGTTGACCTGGGACCGAAGTTCGGCAAATTCATTTATCTTCGGAACAAGGCCACATGTGGATACCGTTATGTGACGTGCCCCAAGTCCGGGTCCGTCAGGATCGGTAACAAGCTTAATGAATCCGATAAGATTGTCGTAATTATCGAATGGTTCACCAATTCCCATCACAACAACACTCCTTATCTTCTCACCCATCTCGCGTTGAGATACGAGGACCTGTGCCAGAAGTTCACCTGACGTCAGTGACCTTCCGAAGCCTGCCTTGGCTGATGCGCAGAAAGCACAGCCCATCTTGCATCCGGCCTGAGAAGATATACAAACTGATAACCCTGTCTTGTATCTCATAACAACAGTCTCGATTATATTGCCGTCATGAAGCAGGTAGACGAATTTTGTCGTTCCGTCAATTGACGAGACATATTTGCCGATCACTGACATGCGTCCCATTATAAAATCCTGCTCGAGCTTCGACCTCAGATCTTTGGGAACGTTGGTCATCTCCGCAGTATCCGTAACTCCCGAAGACAGCCATCCGTATATCTGCCCGGCTCTGAAAGACTGAACGGAATTATCCTTACACCACTGCTTAAGGTCATCAAGTGTCAGATCGAGACAAAACTTCTTATCCACTTAATCCTTCCTCTCCATTCTTGCTATAAAAAAGCCGTCACACAGATCAGTATCCGGCAGGAGCGTTATATAACCGTTCATGCAGTCATTCACGCGTTCTTCATCCATTATAATATCATGCGGCAAAAAAGGCATTATCGATACAGGGGCAAAATTGCTGTTATGTTCAAGAAAGTCGGATACGCGCCTCTCATTCTCGTCTTTGTTGATCGTACATGTGCAGTAGATCAGCGTTCCGCCAGCCTTTACCTTCGAAGCTGCCTCGCTTAGGATCTTCATTTGTATATCAGCCAGAGATTCAATCTTGTCATATGTCATATTAAGCCTTATATCTGGCTTACGGCCGATTATACCAAGTCCGCTGCAAGGGCAGTCGGCAATGACGATATCGAATTGTCCGTTGATGCCTGACATATCGGTCGCATCTCCGGTAATCGTGCGGACGCACCCGATACCGAGCCTTATGAGATTATCTTCGAGAAGCTTTAATCTTGACGGACTGCTGTCAACGGCGAGAATATCAGCTTCTCCGCCTGTAAGTTCGGCCAAATGCGTCGTTTTGCCGCCCGGTGCCGCACAACAGTCAAGTATCCTGTCACCTTTTTTGGGCGAAGCAATATGAGATGCGAGCGCAGCCGCCTCATTCTGCACAAAAAAGAGGCCGTCTTTGTATGCTCCGGAGTTCTCAATGCCGATCCCGGCTTCTACCGATAATATCTCAGGCAGAAACGAACCCTTGTGAACAGTGAAAGACTCCCCCATGAGCCTGTTTGCCAATTCATCCTGCGATATCTTATGCGGATCATATCTTATCGTTAATCCCGGAGTCCTTAGGAAAGCCTTGCCAATTGCCAAAGCCCGTTCTTTGCCGTAATCCCGCTTAAATATTCCGTATATCTCATTCTTGAGCGAGCAGGCAACATCAGGCCTGTAATTGCCGGGATCCTTATCTTCGTCCGCTGCCCCGGCCACACGTCTTAATATTGCATTGACAAGTCCTTTTGCCTGAGGGCAATACTTATCTGCGATCTTCACCGTCTCAGACACTGCTGCAAAAGCCGGGATTCCCGTTGAGAACAGTATCTGCCAGCATCCCATCCTGATCAGAGTTGCCGGCATTACCTCAAGTTCACTTACGTCGCGTCTGGCCAGATGCTTAACTATAAAGTCTGATGTATACGTGTAGGTAACCGTTCCGTAAAGCATAGCCCTTAGTGTACGAAGCGATACATTTGACTGTCCTGATGCCGCATCCGCCTGTCTGAGGATAAGATTGGTATATGCCCCTTTGGCGTAGACTTCATAAAGCATCAGCGCACAAAGCTCCCGCATATTATCGGAAGCGATAAGCGATCTGATCGTCCTGTCGTTCAGTACCGGCTGCCTCATTGTGCGGTAAATTTCATTCCGATCCTGTAATTATGCGCGCAGTCTATTGCATTAAGCTTCTTGCCGCCTTCCGGCTGAAGCACATTGACTGCTATAACACCGTTCCCGGTCATTACCCACAGATCTTTCTTGTGTGCCCGGATGACAACACCCGGTTCTTCTATCTTGAGTGCTCCGTCAACAACACTGTCATCAACGAGCGAAGTATCATATATCTTGATCTTTTTGCCATCCATGTAGGTAAAGGCTCCCGGCCACGTGGAAAGCGCATGCACCTGCTTATGAATGGCAATAGCAGTATTGCTCCAGCTGATGGCGCCTTCCTCAGATCTGATCGGAGGACAGTATGTTGCTTCAGCTTCATTCTGCTTCCTCGGCGTTATCTCACCATTGACATAAGGCACTATAGTCTCCAGAAGGAGTTCTGAACCTGCTTTGCCTATCTCATCAAAAAGATCCTGAGAATGCATATCGATGCCGATGGTAACTTCACGTACTGACAGGATATCACCTGTATCAAGACCTTCATCCATCTTCATTATTGTAACGCCTGTAGTGCTGTCACCGTCAAGGATTGCACGCTGAATGGGGGCAGCCCCCCTCTTCCTCGGCAGAAGCGAGGCATGAACATTAAGGCATCCGAACCTGGGAATATCAAGGATACTGCCAGGAAGTATCTTGCCGTAAGCACATGTCACTATAATATCCGGTTCATATGATGCAACTGTATCACGGGATTCATCATTCTTCATCGACACCGGCTGATACACCGGGATGTCATTTGCCTCAAGAAGCACCTTTACGGGAGGGGCTGTAAGCACCTGTTTCCTCCCTACGGGCTTATCCGGCTGGCAGATACCGAGAACTATGTTATATCCGCCTTTTATAAGCGAATCAAGTATCCCTGCTGCTATATCAGGGGTTCCCATGAAGACGATACGAAGTTCCTCTTTATTCATCATTATCCTCTATCCTGTACACCTGTCCGTCGACAGACTTGTCTATAAACAGTACACCTTCAAGATGATCGTACTCATGGCAGATACATCTGGCGAGAAGGTCTTCCGCTTCAAGTTCGAATTCATTACCGTTGCGGTCAAGAGCCTTGACCTTTATCTTCTTAGGTCTCTCAACTTCACATGTCTTACCCGGAACAGACAGACATCCTTCACTGCCGACCTGACTTCCCTCACGGTATGTGATCTCAGGATTGATGAATTCGATAAGACCGTGATCATCACCAACATCTACAATGAATATCCGACGTAATACTCCGACCTGCGGAGCGGCTATACCGATGCCTCTGTTCTCAAAATACATTGTATCGGCCATATCATCCAGGAGTTTATGTATCCTCGGTGTTATCTCATCCACCGGACGGGAATGCTTCCTGATAAGGGGATCATCCTCCAAAACAAGATTACGTAATGCCATATTGGTACCTCTTTCTCATTATTACGGAGATATTTTATCACAAACGTAAGAAGTCATCCTAATATTGAAGACTCCTTAAGCAAAGCAAACTTCTTTATCTCATCAGCAACCAGCGAATCGATCGACTGAACCATTTCCTTGGCGGGGCGTGCCGTATAGTATCCCTGAATAAGATCGGCTCCGAGCATGATCACCGTTCTCATCTCATCACCTGTCTCAACACCTTCAGCAAGAGCTTTGATCTCGTTATTGTGGGCAAATTCGATTATATCCCTGACGAAATGCTGTTTCTGAGGGCTGTCCTGAATGCCCGATAACAGCGAACGGTCTATCTTGACGTAATCCGGTGTATATCTCAGAAGATTAGACACATTGGAATAACCCGTACCGTAGTCATCAACGGCCGTCTGGATACCCATTCTGTCATATACCGTCTTCATTCTTCCCAGCTGATCATCGGATATCTCTGACTGCTCGGTATGTTCAACAACAATAGAGCCCGGTCTTGTTCTGACATAATCCTCGATCATCATCATATCCTTGTCGGACAGCAGGTATCCCGGTATTGAGTTGATAAATATCTTCTTACCGTCTGCAAGCGTTGCTTCATGCTGCTTCATCTCTTTGAGCACATTCCGGAATGTGGCCAATTCAACATCATAGAGCCTGTCATAGAATTCGGCGAACCTGAGGATCACCGTCGGTGCAAGATACGGAACAACTTCCGCCCTCATCAAAGCCTCATAAGCAAATATCTTCCCGGTCTTTGCATCAACGATAGGCTGGAAGAAATAAGATATCTTATTCTCATCAAGTATCTCCCTGACTGCCAGCGCATCGCGAAGTTCATCATCGGAAAGAGAACGGCCTGACAGCCTGAGTGCAGTTATCTTGCTGTTATTCTTGCGGCTGATCGCCACATTCACGAGACGCTCCAGTTCTTCTGACGTGACGGGATTACCGCTGTCTATTCCGCAGTGAAGCTCTATCTCATATCCGGAAGACTTACTGTTCTCTGCTATACCCTCAATCAGCTTATCCCTCTCAACAAGGAGTTCTTTATCATCATTGGATCTGGTTATCCTCAATGCGACAAATTCGTCATTTGCAGGTCTGAAACACATGCAGTTACGCGAAGAGAAAACATTCTCAAGCGCCGTCGCCACCGCCATGATAGCCTTATCGCCTTCCTGACGTCCATATCTGTCATTTATATCTGACAGGTCTTTGATATCTATCGCGAGAACTCCTACATAACCGCCGTTATTATTCATAATGTGAAGGAAAGTATCAGCCTTCTCTATGAATCCCTTGTAATTAAGAAGTCCGGTAAGGGCGTCGGTCGTAATGCCCTTCCTGGCGATCATAGAACTGCCTATCAGAGCATCGCTGCGCTTGTAGCACTCGATTCCGCGGCATACACTCTTAAGCCACGCCCTGTATTCAGCCGATATCACATTAACTCTGTCAAATCTTACGGCAGAATAGCCAAAGACGCTGTCATCGTAAAACAAAGGCAGGAAATAGAATACACACGGCTTGTCCCGCCTCTCATATATCTCCGGAAGCATCACAGTTCTGTCAAAGAGGCAGTCCGTCATTATCCTGTCGTTCTTCTCCTGCCCGTTCCCGCATCTTATTACATGCATTATCCTGTCTTCGAAAGGTGTTCCTGAAGCACCAAGAGACGGGTTGAGGCAAAGGTTAAAGCTGTCAAACCCGCGTATCATGTGTATACGCCCGAAAATCGTGCTGATAAGTCCCGTAAAAGTCGTCTGCGCTATAATGTCGTCATCCATCGTGTTAAGAGCAGAAAAGATAGTGGCAAGAGACAGATCGGTATCCCACGATGACCTCAGGAAATAAGATGTCTTCGCGCTGTCACAGTTACAACCGCATGTTCCGCCGATAAACAGTTCCGGATTCATGGGAACTCTCCGCGGCTCAGTCCCGTTGATCAGCGCATCTGCCATCAGTGCGGAATTCCTGCCCAGTTCCGTCGATGATATCGGCGCCGATGTCAGAGGCACCGGTGAATGTCTTCCCTCTTCGTTGGAGTCGCATCCGACAACTACCACATCATCCGGGATCTTGTATCCGTTGGCTGTCACAACCTTAGCAAAGCCCAGCGCCATACAGTCATTGGCACACGCCACAGCCTCAGGGAATCTTCCTCCGCCTCTTATAAAGCTCTCGGCAAGGCTCTCTCCACTCGTGAACCAGAAATCACCGTAGAAGATCTTGTTCTCATCAAACTCTATGCCATGTTCGATCAGTGAATCCCTGTATGCATTCTGTCTGATAATCGAATGCGGATGCCATGATTTGCCGGTAAGGAATACGATATCTCTAATGCCGTGCTTCTCGATCAGATGATCTATGACCATCTTCTCCGTGTAGTAGTTATCAACATGTATCGACGGAAAGTATTCACTCTCCTGGTCAACAAACAGTACCTTACCCTTATATCTGCTCTTCAGATCTTCCTCTATCTGTCCGGCAACGCCCTTGGTCTGGATCGTATCCGCCATTACAACGATACAGTCAAATGCATCATAGTTAACCAGCTTAAATATTGAAGAATCACCTGCAGCACGTTCCGGAGTATCCTGATATTTGATAAACATGGAGAATATACAAACGTCATAATCCATGCCGAAAGCTTCCTCAATGAAAGCCTTCAGGAACATCTCATGCGAGAATTCTTCAGGGTGCCCCATGAGCACTGCAATCCGCTTGCGGTTAGTATAAGTCATACCTAAATGATATAAAAAAATATGTAGTTACGCAATATGTCGCAAAGCAAACAGTCATTGATATTTTCAACAGAAAATAGTAAATTCATATGCATGAAAACATCAGATTTTTATTATGAACTTCCCGAGGAGCTGATCGCACAGACTCCTCTTACCGACAGGACCGCATCAAGACTGATGATCCTGGACAAAAATACAGGCGCCATTGAACACCGTCATTTCGCGGATATCAGGGAGTATCTTACGGCAGGTGACGTACTTGTCCTCAACAACACGCGCGTAATACCTGCAAGGCTTCTCGGTGTCAGATCGGATACGGGAACTTTTGTGGAGCTTCTGCTCCTTAAGCGCATAGATAACAACCATTGGGAGACGCTTGTAAGACCGGGCAAGAAGGTTAAGCCCGGAAGGCGTATGACTTTTATCCCCGGCGAACTTGAAGCTGAGTGTGAAGAGATCCTCGACAGCGGTAACCGCATAATAAGATTTGATTTCGACGGTATTTGGGAAGAGGTCCTGGACAAGGCCGGAACAATACCGCTTCCGCCCTATATCCACGAGAAGCTGGACGATCCGGAGAGATATCAGACCGTCTATTCCAAGCACAACGGTTCGGCTGCAGCACCAACTGCAGGGCTTCATTTCACGAAGGAACTGCTGGATTCGCTGAAGGCAGACGGAATCGAGATTGCAGAATTGACCCTTCACGTCGGTCTCGGAACATTCAGACCGGTAAAGGCCGAGGATATCACTGAACACGAGATGCATTCGGAATGGTATGATTTCCCGCAGGAAGCATCAGATATCATTAGGCGTGCCCGGAGTGAAGGACGCCGGATAATATCGGTCGGAACAACTTCAACACGCGTACTGGAGACTGTCGCATCCAAAGATCCCGAGATGAACCCTGCCAGCGGATATACGAATATTTTCATCTACCCGGGGTATGAATTCAGGTGCATTGATTCATTGATCACGAATTTCCATCTTCCGGAATCGACACTTATAATGCTTGTATCAGCTCTTGCAGGGCGCGATCATGTCCTCGCGGCATATAATGAGGCAGTCAGAGAGCATTACAGATTCTTCAGCTTCGGCGATGCAATGTTCATCACCGACCTTAACAACAGATCGGAGGCATAGAATGTCAAAGTACCCTGTAACATATGAGATCCTTCACGTATGCAAACAGACAGGTGCCAGACTCGGACGGGTTACTACACCTCACGGCTCTTTTATGACGCCCGCATTCATGCCTGTCGGGACACAGGCAACTATCAAGGGTATGAGCCCCGAAGAAGTCAAGGAGATGGGAGCAGGCATTATCCTGTCAAACACATATCATCTGTGGATGAGACCCGGTTCCGAGATAGTAGCCAAAGCAGGTGGCCTCCACAGATTCATGAACTGGGACAGATCGATCCTTACCGACAGCGGAGGATTTCAGGTCTTCTCCCTGGCTACCCCGAAGGATATCGTAGAGGAAGGTGTCCACTTCAGGTCACATATCGACGGTTCCAAACACCTGCTTACGCCCGAGAAATCAATGAAGATACAGAACGATCTCGGCGCTGACATCATCATGGCTTTCGACGAGTGTTGCCCGTACCCTTCAACGCACGAATATGCTGACAGATCGCAGGCAAGAACGACGAGATGGCTTGAGAGATGCATCGAATCACACAAGAATCCTGATAAACAGGGGCTATTCGGCATCATCCAGGGCTCCATGTACGAGGATCTGCGCCGCGAAAGCGCAGCCGCAATAACTTCATTTGATCTTCCCGGTTTTGCCATCGGCGGCATCTCGGTAGGAGAACCGGCCGAAATGTTCTACAAAGTTCTCAACTGCACAACTCCGCTTATGCCCGAAGATAAGCCGCGTTATCTGATGGGGGTCGGCACCCCCGATTATCTGGTTGAAGGTGCCATTGCCGGTGTTGATATGTTCGATTGTGTCCTTCCCACACGTCTCGGCCGTCACGGCACAATTCTGACAGCAAAAGGCCGTAAGATCGTACGAGACAAGAAGCACGAGGAATGTTTTGAACCTATGGATCCGGGATGTCAGTGCTATGCATGCCGTAACTATTCCGCTGCCTATGTACGTCACCTCTTCAAGGCCGGCGAGATGTTCGGAATGAGGCTTGCATCCAATCATAATATATATTTCCTGCTCCACCTTATGGAACAGATAAGAGAAGCGATCGCAGCTGATTGTCTGGGAGACTTCAGAGATGAATTCTTTGCAAAATATGAGGGCGCAAGGTACAACCGGGAGAGGTAAACCGTACTACAACGTCTGCGCTGCGCTGTCGTACATTAACATGGCGATCATCAGCTTCTCAAGAGAGCCGTACGTCTTATTCTGCTTGCCGAACAGCACTTTGTAGCAGTATGTCAGCGGGAAAACATAAATGGTATGCCCATTGATGCTTATATCATACCTGGACCTCAGGTTCTCTGCAGTAATCCCTTCCATTGAGACAACGTAATATTCGCCGGTACGGGTCACCTCTAGCTGCTTGCCGTTACAAGATGCAGTCACAGGTTCACTGCTCTTGAAATAAAGCTTCAGCTTGGTGGCGGATTTGAGAACAAGACTCGTTCCTTCAAGAATTATCGCGGTTCCGTCAAGAGAACTCACATCATAGGAATCCATACCCATCATCTCCAGAGATCTGCGCAGAGCATCAAGGTCAATCGATGAGATATTCTCCACCGCCCCGACATCAGAAGACCAGTCATCCGCCACGGCAGATGTGCCCTCACCATAACCGAAGTACTGTTCGGTATAGATCCCGTAAGCCATCATCTTTCCGACGAACTGCTTCACATTTGAAGAATAATCACCGTTAAGTAATGCTCTTGCATAGTCCTCAACGGAGAAATTATAATCGGCGACCTTCACAGTCTCACTGTTGTCACCATAGAAAGTAATCTTAACATTGTCCCTCATCTTCTTGGCGGCAAGAGAGATCGTAGTCTTGTAGTAGACATCGTCATACCCCTCAACAGGTTCGGGAGAGGGCAGATCCTTGATATAGACTGTTCTGTCATTCTCGCCCGGAACGGTTATCTTAAGATGTGACTCATCACTGTCCTCAAAGCTTCCGCTCAGCGCGAAATAGAAATCGACACCGACCTCACCGTCAAGACTGACCTGATATCCTGCAACGATATTCGCGATTGAGGATGTCAGATAACCGGGATTGGCCGAACCGCCGTCTATGTGAGCATATCTTCCGCTTATGTTCTTCGGGGCATATGCCGTTCCGCATCCTCCCTTAAGATTCACGCACCCATCAAAGACACAATACATTGCATTATCATTATCGATAGAATCCAGCGACCAGTCCCTCGATACTTTGATCTCCTCAAGTGATGAGCAGTTCTGGAACATATAAGTCATGTTTATAAGACTGTCCGTCACAAAAAGATCACCGAATTTGATCTCCTTAAGGCTCTTACAGTCTGCAAACATACTGCTCATGTGCTTAACATTGGCAGTATTGAATTTTTCGCCGAGATCGATCATTTTTATGCTCGTGCAGCCGCGGAACATGTTGCGCAGATCCTCTGCACCGGATGTGTCGAACTCCTCCCCGAGATCCAGGTAAGTAAGGCTCTCACAATTAAGAAACATTCCGTCCATATCCACGATATTGCTCATGTCAAGGCTGCCGAGATCAATACTCTCCAGCCTGGTACAATTCCTGAATATGTCCTGGGCATATCTCTTATCAGGATTCATAGTCGCATTCGTAAGGTCGATATCCACGAAATAATAGTTCTGGCTGTTATTCTCCATGAACAGACGGTCAGGATCCGTGATGTAAGCACCATCAGCAGACACCCTGACATTGACTTCCCCGCTGACACCGGACAGCTGCTCCATTATCGTATTCCGGTTTACATCGCCTGCCAGCGTCAGCGTATGAGTGTCGCTGTCATAACTCGAATAGTCTTCGGCAAAGACAATATTCGTGAATGCTGTTCCGGTTATTAGCGCCATCGACAAGACGGCAGCACAGATCTTTGTGATATTCATATTAACTACCTCTGGATATTTTGAACTGATTATACTACACAATCGCCCCTGCAGTCATTCATCCTTGGTCATTCCATATTTCGGGAAGCAAAGATAAAGCCTGCCCCGGTGAGGCAGGCCTGATCAACTTAATCTTCTGACAACCGGCTTACTTATCTACGATCATCGACAACGCACCGTACAGGATCGGATCATCGCCAAGTGCAGCATTCTTGAATTCGACAGTCTCACGGATAGACGGCATGCAGTATCTGTCAACTTCACGTAATATCTTCGGGAGGAAAATATCTCCGCACGCTTCGATAACACCGCCGCCGTAGATAACGACTTCCGGGCTGAACGTGTTAACGAGGTTGCCCGTAGCGATCGACAGATAGTGACAGGCACGTTCAACTGCCTCTGTAGCCACCTCATCACCTGCAGCAAGAGCCCTCTTAAGAGCCTTGCTCCTGAATGTACCTCCTGACAGGGCATCTTCCATCAGAGTCTTCCTGCCACGGGCAATCTGCTCGTTAATATAAGCCGTCATGCCCTTCTTACTGGAGAAAGCTTCGAGGCATCCGCGCTGTCCGCATCCGCAGAGAGGTCCTTCGGGATCGAGGATCATATGTCCATACTCGGCACCTTTGAACTGATGTCCCGTGTAAAGCTTGCCGTCAAGGATAAGACCGCCACCCATTCCCGTTCCGACAAAAAGGCCGACAACATTCTTGTATCCCCTTGCAGCACCGTACTTATATTCACCAAGCACACCGACATTAACGTCATTGCCGATGTAGAATTTGGTATCGAACTTCTTCTCGATAGGCTTGCGGATGTCGTAATTACGCCAGGGCAGATTAGGTGAGAACAACACTATTCCCTTTGCCTGGTCGATTACGCCGGGCGCACCCGCAGCGATCGCATTGACCTGACTCATCTTGATGCCGGACTTCTCGATCATCTCCTCCACAACCTTGATGATCACCTGCTCAACATTCTGGGAGGATTCACCGGCTTCCTTCGTCTTCTTCTTGAGACGGTAAATAATCTCTTTCTTAGCATTGAATATAACGCCAAGTATCTTTGTTCCGCCGATATCAAGACAAATATTATATGACTCTGCCATTGTCATTGCCTCCCTTCAAACTGTCAGCCTGCATTCATTGACTGATCCGTGACTGTACCGATGTTGGAACCGGTATGTTTCTTCTGCTTAAATATTATCGTCGGCTGCTTGCCTGCCTTAATGCAGTTCTCATCGATCACGCATTTTGCGACATCCTTCTCAGACGGAATATCGAACATAACCTCCCTCATCGTATCTTCAATGATAGAACGGAGACCTCTGGCACCGGTATTCTGCTCGATAGCTTTATCTGCAATAGCCCGGATGGCCTCCTCGGTAAACTCAAGCTCGACATCGTCCATACGCATCATCTTCTGATACTGCTTGATGATCGCGTTACGCGGCTGTGTAAGGACATTCACGAGAGCATCAGAATCCAGCTTATCGAGGGCAACCGTAACAGGAACTCTTCCGATAAACTCCGGGATCAGTCCGAACTTCATAAGATCATCCGGAGATACCTCGTGGAAGAATGCACCGCTGTTCATATCGCGTCTTGACTTAATCTCGGCGCCGAAGCCATACTGCTTATTGGACACACGACTCGCAATGATCTCATCCAGACCGTCGAAAGCGCCGCCGCATATAAACAGGATATTAGTCGTATCAATCGTGATGCACTCCTCGTTCGGGTGCTTCCTGCCACCCTTGGGAGGTACATTGGCAACCGTACTCTCAAGTATCTTCAGCAATGCCTGCTGAACACCCTCTCCGCTTACATCACGTGTAATTGAGACATTCTCACTCTTCTTGGTGATCTTGTCGATCTCATCTATGTAGATGATGCCGCTTTGTGCTCTCTCAACATCATAATCTGCTGCGATAATGAGCTTCAGAAGAATATTCTCGACATCCTCGCCAACATATCCGGCCTGCGTAAGTGAAGTAGCATCAGCCACCGCGAACGGGACATCAAGTATCCTCGCCAGTGTCTGTGCCAGCAAAGTCTTACCTGAACCCGTAGGTCCGAGCAACAGGATATTACTCTTCTGGAGTTCCACATCATCCTCAGGCATATCGGCAAAAACACGCTTATAGTGGTTGTAGACAGCAACGGACAGGGCAACTTTGGCTTTATCCTGCCCTACAACATACTGATCGAGGCGATCCTTGATCTCGTGCGGTGTAATCAGCTTATTCGGTCTGGTCTTACGCATCTTGCGCTTCTTGCTGACCTTCTCTTCCTCATTAACGATACCGTAAGCTGTCTTAATGCAGTCGATGCAAATATAACAATTCACACCTGAGAAAAGCCTGGGAACCTCATATTCCGACTTACCGCAAAAAGAACAGCAAAGGACGTCATCATTGCCATCAACGTATTTACTCATATTATTTCTCCACAATATTACTTGGTAAACATAGATTTACTCATCATGTATATTGTATCATTTATTGCAGATAATAAATGTCAAGATGGTAACAAAATTGAAAACATCTCTCTTACTCAAGTTCGAGAACAGATGCCGGTCTTGCCGGCTTAACAATCCTGTTTCCGCAAAAAAATTAAAAATCTTCCGTAAAATTACGGAAATCTCATATGGTCTTGTGTAAGAACACATTGTAGTCTCTCTACAATTATTCTTCATCTGCTTCCACAGTTCATAGCACTCGTTGTCCGTCGTGCTCTTATCACTATAGTTAAACCCGTTTAACTGATCATTAAGGATCTCATCTTCAAGAATCCTTAATTCAGAAAGTGTCTTGGCATAAACAGATACTCTGTTACCTTCCTGATTACACCACCTGTATTCATACAGGTCTCTGCTTGATTTGTAATATTCTCCTCTTCAATCTCTTGCCATTAGCGGATCTTTTTTATGCATAGCCTTTCCTCCTATCATGCATAAAAGTACCGCATCCAATATAATAATTATATCAAATGCGGTCACGATTGCTGCCTAGATTGAATACATTTTCTCGAGATATTCATCCATTAACCGTCTCTTGATCAACCTCTTATTCCCACAATATATCAGGAGATAACTATTGTGGTCGGTAATTTCACGTATCTTATGTATTCCTATTCCAAAATATGCCGCTGCCTCATCAAGTGTTAGATTGGATTTCTCCCAGATCGGAACCTCTTTCATAATTTGCCTCCTTATATCATTAAAGTAAATACCTTTAAATATAAAAGACTATGGCGGAACGCTTATGAACTACGCTCCGCCATAGGATTTTTTTATTTATCCTGACAATTCGTTATATTCGTTGACGCCGTATTTGCTCTGCACCCCGGCGGTCACGGGAACATTGCCACCGAACTCAGTATGTTCGCACAGGTATCCTTCCCCCGTTGTCTCCGCGGGCTGCCCCCATTGCGTGATCCCTTATTCGTAAGGGGCTGTGGCTGGACAGGAGTATCATTAGCATAAAAAGGGGTTGTCTCAAAAGTGATTAGTTCACAGAGGGGCAACCCCTTTAAATTGTTCAAAACTTTATCCGATGCACGGGGTAAAACCATCAAAATCTTGTCTGAAACATCGTTTTTGTAGAAAACCTTGTTTTTGAGCATGCTATCGCCAGCCCAGGATGGTTTCTGAACTGTTTTTTGTTTTTCTAAGCTGATTCCGGGAGAGAAAACAGAGCTTGTCCGATTCGGCCGCTTTGTATTCGATTGTGGAGCTTGTTGAGATCAAATGCTATCGCTAACAAAGTGTATTCCGTTGCGACATTTTCTTTGCCACGCATAAGGAATCTCTTGA